>Ga0307374_10003543_pt1 | contig 26596 bp, 6 predicted proteins | sample OX3MG_FD_202532 | JGI IMG/M metagenome (GOLD analysis project Ga0307374, IMG submission 202532) | Soil microbial communities from Risofladan, Vaasa, Finland - OX-3 | ecosystem: Environmental > Terrestrial > Soil > Coastal area > Acid sulfate soil | place: Finland: Risofladan, Vaasa | collected...
ACGTTGTGGTTGATGAAGGCGCTCGTGCCGTCGGAGTTGTAGGCGACGACCGTGCCGGTGACGTCGCCGGCGACGTTGAACGTGTCGCTCCCGGACCCGCCGTCGAGCACGGTGATCACGTTCGGGTCTGTGCTGAGGACGTAGAAGTTGTCGTTGCCCCCGAGCCCGTCCACTTCGACCTTCTCGACGTTCTGGTAACGCACGTTCAGGCCGGCGCCCATGATGCCGTCCGAGGTGATCACGAAGTTGTCGTTCGCCTCGGTGCCGATCACGACCACCGTGTCGAAGCCGTTGCCGCCGTCGATCGAGACCGGCGCGTTGATGTTGTATTCGATGAGGTCGTTACCCGCGCCGCCGTTGACGAGCGTGTCGTTCGTCGCAACGTTGTTGGTGCCGACGATCAGGAAGGCGCGGACGATGAACGTGTCGTTTCCGTCCTCGCCGAAGAGCTTCAGGGCGGCCTTGTTGCTGTAGACGAGGAAGGTGTCGTCGCCGGCGCCGCCGTAGGCGGTCGTGGCGTACGCGATGCCACGGCTCAGGTAGCCGGCCGTCGTCAGGATGGTCGCGATCTCGTCCCCGGGTGCGACGTTCGGCTGCGTCCGGTCGGCGCCGAAGAGCTGGCCGAACTGGAAGTTGTCGTTGCCGGTCCCGCCGTCGAGAACGGTGATGGCGCTGTTGTCGTCGACGTAGAAGTTGTCGTTGCCCGCGCCGCCGTTCACCTGGAGCAAGTTGGTGGTGACGTCGTAGTTGACCCGCTCGAAGTTCGTGGAGCCGCTCTGCAGCAGCGTCACGAACTGGGCGCGCAGCAGGAACGTGTCGGCCGCGGGCGTGCCGTTGATCGTCAGGACGTCGACGCCGTCCGCCGGAGCACCGGAGTCGTGCACGTTGACGATGTAGTCGGTCGAGCCCGTGAGATTCACGACGACGTGGTCACCGCCGCCGCCGCCGTCGATGTTGACGGTGTAGCGCTGCGTCGTCGTCGTGGCCGTGCTGTGGCCTGTGTCGAGCGCGGCCGGGCTCGTGTCGGCACCGCCGTAGAACTTGCGCGCGAGATCGAGCGTCGTCATGTGATCGACGGTGATCAGGTCGGCTCCACCGTGCCCGTAGATCTCGACGCGGCCGAACACGAACGCCGCTCCGGTGGGCTCGAGCGTGATCGTGTCGGGGTTGTCGTTGCCGTTGACGGTGATCAGCGGGGCGATCAGGGTGCCCTGCAGCAGGATGACGGTGCCGTTCAGGTTGTTGATGTCGCCGTTGATCGTGATGCCGACGGCCGCCTGCAAGGTGCTCGTTGGATCAAAGGTGAGGTTTCGGCCTGCCTGGGCGAGCACGCTGCCGGTGGTCGCGGTGATGCTCGAGCCCTGGTCGACGAAGACGTCGGCCGTAGCGGCCGTGAAGGTTGCATCGCTCCCAGCGACGACCGGTGAGCCGCGGATGACGATCGTGCCGTGCGCGAAGCCTGTCACCCAGGTGTTCGCGTCAGCGGAGGTGTTCAGCAAGGTGAGATCGCCGCCGTTCGCGGTCAGCGCGATCGAGGCGGTCGTGGCAAGGATGCTCGAGGAGCTCGCCGTCAGGCTCCCGCCGGCGGTCAGGCCGACCGACGTGCCGCCGGTCAGCCCGGAGTCGCTGATCAGGATGTCGAGCAGCGCGTAACCGGTCAGTGTCGAGCCCGCGGTGACGGTGCTCGCGTTGAGCGTGATGGTGCCGCCGTTGGCGTTGACCGACGTCGCTGTGCCGGACAGAGCGGTCGAGCTGTCGAGCGAAACGGAGCCGCTCGACGAGGTGAGCGTCAGGGTGCTGCCCGCGGTGAGCGTCGACCCGGTGAAGGAGATGTCGCCGGTCGCGTTGCCGGTGATCGTCGTCGCGGCCGAGACGGTTGCGTTGGTCCCGCCGATCGCGTCGAGTCCCGTGTCTGCCTTGTTCGCGTCGGCGGTCAGGGTGATGCCGCCGGACGTGGACTGCACCGAGGAGCCGGACGAGAGCGTCAGGTTGTCGCCGGCGAGCAGGCTGACCGTGGAGCCCGTGATGTGCACGCCGGGCGAGACCACGAGGAAGTCGTTGCCACTCGTGTCCAGCGCCGTGATCACGACCGCGCCGCCGGCGACGACATCCCAGTCGATCGTGATCGGACTGTGTGCCGTGAAGGTGATCGAGCCGGGGGCCTGCAGACCGGCTGCCGGTGTGGCGCCCGTGTTGTCGAGGACGTCACCGATCGTGACCGCCCCGTACTGCTCGATCCAGATCGACCCGCCGACCGCGCGGCCGACGAGATGGCCGACGGACGTTGAGATCGCGTCCGAGCCGGTGCCTGCACCAATCGAGCCGGATGCCTGGAGCCACAGGTTCGGGGCGGTGATGTTCGTGACGGCTGCGTTCCCGTTCAGGATGTCGCCGCTCAGCGTCTTCAGGTAGACCGTCTCCGTTCCGGCGCCGGCGGCCGAGACGGTCGAGAGGACGAGGTTGCCCGAGGTCTCGATCAGCCGGATGTCGCCGAACGAAGCGCTGGCGTTCACGAGACCGTTGGAGTCGATGTCGAAGTCGTTGCCGAGGTGGCCGATCTCGCCATGCAGCGCGATCAGCGTGATGTTGTGGGCGACGACGTTGGCGCCCGGCTTGTCGGTGCTCGGAGGCGCGTTGCCTGCAGACGGGTTCGTCGGGTCGATCACGTCGACGGCGTCGTAGATCGAGTTGTCGGCCTGGAGCCACGCATCGGCGTTCCGCGAGAGGACGTCACGGACGTTCATGTCACCGTTGCCTTCGTAGATCCAGACGTTGCCGTTTGCAGTCGCCGTGAGCGTGCCGGCCGGATCGACCTGGATCTCGATCGGCTTCGCCTGCGTCCCGATCGTGCCGAACGCGTCCAGGTTCAGCGTCGAGGCTTGGATTCCGACGCCCGTCGAGTGCTGCAGGAGGCTGCCGGCCGAGACGGTGACGGTGCTGTCGGCGCCGGACTGGATCGAGTCGAACGTCAGGTTGCCGGTGTCCTCCCGCAGCCGCAGCGAGCCGCCGGCGACCGCGCCGCGCAGGATCCCGCCGACGCGGATCACGAGAGCGGTGGTGCTGCTCGAGCCGACGAGGTCACCGTTCACGGCGGCAATCGTCAGGTCGCCGCCGGTCTGGACGGCCGGGACGAGCGCGCCGGTGGACGTGATGTTCTGCGGCACCGTGAGGGTTGCGTTGCCGCCGGCGGTGATCTGGCCGATCTGCGCGTCGGAGCCGGAGCTGTACAGGAAGGCGTCGCCGCCGGCGTGTGCCGTGAAGACACCGCCGGGGCTCGTGCTGAAGAAGATCGGCGCGTTCTCCGCGATGGAGATGTCGAGCACGTCGACCGTCTTGCAGCTCGTGTTCGACGGCTGGGCGGCGCAGTCGATGGGCGCGGTCGCGAGGTTGAAGTAGCTGCTGACGCCATTCACCAGAGCGTGAATCGTGATCGAGCCCGGCGCCACGGCGGTCGTGAGCGCTCCGACCTGCTCCGCGGTCAGCGTCCCGTTCGTCAGATCGGACAGCGCGATGTCGACACCCGACGCAGCGCGGCCCATGTTGCCGCCCGACTGCAGGGTCACGTTGTGCCCGGACACCGTGGTCGTCACGGTGCTGCCGCCGCCTGTCGCCGCGAGCAGCGCCTTGCGGTTGATCGCGTAGCGCAGCTCGGCGTCCGTCCAGACGGCGTTCTTGGTCAGAGCGAGGTACTGCTGCGATCCATTCACCACGTGATAGGCGAACGCGGAGTTGTAACTCGCGATCGCAGCCGCGTACCCGGAGCCGAGCGCGCTCTGGAGGAACGCGACCGTGTTGTTGTAGAGCGTCGAGGCGTAATCCTTGACCTGCTGGTCGGTCGGATCGCCCGCTGCGCAGGGCTGGCCGGCGTTCGTGGCGTCGGCGCAGAGCTGTGCCTTCGCCTGCAGCAGGTAGACGCCGATCTTCGCGTCGGCGAGCGTGTAGTTGCCGCCGCCGTCTACGGTGCCGACGCCGATCAGCTGCCAGTACTGCGAGTAGTAGCGGTCGACCGAGGTCTCGAAGGCGGTAACGGTGGCCTGCTCGCGCTGGGAGGCGCCGAGCGCCGACGTCAGCTGCAGGCGGGCCCACAGAGCACTGGCGTCGGTGTCCGAGATGACCTGAGCCGGGGTCTGGCCGCGGAGGTCGAAGATGCCGCCCGTCGCGACGTTGATCCAGACGTCGCCCGCGTTCGAGATCACCTGGTCGAGGACGAGGTCGCCGCTCCCCTGCGTGACGGCGATGTCGCCCGGAGCGGTCGCATAGAGCGAGCCGTCGGTGAAGCCGCCGTCGGCGAGCGGCGTCGTGTGCGCTGCGATCTGGAGCGGGTTCGAAAGCGACCCGATCGTGCCGATCGCGGTCGACAGAGTCAGATCGCGGCCGCTCACGTTGACGGTCGAGTCGCCGCTCGACTGCTGGCGTACGAGGCCGCCGTTCGCCGTGATCCGGACGTCACCGTAGTTGCCGGGACCACCCGCGGTCACGGTGCCGATCGTCGCGCCGGACTGGAGGTCGAGATAGAAGCCCTGGCTGCCCGACGAGCCGTTCAGCACGGGCCCGCTCGTCGAGGTCGTCGTCAGGGTCGCCTCGATCGACCGGCTCGTGGTGCCGACCGCGCCCGCCGCCACCAGCGTCAGGTTGTTCGTGACGATCGCTGCGTCGGAAGCCTGCGCGATCTTTCCGCTCGACTGAACGCTGGTGGCGCCGTCGGCGTTCGTCAGGTTGCCGTCGAGGTAGACGTCGGCGTTCGACGTGATGTCGATGAGGCCGTAGTCGTGGCCGCCGAAGACGATCTGCACCGGGTTGTCGGCCCGCACCGACATCGTCAGCGTCAGCGTCGCGGTGCCCGGCTCGTAGAAGTCGTGGCGCGAGCCCGAATCCTGCGAGACGTTGGTGTAGTCGCAGCCGAGTGTCGGGCCGTTCTTGTAGCTGTTCGTCCCGTAGCCGGAGTAGCCGAAGTAGCAGATCGCCGTGCCGTTGCCGCCGCCGGAGGAGCCGGTGATCGTCTCTTCGAACTGGTTCGTGTCGCCGTTCACGAGGGTCAGCCAGCTGGCCGGGAGATCGGCGGTCCCCGGGGTACCGTTCTGGGCGAGGAACCGCCACGGATTCGTCGGGTTGTCCGGGAACACGAACGCCCAGTTGTTGGCGGTGATGCGGCCCGAGGTGTCGACCGTGCGCGTCAATGTCGCCTGGAGCTGCCACTCGAGCCGCCAACCGGCCTGCGGGTCGAACTGTGTCGTGTGGCCGGCAACCGAGCTGCTCGGGCCCTGGTTGCGCAGGTCGTCCATCGACTGGGAGAGGTTGCCGGTGTAGACGTTGATCCCGGCGCCCGGCTGATACGTGTACATCGTCTGGACGCCGGTGTTCGTGTCGAGCAGGTCGACGATCGACGTCGAGGCCGAGGCCGAGGCCTGGCTGCCCGCGTAGATGTCCTGAGCGACGAGCGCGACGCCGGTCTGGTTGTCGACCTGCACGTGCCCGAGCCCGCCGTTGACCTTGATCTGGCCGAGGTCGTTCGTGTTCACCAGGGCGCCCTTGATCCGGACGATCCCCGCGCCGCCCGATGCCCGCACGGTGTTCAGGGTGATCTGGTCGGTGCGCGCGTCGTAGGTGGCAGTGATCGTGGAGTCACCCGGGTTCACGACGTTCACCGGCAGATCGATCACCGGGCTCGAGACGAGCCCCGCCAGCCACATCGAGCGGTACCCCTCGAGCGTGACGTGGAGCAGGCCGCCGAACACCGGCACCACGAGGTTCGCCGGCAGCGAGGCGGACCAGTCGGTGGGCGGACCGACTTCGATATGGGTGTTCAGATCGACTGCGCCGGCGCTGATCAGCACGGCGCTCCCGGCGGTGATGCCGCTCTGCGCGCCGCTCCCGGTCGGGTTACCGGTCGTGCTCGGGGTCGCGCCGGTGAAGTCGCCTGCGGCACGCGTGACGGTCAGGGACTCGACGGGGATGGTCGGATACCAGGCATCGCCCTGGCCGCCCCAACCGTAGGAGCTGCCAACCGGGCTGATCGCGTTGTTCGCGTTGCCGTCACAGTTGCCGCTCCAGTTCGGGATGCAGTCGCCGAGGTAGATGACCGACGGGTTGATGTAGTAGCGGTCGGTCGAGCTCGCGCTCCCGAGCAGCGACGCCATCGTGAAGCCCGGGTTCTCGCTGTTCACGACGTAGGAGATCGCGACGTTCGCGTTGAAGTCGGCCGAGCTCAGCACCGTGTGCGGGTTGTTACCCGGGTAGACGACGACGTTGTCCCACTCGCTCATCGGCGCGGCGCCGAGCACCGCCGTGCCGAGGACGCTGAGCGCGAAGGCGCCGTTCGGGGCGCTGATCGAGACCTGGGCCGCGTACATCGCACCCGTCTGCACGATCGAGCCCTGGTCGTTGACGAGCTCGACGAGCCCGCCGAGGTTGCTGACCTCGCCGCCGACGATCAGGCCCGGGCCGGTGTTCGGCGTGCCGTAGGTGCCGCCGTAGGAGTTGTGGATGCTGATCACACCGCCGACGTCGATGTTGTTCTGCGTCTGCGAGATCGAGCCCGGCTTGGTGGCGCCGCCCTCGAACACGACGTGCCCGCCGGTCGTGAACGGGATGACCACGGTGCCGTCGATCACGAGGTAGTCCTTGCTGTGGTTCTCGATCGTGATCGTCGGGCCGCCGTTTGCGGTCAGCGATGCGGATCCCGATGCGTTCTTCGCGTCGATGATCACGTTGCCTGCCGCCGCGAAGACATCGCCCAGGCGGATCGCACCGAGCGTGCCGGTCTGGATGTACTGGAGCAGGATCGACGTGTTGGTCGGATCTCCGCCCGGCGCGTCGGTGATGTACTGCGTCGGGTTGAAGTTCGGGTCGTAGGTCACCGTCACCGGCACCGAGTTCGCGTTCTGGGTCACGTAGGAGCCGTCGACGAAGTTGGTTCCGTTGGCTGCGATCGTCAGGACGAGCGTCGCGTAGTAACCGGCGATGACCGTGCCGTTCACGTTGACGTTGGCAACCGTGTTGACCTGCGGGTCGCTCGAGCCGTCGGTCACCGGAATGAAGCCGAGTTCGTAGCCGTGCCCGGTGCCGTCGGCGGTTGCAAACGGATTGTGCGGGTTCGCGCCGATCGACGTGTTACGGCCGCTGTGGATCGTGATGCCGGAGAGCGTTGTCTGCTGCGTCGAGTCGAAGTGCGTGCTCGCGCTGGCGGCCGGGACGGCGATCAGGCCGCGCACGTAGGACTGCGCGCTGGTGTTGCCGGTCAGGCTCGTCTGATTGTGGCCGGTCGAGTCGTCGCCGGTCCGGATGTTGACGTCACCGAGGGCGGTGAACTGAGCACCCGTCGCGACCGAGATCGTCTCGTGCGAGTCGACGTTCAGGTGCGAGTCCGCGAAGCCGACGGCGGCGAGGCCCCACGTCGACGAATCGGCTTCGAGGTGCCCGACCACAACCGTGTAGGTGCCGATCCCGATGTTCTGCGTCGAGTAGAAGTTCGCGCCCAACCCGAGGTCGACCTCGCTGTAGAGGTGGCCGGTGAGGCTGGAATTCACGCCCGCACCGTCGATCGCACCGCCGGTGGAGAGCTGGACGGAGTCGCTCGACAGGAGCTCGCTGCCCGCGTCGATGCCGATGGAGGCGAGGTTCGTCTCCGGCAGGTTGACCGCCGTGATCGTCAGGCCCGAGCCGATCGACACGGTGGAATGGCCGGTGACGGTGGCCGTGCTCTCCGCCGCCGTTGCGCTGATGCCGCCGCCACCGGCCGCGTCGACGTTGTCCTGCGCCTCCTGGACGCTGCCGCCCGACACCGAGAAGAAGTCGTTGACCGACATGATCTCGACGACGCCGGTTGCGTTGATCGTCAGATTGCTCGGTAGCGTGGTCGTCGCGGACGTGTTGCCGGTGAAGTTCGCGAAGGCGCCGGCTGCACCAACCACAGCGGCGTTGGTCGAGTCGGCGTGCTCGTAGTAGTCCGCCTCGTTGTCCGACGAGATCGTCACGTCGGAGGCGTGCAGGGCGTTGCCCGTCGCACCGATCGAGGTGCTCGCTGTTGAGTTGTCGGTCGAGTTCGCGACGGACGCGTTGCCGGAGATGACGCCGCCGCTGCCTGCAGTGCTCGACGAGACGGTGAAGGCGATGCCGCGCGAACTGATGGTCAGGGCACCGTTGCGCGCGGAGCTGTTCATGGTGCCGGTGCCGAGCGATGCGCTCGTATTGACCGCGCTCGTCGAGTTCACCACGGCCGCGCCGATGCCGATGAACCCGACCGCGACACCGGTCGCGTCAGCCTGCGTCTGCGAGCGGCTGAACCCGACCACCGTCACGTCGCCGTTCGGCAGGTACGTGCTGTTGCCGATCGAGGCCGAGACCGATCCGCCGGTCGACGCGGTCGAGATCGCGCCGCTCGCGCCGAGCAGGATCCCGCCGCCGCCGGCGACCGCGTTGGCGTAAGCGTTCTTCGGGAAGGACCCGGCCGGGCGGTCGAGCGTGGCGGTGACGCTGATCGAACCGGCGCTGAAATGCGATCCGTCGCCGATGGCTGCGTTCACGTTGACGTCGTTCGTTGCGATCGCGACCGAGACGCCGAGCCCGGCGCCGCCGCTGACTGCGACGCCGATTGCCTCGGCACTCACGTTCGGCTGCGCCTCCGAGCTGACGCTGATCGCGCCGGTGACGGTGATCGACGCGCCGCCGGAAAGGCTTGCGGTGACTTCGCTCGGATGCGCATGCGCGTAGGCGACGGCGCCGCTGAGCGCGATGCCGATGCCTGCGGCGACCGCGATCGCCTCGGTGTTCGCGGTGGTGTTGTCGTGCGCCTCGACGGTCAGGCTCGAGACGGTGCCGCTGCCGATGACGGCGTTGCCGACCGTCGCCTTCGTGCTGCCGGTCATGTCGACGATGGCGATCGCGACACCCGCAGCCACCCCGCCGAACGCGCCGCCAATCGAGAGCGCCGAGATGCTGCGGTTCGAGTTCTCGGCCTTGACGTCGATGCCGTTCAGCGCCTGGTCGATGTGCGCGCCGTCGTCGATCTTCGCGTACTGGCTGCTCGAGTCGGTGAGGACGGTGGCCTGTGCCGCGACACCGATCGCTCCGCCGGCGCCGGCGAACGCGATCATGCTCGTGTCCTCCTGCAGGCCGGCGTACACGGTGACCTTGCCGCCGCTCGAGATCACAGCCGTGCCGCCGATCTCCGCCGTGGTCTGGGCGTTCATCGAGTCGACGAGGACGGAGGCGCCGACACCGACCGCACCGCCGCCGGCCGCGCCGACGAGGCCGCCGAAGCCGACGTTGTCGTCTGCGCGCACCATCACGTCGCCGCCCGCAGTCACGTGGCCGAAGATCTCGGCGCTCGTGCCCGGGGTGATCGGCGTCGAGAGCGCCGCCGTCGTCGGCGAGCCGATCGAGCCGCTCATGCCGGTGACCTGGCCGTTGACGTTCGCCGACTTCTGGGTGTTGATGCGGCCGTTGACGCTGTCGGTCATCCCGTTCGAGCCGGTGCCGCCCGACGAGCCTGTGCCGCCGACGATGCCCTGGTAGCCGCTCGAGTTCGCGGAGCTGTCGGCGCTCGCCGGGCTGCCGCCGCCGCTCGCGCCGCTCGCCGTTCCGGTGTCGCCCTGGCCGTCGTCGTAGCTCTGCGTCGGCTGCGTGCCGACCGACCAGATCGCAACTGCGCCGCCGACGCCGACCGCCCCGCCGCCGACCGCGAAGGTGTAGGTCGTGAAGTGCCGCGAGGACAGCGCGTTCACCGTGACCGCGTTCGATGCGGTGACGGTGGCCCCGCCGGCGATCAGTGCGCTGACAGTCGCATTCGCGACGCCGACGTCGACACCCGCTCCGACACCGACGAAGCCGGCACCGATGCCGCCGGCGATCGTGATCGTCTTAGTCTGGTCGAGCGCCGAGACGCTGATGTCGTGGCCGCTGTGGACCGTGCCGCCGAGCGAGGCCTGCGTTTCGGTGTGCAGCAGCGTGACGCCGACCGGGACACCGACGCCGACGAAACCGGCACCGAGGGCGACGACAAGGCCGAAGACGTCCTCGCTCGACCTCGCCTGGACGGTGAGCCCGTGCAGCGAGCCGAAGCCGAAGCCCGAGTCGGAGACGGTGCCGTCGGAGACGCCGCCAAGGCTCGAGCCGCCACCGGCGTTCGCCGTGATGTTGCCGGCGGCGTCGGCATGGACGTGTTTGGTGAGCGACAGGATGTAGACGCCGACGCCGACGCCGACGAAGCCGCCTGCGGCCCCGCCGGTGACGCCGATCACGTGCGTGTCGTCCTGCGCGAAGAACCCGATGTTGTTGCCGGCGGTGATCGTGACGCCGCTCCCCGTCTTCGCATAGACCTCGTCGTCGATCACGACGACGCCGACCGCGCCTGCGACGCCGACGGTTCCGCCGGCCGCTGTCAGGGTGATGGACGTGATCGAGTCCTGCTGGAACGCAGAGACGACGACGTCCTTCGCCGCGTTGACGGTCGCGCTGTCGTCCACGAGGGCGGTGGCGTCAATGTTCAGGACGGTGACGTTGACGCCGGCCGCAACTCCTGCGCCGCCACCGACCGCGATCGTCGCCGCGACCATCAGCTGCCGGAACTGGTTCGATGCGACGACGAGCACGGACTGGTTGCTGTTCGGCGTGCCGTCGCCCGGATCGTTGACCATCGCGGACTTGCCGATCGTCGCGTTCGTGTGGACGGTCAGGATGTCGACCGTTCCCGAGACGCCGACGCCCGCACTGCCGCCGACAGACACGTCGACGCCGACCGCAGCGACGTCGTCGCTGTTCGTCGCGGTGACCGCCACGCCGTTGAAGCCTGTCGTCTGGCCCTGCGAGACCGAGCTCGGACCGAAGGAGGCGGCGTTGGCGGACGGCATCTTGCCCTGCTTGACGAGGCTGTGCGCGCGGCCGGTCGCGGCGCCCGCGTTCAGCGTGATCGCCGAGCCGCCCTTGCTCGCGCTCAGCTGGAAGGCCTGTGGGTTCCCGCCGCCGTCCTCGGAGTTGCCGATCAGGTAGTACGTGCCGCCGTCGACGAGGCCGCCGATCGGGGTGCCGCCGCCTGAGCTGTAGACGACCGGGTCGCCGTTGCTCAGGCCGAGCGTGTAGGGCAGCGTGATCGAGTTGCCGACGACGTCATGGCCGTTCGTCGGGTCGAAGTACGGGTTGGTCTGCGCGGTCGGCTGGGCCGAGTTCGTCGGCACGAGGCGGTGCGACTCGCCGGCTCCCGGCGCCGTGAGCGTGATCGGGTTCGGGACGTTCGCGGTCGCGTCCGCCAGCGTCGCCGCGAGCTGGACGTGCCTGCCGTCGCTCGTGATCACGAAGTACTCATTGCCCTGGGTGAGGCCGCCGATGCTCGTGCCGCCGCCGTTGTCGTAGATGACCGCGTCGCCCGTCTGGAGCCCCTGGTCGAAGCCGAGGTCGATCGTGTTGCCGGAGACGTGCGACCCGTCGAAGCGTGTGTCCGTCGTCGTCAGCGTGTACGCGCCGTTGTTGACGGTCAGACCGGAGCCGTTGCCGAGGCCCGTCACGGTGGCGTGGTCGCCGATCGTCGAGTTCGTGGTCTTCGTGATCACGGGAACGGCGCCTGCGAGGCCGACCCCGGCTGCGCCGCCGACGGCGATGTTGCCGGCGATGATGTCGAGCTTCAAGGCCTCGTCGGCGGCGACGCGAACGCTGCCGTCTGCGATCACATGCGCGTAGGTGCCGACCGTCGCGCCGGTGGTGATCGAGTCCGCGGAGATGCCCGCGTTGACGGCGACGGAGGCGCTCCCGGAGACCGCGAGCCCGGCCGCGATCGAGATCAACGTCTCGGTCGACTTCGCATCCACGGTCACGTTGCCGCCCGAGGTTGTCGTGACGTGTGCGTACGGTGCGATCGAGGCCTCGGTGTTCTTCGTGATCACCTCGACGTCGACGCCGACGCCGACGCCCGCGGAGCCGCCGATCGCGATCTGGCCGGCGACGGAGATGATGTGCGTGTCGTCCGAGGCCGAGACGGCCACGTCGCCGCTCGCGTGCGTCGTGCCGTCGAGGGTCGCTGTGGTGGTGTCGTTGGTGACGTCGACGACGACCGAACCTGCGACAGCCGCGTCGCCGCCGCCCGCGCCGGCACCGCCGACGAGGATGTAGTTCGTGCTCTGGATCGCTTCGACCAGCGCCGAGCCGACTGTCAGCGAGGCGCCCGAGGAGACGTGCGCGTCGACGGTGCCGTTGCGGACGAGCACGGTCACCGCGACGCCGATGCCGGCGCTGCTGCCGATCGAGACGTTGCCGGCGTAGAGCTCGAGCTTGTTGGCCGTGTCGCTCGCCTTGACGTGCGTCTGGCCGCCGGAATAGATCGTCGCCGAGCCGATGGACGCCTGGGTCGAGTGTGTGCCCGCCTCGTTCATCACAACGACGACGAAGCTGCCCGCGACGGCCGCGGAGTCACCCGAGGCCGCACCCACGATCGAGAGCTCGAAGAGCTGCTCGGTCGAAAGCGCCTGCACGGTGATCGTGCCGCCGGCGTAGACGTTCGCGCCGTCCCCGATCGACGCGGTGACGTCCTTGTCGATGACGTCGACGATGATCGAGACGCCGACGCCTGCGCCGCTCGAGCTGAGCGAGACGCCGCCGGCGACGTTGATGATGTGGGTGTCGTCCGTCGCCGTGACTTCGACCGTCTGGCCGCCGCCGCCGTGGCGCGTGTGGTTGACGACGACCCCGCCGTTGATCGAGGCGTTGGTCGTCAGCGAGTACACGTCGACGATCACCGAGCCGGTCACCGACGGGTCGCTGCCGGTTCCGGCGGCGCCGGCGAGCGCGACCGACGAAACCGACGGGACGAGGCCCTGCAGGCGCGCGGTCTGGCCGCCCGGGACGGTCGGGAGCGTCGGCACGATCGGGCTCAGCGAGGCCTCGGCCTTGACGAGCAGGGCGCCCGCGACGTCGACGTGCGTCACGGTCAGCCCCGAGGCGATGTAGGCCTCGGTGTCGATCGACGGGAAGACGTTGACGGCGATCGCGCCACCGACAGCCGCGCCCTCCTTCGAGAAGCCGCCCGAGAGCGCGAGGTTCAGGAGGCCGAGCGGCGCCTGAGCGTGCACGGTGAGGTCGCCCGACGAGTCGACCTGCGCGCCGGCGTCGATGTAGGCCTTCGTGGTGTAGGTGAGGACCTGCACGCCGACCGAGGCTGCGACGGACGCATCGCTCTTTCCGCCGGCTCCGGCCGCCGCCCAGACGATGAAGTCGTTCTCCTTGCTGGCCGGCGTGATCGCCTCGACCGTGATGCCGTCGGCGGTGACCTGCGCGTTCGCGCCGATGAACGCGGTGTTCGTGACTACGACGACGTTCAACCCGACCGCGGCGGCGACGGCGACGTCGCTCTGCAGGTTGGCGCTGAGGCCCATGGCCTTCGCGGTCGCGCTCGTGTTGTTGACGGCGCTGACCTTCACGTCGCCCGTCGTCACGACGACCACGGACGGGTCGATCGACGCAGTGTTCGTGTCGCGCGTCCAGTTGACGGCAACCGCAGCCGCGATGTTGACGCCGCCGCTATTGCTATCGCCGGTCTGGCTGCCGGACTTCGTGCTGGCCGTGCTGGTGCTGTCGCTCGCCTTCGGCATCGAGCCGTCGGTCTTGCCGGTCGTGTTCGGGTTGTTGTTGACCTGGTCGCTCGACTGGTCGTCGGCCTTCTTGCCCGAGTCGCTCTCGCCCTGCGAGCTCGCCTGTGCGATCGCCTGGGTGATCTGCGTCGTCTCGGCGCTGACCTCGAGCGACGCGGCGGTGAGATTTCGAGCGACATCCGCAGTCGTATTCGTCTCGACCACATTCACGGCCACGGCTGCGCCGATCGCGACGTTGTTGCCGCCGGCCGACGCGTCGGAGCTGAGATCCGACTTCAGGTCCTCGGTCGCCGTGACGGAGGCGTCACCGGTGACCGTCAGCGCACCGCCGCTACCGAGATGCGCCGAGGTGTGGTCGCTCACGATCGCAATCGACACGGATGGGCTGATCGACACGCCACCCTTCGCGCCGGCCTTGTCCTCGGTGGTGACGTCGTGGTGATACGTCGCGGAGATGGTCAGGTTCGCGCCGCCGGTGAAGCTCGCGCCGTCCTCGATCGCGGCGTGGACGACGCCGTCGCTCAGCACGTTGAGCGCGACCGAGGCGCCGATCCCGACCTTGCCGCTCTCGGCGTCGGAGTCGGCCTTCGCGACGTCCTCCTCGTTGCTGAGCGCCTTGAGCGTGACGTCACCCGTGCCGGCGGTGACCGTCGCACCCGCACCGACTGTGGCGTTCGTGTGGTCGGTGACGATGTTCAGCGCGAGCGCGCCGGCGATCGAGACCTTGTCGGAGGCGCCGCCCGCGCCGGATGCGGCCACGGCCGAGATGTCGTGCTCGGCGAGCTGGAAGTAATCGCCCGTCGCCGGGGTGGCCGGGAGGCTGACGCCGCCCGTCGAAACCCACGTCGAGCCGTTCCACTGGTAGAGGCCGGCCGAGAACGATGCCGGCACGGTCACGGACCCGGTGAGCAGGAAGTACTGGCTGGCGGACGGGCTCGTCGGGAACGTCGGGCCGCTCAGGTACTGGAGCTGCCACTGCGACGAGCCGGCATCCCACTTGTAGACCCCCTCCGCGCTGCTGACCAGGGTGAGCGCGGCGCCGTCGGTGGGCGTTCCGGTGCAGCCCTTGATCCCGGTGAGCGAGGAGGCCGTCTTGCCGCTGTAGGAGCACGTCCCGGTGATGCCTGCGCCCGTCACCATGCCGGTGGCCGGGAAGCCGTTCGTCGACGAGACATTGAGTGTTCCGATCGTGACGTCCTGGCCGGCTCCACTGACCGTCGTGCCGGTCGTCGAGGTGACGGTGGCCTTGTCGTCAGGCGTGCCGGTGCAGCCGCTGATCCCGGTGAAGGACGTCGTCGAGGTGCCGGTGTAGGCGCACGTCCCACTGATGCCGGTGATCGTGAACGTTCCGGCCGTCGCGAAGCCCGCGGTCGACGCCACCGTGAGCGTGGCGCCGAGAGTCTGGCTCGCGCCCTTGACGGTCGTTGTCGGCGCAGCGCCCTTGGTCAGCTGGAAGTAGTCGCCGTCACTGGGCTGCTGCGGGAACGCCGACCCGGAGTCGATCGTCGACCACCCGGTCCCGTCGTAGCGCTGCACAGCATCCTTGCCGTTGACGCGCATCGACGCCTCGATGTCGAGGCCGTTCGAGTGAACCGTTGCGTTGTTGATCGTGGCGAGGTTGGTGATCGTGACGCTGTTCACGGAGACTCCGGCGCCGATGCCGACGGTGCCGGCCGCGTCCGCCTTGCCGTCCGCCTTCGCGCCGGCGTCGGTGTTGGCCTGTGTCTTCAGGCTCACGAGGCCACCCGAGGTCACGTTCGCGGTGTCCGCGAACGACGCTTCGGAGCGCGTCGTCACGATGTTGATCGCCGCGGCGCCGGCAACCGTGACCGTGTTGCCGCCCGAGCTGTTCTTGTCCGAGGTCGTCGCCGCACCCTTGCTCGTGTCGGTCGTCGTCGCGGTCTTGCCGGTGCCGGCGGTGCGCTCGGAGTTCGCGTTCGTCAGCTGGTCGTTGGCCTTGCCGTTGACGTCCTTGCCCGAGCCGTCACCGGTCTGACCGCCCGCGCCGTTTGCATCACCCTTCGCACCGGTGGCGCTCGCGTCGGCCTCGGTCTGGTTCGAGGAGGTCCCGTTCGCCGTGAAGCTCACCGCACCGGTGGCGTTGAGCTGCCGCGAGTCGGTCGCGAAGACCTCGTCGTCCGGGATCGCGAGCGCGAGCGCCAGGCCGATCACCACGGAGCCGTTGACGGCGTTCGCCTTCGCCGTCGTCGTCGATGACGCCGTCTGCGTCGCCGTCACGGTAACCGTCCCGGTCGTCGTGAGCGTTTCGAGCCCGGTGCCGCCAATCGTCGCGCTGGTCGTCACCGTCGGCAGCGAGATCGCCGCGTCGGCGGTGAACGCGAGGGAAGAGCCGGTGCTGTCGGTCGTTCCGGCCTCTGCGTATGTCGTCTGTGAGTCGGTGTCCGTCGCGGTGAGGGTGACGTTGTGAGCCCCTGAGATGACCGCGCCGGCGTCGATGGAAGCGGTGGTCACGTCGTCGACGCTGTTGATGGCCGCGCCTGCGCCGATGCCGACCGTGCCCGCGTCCTTGTCAGCTGCCATCGCCTTGTCGGTGCTGGAGACCGTGGAGGTGGCGGAGAGCGTGAGGTCGCTTGCATTCAAGACTAGACCTGGAGGGCCGCGACCGGTGTTCGCGTGAATGCTTGCGTTGGTCTCGACGTCCGCGATCGTCAGGGCCAGCGAGCCGGCGACGCCGACCTTGCCGCCGCCTGCGCCCGAGGTCGCTTCGGTATCGAAGGTGTGCGTCTTGTCGGTCGTGTTGATGGTGCGCATCGATGCGATGGCGCTCAGACCGTGCGAGTTGACATTCGAGTTGCCGACGCTCGCCTGGTTCACGACCTTGACGAGGTTGATCGCGACCGCTGCGCCGATGTTCGCGGTCTTCGCCTTGACGGCACTGGCGGTGGCCTTGGCCGTGGAATCGGTGTTCGCCGAGCTCGCGAGGCTGACCGCACCGGTCGACGAGACGACCAGTCCGTCGTTGATCGCGGCAAGCGAGCTCGTGTTGGCCATCGTGATCGCGACCGCCGCGGCGACCGTCACCGTCGTGCCGCCCGACTCGCCGCTGTTCGCTGCCGGGGTAGACGACTTGCCCGAGCCTTTGCCCGCCGCGACGTTCGACGTGTCGTTTCCGAGCCCCAGCTGGCTATTGGCCTTGTCGTTGACGTTGCCGCCGGAGTTCGTGTTGTCGTCTTTGGCGCCGGCCGAGCTCGCCGTGGCCTCGCTGTCGTTCGTCGAGGAGCCGTCGGCCGTGAAGCTGACAGGCCCGCCGGCGGAAAGGTCGCGTGAGAGTTGCGAGTCGACGAGGTGGTTCGAGACAGTCAGGGCGAGCGAGAGGCCAACGCCCGCATTGCCTCCGGTGGTGGCGCCACTCGCCGTGGTGACGACGCTTGCGTTCTGGGTTGCGTGCGCAGTCAGTCCGCCGCTGAGGACGAGGGAGGTCGAACCGCTGCCGACCGAGGCGCTGGTGGTGATGTTCGAGATCGAGATCGCGACCTGAGCCGAGAGCGCCAGACTGCCGCTCCCTGCGGAGGCGCCGCCGTTGGCGGTGGTCGTCATCGCGTCGGTGCCCGTCGAGGTGAGGGTCAGGTTGTTCGCGTTGGTGAGACTGGCGTTCTGCTCGAGGTTCGATGCGGTCGTGTCGTTGACGACGTTGAGGGCCACGGAGGCGCCGATGCCCGTCGTGTTGCCATCCGACGACTGCTTCGCATCGGCGAGCGCCTGGTTGGCGAAGTTGGTGGTCGAGGTGAGCACGAGATCGCCGTGGACCGAGACCGGCGTCGGCGACTCGACGTCCGCGATCGTGCTCGTCGTCACGATGTTGACGGCGAGCGAGCCGGCGACACCGACGCTGCTTCCGCCCGCGCCCGAGATCGCGTGAGCGCTGAAGGCCGACGTCCCCGAGGCCCCAGGCTCGAGTGCCTCGAGCGTGACCGAGTTCGCCGTGAGGTTGGCGTTGCCCGCGAGGTAGCTCTTCGTGGTCAGGGTGACGACGTTGACTGCGACCGCGATCCCGAAGCCCGACGTCGAGTCGGTCGTCGGGAGTGCGCCGGACGGAGTCGTGTTCGTGTGGTCGACATAGGTGGTGGTCGAGCCGCCGCTGACCGTGTCGAGAAGCAGCTCACCGCCCGCCGCGGTTCCGCGATAGATCTTGTAGCCGGTCGCTCCCGGAACCGTCGTCCAGCTGAGCGTGACCTGGTTCGTGCTCGTGCCGCTGGCGCCGATCTTGTAGCTCGCCTCCGGGCTCGGGAGGCTCTCGCCGGAGGCGAAGACCGCGGTCACGCGGTAGAAGTAGGTCGTGTTCTGAGCGAGGAAACCGCCGGTGGACAGCCCGGATCCGAAGGTCGGGGCGGTCGGCGAGGTCGTGACCGTGCCGCCGTTGGCGGTCGCCGAGGAGTTGTTCTTCGACCCGGCGTGGATCGTCTGGGTGCCGGTGCCCACGTCGATCGAGTGAACGGTCGTCGCGTCATTCGGGGCGATGTACGCCAGGGTCGTCGCCACCAGCACTGTCACGGCGAGGGCCGCAGCGACGTTCTGGCTGCCGTCACTCGTCGTCGACTTGCCGTTGGCGCGTGAGGCGTCGTTGGCGGACGTGTCGTTGCCGGTTGCACCGCCCGGGCTCGAGGTGCCGGTGGTCGGCGCCGTGTTGTTGGTGTCGGCCGAGACGGTGAGATTCTTGGCGCTCACGGGCGTCACGGCGGTGCTGTCGATGAACGCCTCGGAGTCGGTCGTAAGAACGGAGACCGCAATCCCGGCGCCCGATCCTCCCGCGGAGGAGTCGGCGGTCGTCGTGACGCTGGTCGTCAGGTTCGACTTGATCGCGACGTCGCCGCCGCTCGAGGAGATGGCACTCGTCCCGGATAGCTGGCTCTTCGCAGTCGCGTTGACCTGCGCCCCCGTGACGGACGCGTCCGAGGAGCCGCTCGAGTTCGACCCGTCGCCGGCCGCCTTGGCGGCCGCGGTGATGGCGATGGTGCTGTTCAGGGTGACGTTGCCGGTGGCCGTGATCGTCGAGGCGCCGTGGACGTTGACCGTCGCGGTGTAGATCAGCTGGAGACCGGCATGGTTGATGCCGAGGCCGTTTCCGTTCTGGGTGATTCCCGAGTCCGTCCCGGCAGTCGCCTCGAGATCGACGGCGTTGCCGTTCAGGGTCGCGCCGTTGATGTCGATCGACGCGGTCACGCCCAGCCCGGTGGTGGTGATGCCGAGAATGTCGGTGCCGTCGTTCTTGTTCGTCGCCGTGAAGGTGATGTTGCCGCTGCCGGTGTTGATCGAGACTCCGCTGCTGACGGCGATCGTCTGGGCGTTGATTGCGAGCGACGCGTTCGTCGAGCTCAGATCGAGGTTGCCCGCGACCGTCACGTTCCCGGCGTTCACGGTCAGCGAGGTGGACACCGTGCTCAAGACGAGCGTCTCGGCGTCGACGCTCTCGACGAGGGTTCCGGCCGGGCTGTCGTTGAGCGTGACGTTGCTCGTGCCGCCGTTGACCGTGAAGTTGCCCGACGAGTTGACGATGATCGGCTCGAGGCCGGTGTACCGGATCGGTGTCCCGTCGACGACGAGCGTCCCGGAGCTGTGATCGATGGGATTGGATGCGACACTGCCACGCGGGCCGTCGACGACGAGCGTGTCGAAGCCGCCCGCCCCGCCGTCGATCAGACCGCTGACGCTGCCGGACGGGCCGAAGACGAAGGTGTCCTTGTTGTCGGCCGCGCCGACGAGGTTCGCGATGTTGCTGAACGAGACGGCGCCGACCGTGCCGCTCCCGGCGCCGGTGACGTTCCACGTGCTGTCCGCCACGGGACCGTCGAGGGTGTTGGTGCCGCCACCGCCGTCGACTGTAACCGGCAGCGTCAGGCTGCCGAGGTCGACGCTGATCGTGTCGTCGCCGGCGCCGCCTGTGATCGAGAGCCCCGTCACGTCGGCCGCGGCCTTCGTGGTCGCGACGCCGTCGACGGTGACGGTGATGTTCGACCCCGACGCACTGACGCCGATCGTGTGGGACGACGCGTCGGTCGCGACCGACACCGCCCACGCGGCCGGCGTTGCGGGAGGAGGCGGCGAGGTCGACGTCGTCGTGGTGTCAGTCGGCGGCGGAGTCGAGGTCGAGGTCGTCGTCGTCGTCGTGGTGTCGGTCGGCGGCGGAGTCGAGGTCGAGGTCGTCGACGTCGTCGTGGTGTCGGTCGGCGGCGGAGTCGAGGTCGAGGTCGTCGACGTCGTCGTGGTGTCGGTCGGCGGCGGAGTCGAGGTCGAGGTCGTCGTCGTCGTGGTCGTCGTGTCGGTCGGCGGCGGAGTCGACGTCGACGTCGTGGTCGTGGTCGTGGTCGTCGTCGTGTCGGTGGGCGGCGCTGCGCCCGTGTCGTTGGACACCGTGCCCGCCGCGAGACCCGCGACCGGGACGGCGGTTGCCTGATGGGGGAGGTCGGTCGTTGTGTCGAGGCTCGGCGCCGGTGTGGGGGGCGTCGGGACCGGCGGCGGTGCGACCGAGGTGCCGGTCCCGTTACCGAGGACCGTCGGAACCGAGCTCGTCGACGTGGCGGCGAGTGTCGGCAGCGGAGCACCGGTCGTATCGGTGACGACCGGGACGCTCGCAAACGGATCGGGGAGCACGACCTTCTTGGCCGTCTTCGGTGCCGCGACGGCGTTCCCGTTGATCGAGACCGGCTTGCTCGTCGCCGGCGACGCGGTCGAGTTCCCGTTGATCGAGACCGGCTGTCCGCCGGTCGCGTAGGTATTCGAGCTCGTGCCGGCGGACGGGACGAGCGAGTACGACGACGTGACGACGGGCATAGCCGCCGGGTTGTGTTGCGTCGCCTTCTGCTGCGCGGCGAGTGAGCTCGCGGAGGGGAGGTGCAGCGGTGTCGCTCGCGCTGCCGCGTGCAACTTCGGAACCGCGAACTTGGGAAATGACGCAACGGGGATGGCGACCTGGGGGAGCGCAACGGCCGTCGGGGTTGCGGCCACGGGGGACGGTCGCAGTAGACCGACGATCAGGGGGTTCGCATAGATCAGTCCAATGCTCCACAGACCAACCGCGGCGAGCCAGTAGCGGATCGCACGCGTACGCAGCCTGGTGAGGCTGAGTAGATCTTCGTGTCCCCCTGCTACGGCGTACGACGACGTGAAAGATCTCCCCCGAGATCGAGTGTTGCACCTACTCCCCGCCGCCAACCTAAACGGGCCTCGCGGCATGTGTCAAGGGGTTTGACGGTATTGCCGCAGGCGTGCCTCTATGGCTACCGGAGCGTGACCTGCAACCGGTTGCGCTCCTGCTGAACCCTCCGGGCAAGCGCCTGAACCGAGGCGACACGCGCGTTGTACGCGTTCGCGGCAGCCTGTTCGGCGAGCTGGTTCGCGCGCGAGTCGGAGCTCACCGAAGCAACGCTGACGGCGTGTTCAAGCCGTGCGGCAGCGATCACGTCGCGTGCCCGTACGGCACGCTCCAGGCCTGCCAGCGTGGTGTCGAGCAAGGTGAGTCGCTCGAGCTGCGCGCTGTAGAGGGGCCGCTCGACCGACGGCGGACGCAGCGTGCGGACCTGCTTGACGGCAGCCGCGACCGCGACCCGGTAGGCACGGATCTGGTCGGCTGCTTGCGCCGGTTTCTGCTTACCCTTCAACGCGGCGTGCGCGGTCGTGTTCGCCTGTGCGAGCGGCCGCATCGCCGCGGCAAACGCAGGGTTGAAGATCGCGAAATCGTGCAACTCGCCGGCGAGCATCGCCTGGCGGCCGATGAGTTGCAATAGAAGCGTCTGCAGCGTGTGCGCAGCTGCGGGCGACTTCGCCAAGGAGAGCTGCGCAGACACGCTGAGTAGCGTCTGCTCTGCCCGGGCGAGGGCAGGCGCGGTCGTTGCGGGATCGCGCGAGTGGGCGAATGCGACCGTCGCGGCCGACACATCCCGCAGCGGCTGGTTCATCACCGCCTCGATGTTGTCGACGCGTGTCAGATACGCGGCAACGGCCGCACGCGACGCGCTCTGGTTCCGGTGGCCGCCGCCACCGCAGGCGGTCAGGAGCACAAGCGAGGCAAGCACCGCGAGCCGGCGCACGGTTCCTCCTACTTCGTCAGCACAACGACCGATGTGCTGTGGTCGCCGTGCTGGAAGACGAGCTTCACGAGACCACGGTCGGGCGCAAACCAACACGTACGCACGCCGCTGCCAAATGGGAACCCGGCCTGCTTGAGCGTCGTGCGGACGACGAGCGCGCTGAACGTGCCGGCCGGAACCTTGATCTGCTGAACCCCGATCACCTTCGACGTCGCGGTCGCGCCGAACACGGCGAAGTCTCGGCCGTTCGGGTCGACCGACCACGTGTCACCGGCCTTCGCATACGGGCCGATCACCGGGTTGATGCCGAACGACATGAGGTCGAACGGAGTGAAGAAGTGACGTCGCTGGCCGGCTGGCAGGGCTGCAGGCCCGAGCGGCGGAAACTTGGCGAGGGACTGAGCCTTCACGACTGCAGAGAGATTCGTCAGGCCGTCGGTCCGTTGCGTGAAGAAGTAGAGCGCCGCGCAGCGGATCTGGCCCGAGACGCAGGTGAACGACGCGCGAGCGGAGCCGTTTGCGACCTGGTCGATCACGTACTTCTCGATCTCCGGCTTCTTCAGATGTTTGGCGTTCGTCCAGCGATAGGTCCCCGTCAGGCCCTTCTCCATCGGGAACCAGTTGACGTCGGACGGCAACGCTTTGGCGACCAGGTTCGTCGACTGCAGCACGGAGGTCGTCACGGCTGCTCCCACGCCGCCCGCGTGCTGGAAGACAACCTTCACCGGGCCGACGCCGTACACCCACCACACGGTCTTCACGCCGCTGCCGTACGGATCGCCGAGTGCGCCGGCCTGTGTGACGTCCGTCCGCACCTTCGCAGCGAGCACGGGCTGCGGGAACGCCGGGACGGTGACGAGCTCGGGGCCGAGGTATGTGGACGTGCTCGAGATGCTCGCGTCGCCTCCGGCTGCGGTCCAAGTCGTCCCCTTCAGCAGCGGTTCGGCGAGCACCGGCGTCAGCGATCCCCAGATGACGTTGTAGTAGGTCGAGACGAGGCTGTTCGGGCATTGGGTGACGGTCGCGCAGAGGACGGGGAACTGCGGCGGCGGCCCGTTGGACGACCAGTACGGCGAGACGACCGCGAGTCCCGAGCCCGTGTCCTGGAACGAGACTGTGCCGGTGCTGTTGACGGCGTTGGCCGCGTTGCCCTGGGCGGCGGTCGTCCAGGCGAGCGTGAACAGATCTCCGGCAGTGCTCTTGACGGTGACCTTCTCGTTCGTCGGCGATGGGTTGTACGCCGTGTCGGTCCACTGATAGGTCCAGGTCGCATCCGGGTTGTGCGGAAGCCAGTCGTCGGCCAGAGCCGCCGGCGCGCCTGCAAGGGCCGCCAGGACCATCGTGAGTGCAACCCCCCACTTCACAGAGACGCACGTTACTGGCGATGTCGACGAAACGCCACAGGTCGTCCGCGGCGCACGTTCCGACTTGACGCATCCGGGTCGTGCTTCTATGGTTGCCGGACGTTTGCGGCACGGCGCCGCTGCGGGAGGCATTGAGGCCTCAGGACTCTCACGAGTCCTGGGGTCTTTTTTTTGTTGGGCGAACGAGGCGGCCCGGAGCGCTCGGGGGAAGTCCTCGGAAAGGAGACGTTTCATGCTGTATCCCCATTGGCTGAACCCCGGAGACAACTCGTGGCAGATGACCGCAGCCACGCTGGTGGGCCTGATGAGCGTGCCCGGCCTCGTGGTGCTCTACGGCGGGGTGATGCAGAAGCGCTGGTCGGTGAACAGCATGATGCTCGCGTTCATCGCCTTCGCGCTCGTACTGGTGATGTGGGTGCTCTACGGCTTCAAGATGGGCTTCGGTAGCCCGATCCATCTCTTCGGCGGGAAGCACAGCTTCTTCAACAACTTCCTCGGAAAGCCGGGCAGCGTCCTGGATCACAAGGCCGAGCAGGGGCAGGGGAATATCCCCCTCGTCGGCAAGACCGATTTCCCGCAGTCGTCGCTCGTCTATTTCCAGTTCGTGTTCGCGGCGATCACACCGATCCTCATGCTCGGCTCGGTCCTCGGCCGCGTGAACTTCAAGGCCTGGATCCCGTTCGTCATCCTCTGGTCGACGTGCGTGTACACGGTCAACGCGTTCCTGATCTGGGGCGGCGGCTGGTTCGCTCAGCACGGAGCCGTGGACTTCAGCGGCGGGTATGTGATCCATCTCGCGGCGGGTGTTTCGGGTTTCGTCGCGGCCTGGGTGATCGGACCGCGCCTCTCGCGTGACCGCGAGATCGACGCGCCGAACAACCTGGCGATGGTCGCGATCGGCGCCGGTCTCCTCTGGATCGGCTGGAACGGATTCAACGGCGGCGACCCGTACAACGCCGGCGTCGATGCCTCGGCGGCGGTCCTGAACACGAACCTCGCCACCGCTGTCGCCTTCCTCGTCTGGGTGGGCTGCGACTACGCGACCAAGCGCAAGCCGTCGCTGCTCGGGAGCGTCAACGGGATGATCGTCGGGCTGGTGGCGATCACCCCGGCTGCAGGCTTCGTGAACGGCTGGGGCGCGATCGCGATCGGTGCGATCGGATCGGTCGTCGTCTACATCGCCTACAACTACCTGGCACTGCTGCGGCCGTTCCGCGGCGTCGACGACACGCTCGGCGTCATCTACACACACGGCTTCGCGGGCCTCATCGGCGGTCTCCTGACGGGCCTCCTGGCGGACTCGTACATGCAGATCGTCCCCGGTGTCTCGGTGACCGGCGGCCTGCATCTGCTCAAGTGGCAGGCGCTGACGGCGCTGTGGGTGATCGTGTTCTCCGCCGTTGTCACCTTCGTCCTGCTCAAGCTGGTCGGAGCTGTCATCCCGTTGCGGATGAGCGAAGAGGACATGGAGATGGGCGACCTCGCCGTCCACGGGCACGAGGTCTACCCCTCGGACATCCCGTCGCTCGGGTTCCCGTCCGGTATCCCGGCGCCCGCGCCGGCGCAGTTGAGCGGCGGGGAGTCGCCCGCCTAAATGCCCCAAGACGCGGGGATCGCAGCAGGCAGACCCTCCTGCGATCCCCGCCACTCCACCCTGAAACGTGCAGCATTCGCTTCGTCGACCACTGCGCCACGCAGACCGAGAGGAATCACATGGCCACGAAGATCATCATTTCGTACGACGGAACCGACAACGACCGCGATGCGCTCGCGCTCGGGCGCCTGCTCGCCGGTGCGGGGGCGTCGCTCGAGCTCGCCTATGTCCGCCACGCCCACGAGGCCGAGAGCGGGCGTGAACGGCTCGCCGAGAGCGACGCCGAGGCGCTGCTGGCAGCCGGCGCCGAGGCCCTCGACCTGCCCGACATCCCTTGCCACGTGGTCCTCAGCGGCTCCACACCGGAGGGGTTGCGCGCGCTCGCGCTCGCCGAGGAGGCGGATGTGATCGTGTTCGGGTCCGAGTACCGCACCTCTCCGGGTCACGTCGACCCGCAGGCCTCGGCGCGGCGGCTGCTCGACGGGGGTCCCGTCGCCCTCGCCTTCGCCCCGGCCGGCTTCGCCGAGATCCCCGACTACACGGTCGAGACGGTCGGCGCCGTCGGTGAGGAGGGTGACCCGTGCGCCGCCGAGACCGCGGAGGCACTTTCGGCCCGTCTCGGGGCCACCGTCGCCCCACGCGCGACCGGCGACGTCGACTTCGTCGTGGTCGGCTCCAAGCCCGGCACCGTCACCGGCCGGGTGACGATCAGCGCGGCGGCCGAGTACCTGATCGAGCTCACGCGCTGTCCCGTGCTCGTCCTCCCACGCGGTGTTGCCGTCCGGTTCGATTGAGCGATGCCGGCCGAAGTCGAACGTCTGCAGCGAAGAGTCGGCACACGCGACCGGTGGTTCCTCGGGCTCGGGCTGTGCGCCGCGCTCGTCGGGGCACCGGTCGGGGTTCTGCTCGCCAGGCCGGGGTCGTCGTCGACCGCGGACACGTGCATCACGACCGTGCGTGCCTCGATGATGGGCGGCGCCACGTTCAGGTACTGCGGCCCGGACGCCGCCGCGTTCTGCCAGGCGTCCGGTGCGGAGGACAAGAGCGTCGCCGCGAAATGCCGGGAGCTCGGTCTGCCGACGACACGCTGACGCGTCCCCTCGCGGAGGTGCGCCGTCTCTATTTCGTGATCGCGGCGGCGGTCTTGGCCGAGAGTCCGGCCGTGACGAGGAACCGGCGCATCTGCGGGCCCAGCCGGGTCAACGTCGCCGTCGTCTGCGAGGCGGCGCTCTTGTACAGCTTGGCGATCACCGACGAATCGACGCCGACCACAGCACGGATGTCTTTGGCGGTCGCAGTTTTGTCCAGCAACACCGTGACGGCCCGGCAGGCGTCGACCTTCTTCCCGTGGCTGTCGAACTGCAGGATCAGGTTGAGGCTCTGCTGCTCCGCGGCGAGCCACTGGCGAAAGAGAACCGCGTGCGGGTGCATCTTCGCGAGCGCATCGCGCACGTTCGTCAGCGGTCCCTTGTACCGGCTGACGATCTCGATCATCAGCACCGGGACGAGCACGAGCACGGCAGCGAAAGCCTGCGCTGAGTTCTTCTTGAGGGACGCGCAGTTCTTCAGCCCCTGCTGGAGCACGTCACCGCTGCCCGTCTTCGAGGCGAGCAGCTGGAACGTGCTCACCATGGTGCCGAGCTGCCCGGCGAGCGCCCGGTCGTGGGCATCGGGCTTCGGTGTCGCCGCCGCTGCGGCCGCGGTTGCGGCCACGAGCGCCACGGCGGCTACGAATGCGGTCGCGAGCTGCAGTCGTCGTGCGCGGGGGTGTGGCACGGCGCAGGCGATGGCCGGACGCTACCAGGCCCGCCCGGCGGGTTCGGCGTCCAAGATCCCGATTCAGGGTGATACGACGTCCCCCGCCTGGTGCCGATAGCAGGCTTGACTGGTTCGCTCTGCGGCACTCTGGAGGCACAACAATGATTCATGAATCCGGCCGGCTGGCCGCCGATGGCGGTCCTGCGGATGCCGGTCGCCCGCGGTTGGGGCAGATCCTCGTGGCGGCGGGGTTGCTCGATG
>Ga0307374_10003544_pt1 | contig 26594 bp, 24 predicted proteins | sample OX3MG_FD_202532 | JGI IMG/M metagenome (GOLD analysis project Ga0307374, IMG submission 202532) | Soil microbial communities from Risofladan, Vaasa, Finland - OX-3 | ecosystem: Environmental > Terrestrial > Soil > Coastal area > Acid sulfate soil | place: Finland: Risofladan, Vaasa | collected...
TCTACGCCGAGGCCCTCGACCTGATCGAGGCCCACCGCGCCGCCGGCCACAAGGTCTACCTGGTCTCGGCGTCACCCGAGGTCATCGTCCAACCCCTGGCCGAGCACCTTGGGGTGGACGGCGCCATCGCCAGCCGGCCGGTGATCGACGAGGATGGCCGCTATACGGGCGAGATGGACTTCTACGCCTACGGGCCCTTCAAGGCGGACGCCATGCGGGAGTTGGCCGCACGCGAGGGGATCGACCTCGAGGACTCGTCGGCCTACTCCGACTCCTACACCGACCTCCCGATGCTGGAGGCCGTGGGCCATCCGGTGGCCGTCAATCCCGACCGCGTCCTGGCCAAAGTGGCCAAAGAACGCGACTGGGAGGTCATGCAATTCACCAAGCCGGTGCGCCTGCGCGACCGGATGAGCGTCCCGAGCTGGTCGATGACCGCCACCGCGGCGGGGATCACCGCCGCCGCCTCGGCCGGAGCGCTCGTGGCCTGGCGCCTGGCCCGTCGGACCCGCCGCTGAACCCGGCCCTCCGCCGCCGAACCCGGCCATGGCGCGCCGAGGGCGCGCCCCACGGAGCGTGGTCGGCGCGCCCGGCGTGGTCGGTAAGGCTGCTCAGGAAGGACGGAGCCGCTTGGCGGCGACGACACCCAGGGCAACGATGATGGCGAGGATCAGGAGCTTCTTCATGGACGGAATGGTATCCGCTCCGCCGCCGCCCTGTCGCCAACCCTGCACGCCGCCCTGTCGTCCACCGTTGGTTCTGGAGGGGAGGGGCTCAAACGGTCAGGAGATCGCGTGCGCCGGTGTCGGAGGAGGGGTGGCGCAGCTTGGACATCGCCCGGGCCTCGATCTGGCGAATCCGCTCACGGGTGAGGTTGAAGTGCTCGCCGACCTCTTCGAGCGTGCGGGGCTCGCCGCGGTCGAGGCCGAAGCGCAGCCGGAGGATTTCGCGCTCCCGCTCGTCGAGCGGCGAGAGGAGCCGTCCGATCTCCTCGGGGAGCAGGGAGACGGCGGCCACCTCGAACGGTGACTCAGCCGAGCGGTCCTCGACCACATCGCCGAGCTCGGCGTCGCCGTCCTCGCGCAGGGGCTCCGAGAGGGAGAGCGGCTCGGCCCTGAACCGTAGGGCCTCCACCAACTTGTCCTCGGGCATCTCCACCTCGGCACCCAGCTCGGCCAGCGTCGCCGGCCGGCCGTACTTGAGCTCGAGGCGGGCCTGTGCCTTTTGGACCCGGGCCAGCGTGTCGCCGGCGTGCACCGGCAGGCGGATGGTCCGGCCGGTGTTGGCGATGCCCCTGGTGATGGCCTGGCGGATCCACCAGGTGGCGTAGGTGGAGAACTTGAAGCCCTTGCGCCAGTCGAACTTCTCGACCGCGTGCATCAAACCGAGGTTCCCCTCCTGGATGAGGTCGAGCAGGGGGAGACCGGAGGCCTGGTACTTCTTGGCGATGGAGACCACCAGCCGGAGGTTGGACTGGACGAAGGTCTGCTGGGCCCCCTCGCCCTGCAGGGTGGTCCGCCGCAGCTCCCGCTTCTTCGCCGGTGTCAGGCCCTTCGGCGCCGAGGCCAAGTGGGCATCTGCTTCCCGACCGGCCTCGATGGCCTGGGCCAGGCGGACCTCGTCGTCCTTGGTCAACAACGGATACTGGCCGATGTCGGTCAGGTACAACCGAACCAGATCTTCGTCGTCTCGTTCGAGGCGCTCCTTTGCCAACTTCACCGGGTCCTTCGTTTTCCCCACGACTGTGGGGGACGGCCAATCCTCGTCCAGCGCTACCGTCGTACCGGGTTTCGCTGATTCGGCTGTGGCTCTTTCGGGCGCAACGATTGCTGCCTTCGAAGTTTACCGGACGCGTCAAGCCCTCCGTACGTCATCGCTGGTCGCGGGGCACCTGGGCCGGGTCACTCCACCCGGCGCGACTCGGGGAGGGTGACCAGCCCCGACCGGGCACCGGCCGCCACCGCCGCCGCTTCGAGGCGCCCGAGGAACTCGTAGACGGCGGCGACGTCGTGGGGCCGGGTCACCAGGCGCTGGACGAGGCGCTCCCCCGCCCGCCAGTCGTCGATCTCATCGTTGAGCACCAGGCGCAGGGCCCGTCGGACGGGCCCGTCGGACACCTCGCCCGCCACCTGGAGATGGCGCTCGTAGGTGGTCACCAGCCGGGGGAGGACCACCCGGTAGAGGCCGGCCAGCCGGGGCAGGGCCCCAGGCGGTCCCGGCTCCCCGTCGGTGCCCTCGGGCCACGGCGGGCCCGGACCGCCCGTCGGTGACGGTTCGCCCGCCAGGGCGGCGAAGACGGCGGCACTCGGGGCGGACGGCACCGTCAGGGCGTCGGGGTCGGCGCCGTCCAGCACGGGAAGCCGTTCGGCCCACAGCTGGGCGTGCCAGGCGTGGCGCATGCTCTGGCCGTCGAGATGGACCTGGACGGCCGGGATGGGCACGTCCGTCACCCACTCGCCGAGGGCCCGGTAGAGCGCACCCTCGATCCACCGGTACTCTCCGACGAGCGCCGCCGTGGCCCCGTGCGGCAGCGGCAACCCCCCGGTGGGGCCTCCGGCGAGCTCAGACAACGGCCGGCCTCTCCCCGCTCGGTTCGACGGACGGGCGAGCCGGGCCGGCCGGACCCGACCGGTAGTGATTGGTGATGGGCATCCTGCGATCCTTGCCGAACGCCTTGCCGGAGATCCGGACCCCGGGTGGCATCTGGCGGCGCTTGTACTCCGCCCGGTCCACCAACCCGACCACCCGGGCGACGGCATCGGGATCGAGCCCCGCGGCCACGAGCTCGTCCGGCGACCGGTCGCCCTCCACGTAGCCGGCCACCACCGGATCGAGGACCGAATAGGGCGGGAGCGACTCGTCGTCCCGCTGGCCGGGGCGCAGCTCGGCGGAAGGGGCCTTGGTCAGGACCGGCTCGGGGATCACATCGTTGCCCCCCCGTCGGTTGCGGTAGCGGCACAACCCATAGACCAGGGTCTTCGGTACGTCCTTGATCACCGCGAACCCCCCGGCCGAGTCGCCGTACAGGGTCGAGTAGCCGGTGGCCATCTCGCTCTTGTTGCCGGTGGTGAGGACGATCCAGCCGTTGGCGTTGGACAGGGCCATGAGCAGCGTCCCTCGGATGCGCGACTGCAGGTTCTCGTCGGTCAGGCCGGCCGGCTCCCCTCCCAGCAGGGGGGCGAGGGTGGCGGACAGGGCGCGGTGGGCCTCCTCGATGCCCAGGGAGGCGATGTCGACTCCAAGATTGGCCGCCAGGGTCACCGCGTCGGCGACCGAGCCGTCGCTCGAGTAGCGCGACGGCATGGTCACGCCGTGCACGTGGCCGGGTCCCAGGGCGTCCACGGCGACGGCCGCCACCAGCGACGAGTCGATCCCCCCCGAGAGCCCGACGACCGCGTCGGTGAAGCCGTTCTTGGCCACGTAGTCCCGGGTCCCGAGCACCAGGGCCTCGTAGACCTCGGCCTCCGGGCCGAGGGCCGGTGCCACCGGATCGGCCACGGGGGCGTCCGCCGTCCGCCGGGACCGGGTGGACACCGTGGCCGACGTCCCGTCCGAGACGGGGCCCGGGTCGACGTCCAGATCGGCCAGCAGCACCTCCTCGACGAACTGGCCGGCCGAGGCCACGACCGTGCCGCCTGGGTCCATCACCAGGGACGCCCCGTCGAAGACGAGCTCGTCCTGGCCGCCCACCTGGTTCACGTAGACGACCGTGCAGCCCGTCTCGGCCACCCGGTCGGCCAGCACCTCCAGCCGCTCGCTCCGACGCCCCCGCGAGTAGGGGGAGGCGTTGAGGTTGACCAACAGGCGCGCCCCGGCACCGGCCTGGTCGGCCATCGGCCCCCCGGCGAACCACATGTCCTCGCAGATGGTGATCCCGACCGGCACCCCGGCCACCACGTACCGGGCCGGCGGCCCGGTCCCCGGGGTGAACCACCGCTGCTCGTCGAAGACCCCGTAGTTGGGCAGCAGCCGCTTGGCGTAGCGACCGACCACCCGGCCCCCGGCACAGAGCGCCGCCGCGTTGACCAGCCTCCCCGACCGGTCGGTGTCCACGTAGCCCACGACCGCGGCACAGGGGCCGCTGGCGGCGGCGATCCGGGCGAACACGGCCTGGTTGTCGGCGATGAACGCGGGCCGGCCGAGCAGGTCCTCGGGCGGGTACCCGGTCACGGTGAGCTCCGGGAAGACGGCCAGGTCGGCCCCGGCGCCCTCGGCCTCGGCCAACGCCACGAGGATGCGCCCGGCGTTGCCGTCGAGGTCGCCCACCACGGTGTTGATCTGGCAGGCGGCCACCCGCACTCGAGCCATCCGGGCAGCCTACCGGTGACCCTGCCTGGCCTTTCATGCCCCGACGGTGCCGTCCCCGACCCCTCCCGGCCGGGCCGGAGCGTGGGGGCCAGTTCACGCGGCGTTCACATCGGGGTAACGGCTGGGAAACGGCCCCCTGGCATAGTGGGCGCGTCCGTCGGACCCCACCCCCCGTGCCGCGGCCCGGAGCGTTCGGGTGGCGCCCGCCCCGCTCAGTGGTGGGACTATGGAACGGGTCGGTGGCGTGGTAGAAAACCGAACGACAGAGGGAGAGCACGTGCCTTACCAAGCTGAGTACATCTGGATCGACGGGACCGAGCCTTCGCCGCTCCTGCGGTCCAAGACCAAGATCGTGGCCGACGGCCAGGAGCCAGGCATCTGGGGATTCGACGGATCCAGCACCAACCAGGCCCTGGGGCACGACTCGGACTGCGTGCTCCGCCCGGTGTTCAGCTGCCCCGACCCGCTGCGGGGCCCCGACGACAAGCTGGTCATGTGCGAAGTTGAGCTCACCGACTTCAGCCCCCACCCCACCAATACCCGGGCCCGGTTGCGCGAGGTGGCCGAGAAGTACGCCGACCACGAGCCGCTGTTCGGCATCGAGCAGGAGTACACCTTCTTCAAGGACGGCCGTCCGCTCGGGTGGCCGTCCTCGGGCTACCCGGCTCCCCAGGGGCCCTACTACTGCGGGGTGGGCGGCGACAAGATGCCCGGCCGCGAGATCGTCGAGCTGCACACTGCAGCCTGCATCGACGCCGGGATCGGCATCGAGGGCACCAACGCCGAGGTGATGATGGGCCAGTGGGAGTTCCAGGTGGGCGTGCTCTCGCCGCTGGACATCTCCGACCACCTGTGGGTGGCCCGGTGGCTGCTGTTCCGGATCGCCGAGGACTTCGACGTCTTCGCCACCTTGGAGCCGAAGCCGATCATGGGCGACTGGAACGGGGCCGGGGCCCACACCAACTTCTCCACCAAGGCCATGCGCGAGGAGGGCGGCTGGGACGCCATCATCGCCGGGTGCGAGGCCATCGGCAAGCGGATCGACGAGCACATCGCCGTCTACGGCGTGGGCATCGAGACCCGCCTGACCGGGGCCCACGAGACCGAGCACTTCACCAAGTTCAGCTACGGCACCTCGGACCGGGGCGCCTCCATCCGCATCCCCTGGGCCGTGGCCAAGGCCAAGCGCGGATGGCTCGAGGACCGGCGACCCAACGCCAACATGGACCCCTACCAGGTGACCGCGGTGATGGTCGAGACGGTCTGCGGCGCCGCCGCCGAGAGCTGACCGGGAGACGCACCCGGGCCGGGGCGCCGACGCCGGCCCTCCCCGCCGTGCGACGGTGCCCGGAGGACGAACCCGCTCCGGCCTGCGACAATAGTCCCATCGACCCCGACCACCCCCAGACCGCCGCCCCGCACCGCCGGGAGGTTCCCGATCCCATGAGGAGCCAAGAGGAGTACGTCCTCCGGACGGTCGAGGAACGCGGCATCAGGTTCGTCCAACTGTGGTTCACCGACGTGCTCGGCACTCCCAAGACGTTCAGCATCACCCCGGCCGAGTTGGAGAACGCCCTCGACGAGGGCATGACCTTCGACGGGTCGGCCATCGACGGCTTCAGCCGGGTCCAGGAGAGCGACGTGCTGGCTCGGCCCGACGCCAACACCTTCCAACTGCTCCCCTGGCACGGGCACGGCCAGGCCGGCTTCAACGGCGAGAACACCCAGACCCAGGTGGCCCGGGTGTTCTGCGACGTCGTCGACCTCGACGGCTCCCCCTTCCAGGGTGATCCCCGCCACGTGCTGCGCCGCAGCCTCGACCGGGCCCACGACCGGGGGTTCACCTTCTACGCCGCGCCGGAGATCGAGTACTTCTACTTCGCCGATGCCGATCCCTCCCACCCCCCGGAGGCACTGGACAGCGGGTCGTACTTCGAGCTGACCGTGGCCGACCGGGCCAGCGACATCCGCCAGCGCACGGTGCTGACCCTGGAGGAGATGGGCATCCCGGTCGAGCACGCCCAGCACGAGGATGCGCCCAGCCAGCACGAGATCGACCTCCGCTACACCGACGCCCTGACCATGGCCGACACGGTCATGACCGTGCGGCTGGTGGTCAAGGAGATGGCGCGCCAGCAGGGCGTGTTCGCCAGCTTCATGCCCAAGCCCCTCGCCGGCGTGCAGGGCTCGGGGATGCACACCCACATGTCCCTCTTCCGCGACGACGCCAACGCCTTCGTGGACCCCGAACGGGCCGGTGGGCTCTCCGAGGTGGCCGAGGGGTTCATCGCCGGACTACTGCGCCACGCCCCCGAGATCACGGCCGTGACCAACCAGTGGGTGAACTCCTACAAGCGGCTGGTCTCCGGTTACGAAGCGCCCATACACGTGTCGTGGGCCCGCAACAACCGATCGGCGCTGGTGCGGGTGCCGGTGGTGAAGCCGGGCAAGTTCGAGTCCACCCGGATCGAGTACCGGTCCCCGGACAGCGCCTGCAACCCCTACCTCGCCTTCGCCGTCATCCTGGCCGCCGGCCTCCAGGGCATCGAGAAGGGCTACGGGCTCCCGTCCGAGGCCGACGCCAACCTCTTCGCCCTCAGTCCCGAGGAGCTGGCCGCCAAGGGGATCCTGCATCTTCCCGGCAGCCTCAACGAGGCCCTCGGCCTGATGGAGTCATCCGAGCTGCTGGCCACCACCCTGGGCGAGCACGTCTTCGAGTGGTTCATCCGCAACAAGCGGGCCGAGTGGGCCGAGTACAAGGCCCACGTGACCCAGTTCGAGCTCGACCAGTACCTCCCGCAGCTGTAGTCGGGAACTGGGCGACCGGGCCGCATCTCCAGAGGAGGGGGAGGACGACAATGGAGCCGCTGCTGTGCTTCCCCGCTGCGCCGCCGACGGCGGTGACCGCCGTGCTCGACCGCGCCGGCTACCCGTGGCGGGGCGTCGACACGCCCGAGACGGCCGAGTCCGAAGAGCCCGAGGACGGCTGGTCGGGGGCGGTCGTGTCCAGCGCCGACGACCCCGTCGGCGCCTTCTCCCTCTGTCGGCACCTGCGCAAGCGCGAGGTTCCACTGGCGCCGGTGATGGTGGTCGTCCCCCTCGGCCAGCTCGGTGAGCTCGAGCTCCGGGAGGACCTGTTCGACGACCTCTGCCTCGAGCCGGTCAACTCCGACGAGTTCACCGTCCGGATGGCCCACCTGTTCTGGAGGACCGGACGGGGGCTGCGGCCGGATCTCCTCGAGCACGGCCCCCTGGTGCTCAACCTCGAGACCTACCAGGCGGCGGTGACCGGCCGGGTGCTGGACCTCACCTACATGGAGTACGAGCTCCTGCGCTTCCTGGCGGCGCGCCCGGGCAAGGTGTTCACCCGCGAGACGCTCCTCAGCCGGGTGTGGGGCTACGAGTACTACGGGGGCGCCCGGACCGTCGACGTCCACGTGCGGCGCTTGCGGGCCAAGCTGGGAGAGGAGCACGCCCATCTCATCCAGACGGTGAGGTCGGTGGGCTACCGGTTCGGTCAGACCAGCTGGGCCCCCTGACCGCCGCCGGCGGCGATCAGGTGGCCAGATAGGCCCACAGCTCGACCTCCACCGCCGCCGCCATCGGGAGCCCGGCCACCCCCACCACCGAGCGGGCCGGCCGGTGGTCCCCGAAGAAGGCTGCGTACGTCTCGTTGACGGCGGCGTAGTCATCCATGTCGGCCACGAAGACGGTCGTCTTGACCACCTGGGCGGGAGTGGCCCCGTGGTCCCGCAACAGCCGGTCGGCATTGGACAGGGCCTGGGCCAGTTGGGCTGGCGCTCCCCCCTCCACCAGCGCCGGAGGGCCGGGCGGGACCGCATCGGCCCCGCCCGCAGACAGACCGAGCTGGCCCGAGCAGATCAACCAGGGGCCTGCCCGGACGATGGGGGTGTAGGGACCGACGGGCGTGCTCATCGCTGTTCCTCCGCGGGGGACGGGCTCAGTGGACGGAGGGTCAGCCTACGGGCCGGCCCGGGCCAGGCGCCGCTCCTCAGCGCCCCCGCCCACCGGCACGGTCGGTGGGCCACTCGGGAGGGAGGCCGTCGGCCAGCCACCGGGCCGCGGCCACCGCCGCGAACACGGCGTCGGATCCGTTGACCGGAGGACGGTCGGATCCCGGCACGACGGTCACGGTCACCGGGGGCATGGCCCGGGCCTGGAGGATCCCGAAGGACCGGACGGTGAGGTCGCGCACCGCCCCCCGGTCGTCCACGGCGACCCCCTCGGAACGGACCCACCCGAGCGCCTGGTGGGCGGCCCCGAGGCAGTAGGAGCGCAGCACCACCTCGTCGAGCACCCCTCCGGCGTCGACGGTCACCTCGATGGAACCGTCGGGCCGGCACCGGGCCCCGGCCCGGCCGCCGGACGGGGACACGACCTCGACGGGCACGTCATAGCGGGCCCCGGCCCCGCCTCCCACCGTGGAGCCGGCGACCCGGGCGCAGACAGCCAGCACCGCGGCCTCGGCCCAGACCGCGCCCCTGAGATCGAAGGAGATCGGGGGGGCGGTCGCCAGCGGAACCCGCTCGAGTGCCAGGCCGGGGGCGACCGCCGACACCTGGGCGGTGACCCGTTCCCATCCGTCGTCGGCGGCGGCGCCGGGGGGGACCGCCACCCGCAGCACCCCCGACCCCTCGGGGTCGGCGCCGCCGGCCACCGGCGGGCGCTTGGGGCCGAAGCGCACCACGTCCTCGCGGGACCACAGGACCCGCACCGGGCGGTCGTGCTCGTCGGCCAGGCGGCGGGCGTCGGCGGGGACCGGCGAGTGCAGCTTCCCCCCGAAGGCCCCCCCATTCCCGTGAGGCGATGCCGGCGTTCTCCCCGGGGCGCACCACGAGGCGTCGGGCTCGAGGTACGCCGGCTCGACCCAGGTGGTACGCAGGGTCAGCGCCCAGGTGCCGGGTGGCACCGCCACCGGGTGGTCCAGGGCCAGACCGCTGCTCCGTCCCTGCACCTTGCCGGCGCGGGCCCGGGCCGCGGCCACCGACTCGGCCGTCACGTACCCCCCCGACTGGTCCGGGACCGCCACCAGCGCATCCGGCGGGGCGGTGTCGTCGGCGAAACGGGCCCGGCCGAGGACGACGGTGGGGCCGACCATCTGGGGCACCCCCCCTTCGAGGCCGGCCCGGACGGCGGCCTGCTCCGGATCGCGGTCCGGGTGGGCCTCCTCCCCGAGATCCTCGTCCCCGCCGAGCACCCGGAGGGCGGCCTCGCCGATGCTCTGCCACCCGGTGCACCGGCAGAGGTGGGCCACGAGGGCCCGATCGATGTCGCCAATCGGCACGCCCGGTCCGGAGCCGACCCGATGGGGGGGCGACGGACCCGGACCGAGGGCGGCGAGCCGCATCACGATGCCCGGGGTGCAGAATCCGCACTGGCTGCCTCCGCTGGCCACCAGCGCCCGGGCCCACCGGTCGCGCTCGGCCGGGGCCAGCCCCTCGAGCGTGGTCACCCGGCGGCCGTCGAGCCGCCGGACCGGGGTCACGCACGAGACCCGGGGGGCACCGTCGACCCAGACCGTGCAGCACCCGCACTGGCCCTGGGGGCTGCACCCGTCCTTCACCGACCGGATGCCGGCCTGGTCGCGCAGGACGTCGAGGAGGGACGACCCCTCGTCGGCTACTTCGAGGTCGGAGCCGTCGACGCAGAGCCGGATCAGCGGATCAGCGGATCAGCTGAACGAGGAGCCGCAGCCACAGGTGCGGCTGGCGTTGGGGTTGGTGACGTGGAACCCGGCGCCCTGCAGGCCGTCGCTGTAGTCGAGCGTCGATCCCTTCAACAGGTCCGCGCTCTCCGGGTCGACGACGACCTTGACCGTGCCGAACTCGCGGACCACGTCGTCGTCGGCCACGTCGGCGTCGAAGAACATCTCGTAGCTGAAGCCCGAGCACCCGCCCGGGCGCACCGCCACCCGCAGGGCCAGCCCGTCGGTGTCCTCCTGGGCCAGCAGCTCGGCCACCTTGGTGGCCGCGCCCTCAGTGAGGTCGACCGGATTCGGCCTCTTCCCGATGCTGACGTTCTGCATGGTGGCACTCATCGGCGCTCCTCCTGGTCACAATCCTGGTCACGAAACCCGACTGGCGAATCGGCGACATCGAACGGGCCCGGCCCTGCACCGGGCACGGGCGCCCGTGGTGTCGGCACCAATCGTACCCGCGCCCGGGGCCTTCCGGTACGTCCCCGGGGTGCCGCCGCAGGGTCGCCGGGTAGAATTGCCCGAGTGACCAGGTCCGACACTTCCACCACCGGCGGGGCCGCCCACGCCGGGGGACTCTCTGAGGAATCGGTCCGAAACGCCCTCCGGGGCGTGATCGACCCCGAGTTGGGCGCCGACATCGTCGAGCTGGGCATGGTCACCGCCGTGCGCATCGCCGAGGGCGGGGACGTGGGGGTCGAGGTCGCCCTCACCGTGGCCGGCTGTCCCCTCCGAACCCAGATCGAGAGCGATGTGGAGACCCGGGTGGCGGCGCTGCCCGGCGTCCGGACCGTGACGGTGGGCACCGGGGTCATGGACGCCGAGCAGCGCAAGGCGGTGATGGCCAGGGCGCGGCTCTCGGCCCGGGACCCCGCACCCGACACCGATATCCCGGATTCGGCCCGGGTCATCGCCGTGGCCTCGGGCAAGGGCGGGGTCGGGAAGAGCTCGATCACCGTCAACCTGGCCGTGGCCATGGCCCGCCGGGGCTTGACCATCGGCGTCCTCGACGCCGACATCTGGGGATTCTCCATCCCTCGCCTGCTCGGGATGCAGGGGGAGGTGGAAGCGCGGGACAAGAAGATGGTGCCCCTGGAACGCCGGGTGGGAGACGGCGTGCTCCGGGTGCTGTCCATGGGATTCCTGTCCGACGAGGACAACGCCATCATGTGGCGGGGCCTCATCCTCAACCGGGCGGTGCAGCAGTTCCTCGAGGACGTGCACTGGGGAGATCTCGACTACCTGCTGATCGACATGCCCCCGGGCACCGGTGACATCCAGATGGGCCTGGCCCGGATGCTGCCCCGCACCGAGGTGATCGTGGTGACCACCCCTCCCGTGGCCGCCCAGAAGGTGGCGGCCCGGACGGCCGACATGGCCCGGAAGGGCTACCTGCGGGTGGCCGGGGTGATCGAGAACATGAGCGACTTCACCTGTGAGCACGGCACCTCCTACACCCTGTTCGGGTCGGGGGGCGGCGCCCGCCTCGCCTCCGACGTGGGCGTGCCGCTGATCGGGCAGATCCCCCTCCACCCGTCGGTGGCCGCCGGGGGGGACGCCGGGACCCCGGTGGCCCTCGACGTCCGGCAGCCCCTGGCCGAGGTGTTCGACCGCCTCGCCGAGGCTGTGACCACCACGATCGCTCCGAGGGTGGCGATGGACGGGTGCTCCGTGCGGCTCCTCGAACAGTTGGAGTCCGCGGTGGCACAGGGCACCGGGGACTCGGGCTGACGGACCGCCCGGCCCTCAGGCCGTACCCGCCTTGGGACCCCACGCCTGCCGGGCCGCATGGGACAGGTCGTCGTCGACAGCCGGGCCGGAGGCCGTCCGGTCGGCCAGCGCCTCCTCGTAGCCCGGATCCCCGGGACGGAGTACCAGCAGGTGCCCGTCCTCGAAGAGGACGACGGGCAGCACGGTGGGCACGTCGGTGACCTGACGGGCCCAGGCCATCACCTCGCCGGTCGAACGGAACGGCTCGAGGCTCCGGAGATTGGCCATCGTCGGCGGCAGGAGCTCGATGTCACCGGCGGCCTGGCGAGCCAGCGCGTCCTGCGGCCGGACCCAGATGGTGGCGATGGTCTCGGCGTCGTCATGCCGCGCCACCTGGCCGGGCGGGGCCGCGGTGATGAAGAACCGGGTGTCGTACCGCCTCGGTGCCAGCTCGGGCGTGATCCAGTGGCTCACGTAGTGGAGGTTGTCCGCCGCCAGCACCAGGCCTTCCTCCTCGCAGACGTCGAGCAGCCGGGTGGTCCCGTCGTTGACCGCCTCGCGGTGGGCGGCGAACCGCCCGGCCAGGTCGGGGTGGCGGGTGTCGAGCAGCTCCCCGTCAGGATGGCCGCCCCCGCTCCGTTGGGCGAGCATGACCCCGGCCTCCTCGAAGCACTCCCGCAGGGCCGCCACCCAGAAGGCCAACCCGCCGGACTCGAGGCCAAGGATTTCACTGGCCTCGGCGTCGGTCAGTCCCCGGCACAGCGCCTCGGCCTCCGGTCCCCGGTCCTCGGGATCCACCGACCCGCCGGGGAACACGTAGGCGCCGGCCACGAACTCCGAGGCCAGGTTCCGACGGAGCATGCACACCTCGATGCCCGGCCGGTCCTCGATGCCTGGCACGTCGCCCCCACCCCGGGCGTCACGTACCAACATCACCGTGGCCGCGTCGCGGAGGGGCGCACTCATGGCCAGAGGCTACCGCCCGACCGTCCGGGGATCAGGCAGAGCCGGCCACGGATCGGGGGGTGAGCGCGCCCGAATCGACGAGGGCGCTGATGGCCAGCTCGCCGAAGCGGGTGGGATCGGCGATGAGCCAGGCATGGGAGCCGTCGACCACCACCCCGTCCACACCGGCAGCGTGGCGGAAATCATCGAACGCCGAACGCGGCACCAGCCGGTCGCGGTCCGACCACACCACGGTGACCGGGATGCCCCACCGGGCGATCGAGCCCACCTCGCGGACCAGGTCGGCCCGCCGGATGAACTCACCGGTGCGGAACATCCCGAGGGGGTTCCCCAACAGGTTGGGGATGAAGTCCTCCAACAGGGTGGGGAGCAGGCGGAGCCGCCCGGGGGAGCCGAGCAGGTCGGTGCTGAAGTGGCGCCCCCAGTCCCACGCCGGACGCTGCACCATGGTGCGGACCTCATCGGGGAACAGTGCCCAGGTGGGGCTGCCGACGGCGTTGGCCAGCAACAGGGCCGAGGCCCGCCAGGGCTGCTCGTAGACGAAGGCGGCGGCCACGCCGCCGCCGAACGAGTGTCCGGCCACCAGTGCCACCCCGTCGACGCCGACGGCATCGAGGAACTTCCCGACCCATGCCCCGTACCCGGCGAAGGTGCGCTGCTCGGCCGGCAGCTCGCCGGTCCCCCCGAACCCGGGCAGGGCGGGGGCGAAGACACGGCACCCGGCCCTGGCCATGGCTTCGATGGGCCGCCGGTAGGCATGGGGCCGGAGGCCCCAGCCGTGGAGGAACAGCGCCGGGGGGCCGACGCCGGTCACGCCGTACCTGACCCGGTGCCCCAAGATGTCGGCGGCCTCCCAGACCAACTCCCCCGCCGCCCCCGACTGATCCGTGTCCACCGCCCGATCGGGTTCGTGGCGCCCCCTGGCTTCTCCCGACATGGCCGCTCAGTGTAGGGCTCAACCCGGGCGTGGGTCCGGCTCATCCACCCACCGCGGCCGGACGGGCACCGAGCGTGCCCACCGGTCGGTTCCCGTCGCCCGGGCACGCCGACGCCGCCCGACCACCCGCCCCGGGGCTGACCAGTTACGCTCACAGCGATCGACTGACGAATCGGGGACCACCGAACCATGGCTCAGGATCAGAACAAGGCTCGAACCGGGGGGAACAAGCCGAAACCGGCCAACCGCCCCGGCCCGGCGAGCCAGAGCGCCAAGGACCGGAGCCGGGCCCAGAGCCGGCCGGTGTCCGGCAAGGCCCCGGCCGGGAAGGCCGCCAGGGCGGGGGGCGGGAAGGGCGGGAACACCCCCCGTCCGGGGAGCCGGCCGGTGCCGACGCCCAAACCTCGCGGGCTGTCAGGCGCGGTGGTGGCCTGGGGTGCGGTCGGACTGGTCATCGTGATCGTGGCCGTGCTGGTCATCGTGAAGCTGGCCGGCAACAGCGCGACCTCGACGACCGACTTCACCCCGGTCACCCCGGCCCCGGCGACGGTGGTGCACGACGTGACCAACATCCCGACGTCGGTCTACAACAAAGTCGGCATCACCTCGCCCCAGGTGCCGGTATCGCCGCCCACCGTCCTGACCGGTCAGCCGCCCCTGACCCTCGCCGGCCGGACACCCGCCATGCTCTACTACGGCGCCGAGTACTGTCCCTACTGCGCGGCTGAGCGCTGGGCGATGACCGTGGCCCTCTCCCGGTTCGGCACGTGGTCCGACCTCAAGACCACTGCCTCGTCCCACACGGACATCTATGCCGCCACCAACACCTTCAGCTACTACGGGGCCACCTTCGCCAGCCCGTACCTGACCTTCAGCGGTGTGGAGCAGTACACCAACGTGCCCACGGCGACGGCGGGCGTCTACACCAATCTGGAGAATCCAACGACCGAAGAGCGCAACAACATCAAGACGTACAGCAGCTCGAAGTTCAACCCCAACGCCAGCACCAGCGGGGGGGTCTCCTTCCCATTCGTCAACATCAACAATGTGGCCCTCTTCTCGGGAGCCAGCTTCAGCCCCGGCGTCCTGGCCAACCTGTCGTGGACGGACATCGCCGGCGGGCTCAGTGACCCCACCAACCCGGCCACCCAGGCCATCGTGGCGACGTCGAACTACATGAGCGCGGCCATCTGCGCCAGCACCAAGGGAGCGCCGGCATCGGTGTGCGCCAGCTCCGGGGTCCAGGCTGCGGCCAAGGCCTTGAAGCTGAGCTGATCCTGGTACCCGGAGCGTCCGAGCATGCCCGCGCTGCGATGGCAGCCCATTGCCACCCTGCTCCTCGGCCTCGTCGGACTGGGGGTGTCGGTCTATCTGACCATCACCCACTTCGACACCCACGTGGCCCTGGCCTGTCCCCAGACGTCGACCTTCAACTGCGAGACCGTCACCACGAGCGCCCAGTCGCACATCGTCGGCATCCCGGTGGCGGTGCTCGGCCTGGCCTACTTCGTCCCGATGATCGCCCTCTGTCTCCCGGTCGCCTGGCGGTCGGGCGACCGGCGGGTGCATCTCGCCCGGTTGGCCCTTTCGGTCACCGGCGTGGCCATGATCATCTACCTGATCATCGCCGAGCTCTTCCTCATCAAGGCGATCTGCCTGTGGTGCTCGTCGGTGCACGTGATCACCTTCATCCTCTTCGTGATCATCGTCACCGCCTCCCCGGTCGTCCTCGCTCCCGGGTACGGGCCACAGCCAGTGGACGGCGATGACCGCCGGCTCGAAGCGGGGTAGCCGGAGCCGGGGGCGGAGCTCGTGAGCGGCCCGGAGCCGGCCGGGCCGGCAGGCGGCCGGGGGCTGGTCGGGTCGGACGAAGATCCGGACGAGCCCCACCCGCGGAACCGCACCCGCCGGTTCGCCTGGGGTGCCGTCGTGGTCCTGCTGGTCGGGGTGATCGGCCTCGTGGTCTACGCCCTGACCCGGACGACCCCCATCCCGCGGACGGTGGACCGGTCGATGACCGCGGACGACGTGGTGTCGGCCGTCAGCAAGGTCCCGCCCGCGGTCTTCGATGCGGTCGGGGTGAGCTCGCCCGGGGCCCAGTTGGTCCCCCCCACCGTCATCGTCGGCCAACCCCCCCTCCAGCTCTCGGGCAGGCCCGAGGTCCTCTACGTCGGGGCGGAGTTCTGCCCGTTCTGCGGATCGGAGCGGTGGGCGCTGATCGTGGCGCTCTCCCGCTTCGGGCACTTCTCGGCGCTCCGCAACATGCAGTCCGCCCCGAGCTCCGTCTTCCCCGGCATCCAGACCTTCAGCTTCGTGGGGACGTCGTACACCAGCCGGTACGTCGCTTTTTCGGGAGTCGAGCTCTACTCCGACGCGGTCAACGACAACGGAGCCTTCACCCGCATCGCCCGGCTCAGTCCGTCCCAGTCGGCGCTGGTCAGCCGCTACGGGTCCCCGGGACCGCAGGGAGCGTCCCCGGGTTCCCTTCCCTTCGTCGACATCGGTAACCGGATGGTGGCATCCACCTCCGGCTTCAGCCCCGCGGTGATTTTCCGCCAGCCACAGGCGGCCATCGCCGACGAACTGAGCCAGTCCGGGACGGTCACCGGGCAAGCCATCGTGGCCTCGGCCAACTATCTGACCGCCGGGATCTGCGAAGCCACCGCCCAACAGCCCGGTTCGGTCTGCTCGAGCAAGGGTGTCCGTGCCGCGGCACAGGCCCTCGGCCTGACCTGAGTCCGATTCAGTACGGACCGGCAGGGGCCGGCACCGGGAACGTCAGCCGGCCCGCCGGTCGGTCATCTGCTTGCGCTCCATCTCGTTCAGCCCGCCCCAGATCCCGTGGGGCTCATGGATGCGGATTGCGTAGTCGAGGCATTCGGCCCGCACGGTGCACGATCGACAGATCGCCTTGGCCCGGTCCTCCCGCTGAAGCTTCTCGTCTTTGCGTTCGGCATGGGCGGGCGGAAAGAAGACTTCCGCCTGAGGCCCTCGGCATGACGCCTTGAGCTGCCAGGTATCAACAGCCTGCTCCACAGTGCCCAGCTCCCCCTGTCGCAATCTGACTCCTCGCAAAGGGAACGTACTCGCACCTGTGACCGGAAACAAGGGGTCTGACCAGGATTTTCCGCCGATCCTCCCCTTCAGGCCGGGCAAATTGGCGCCTACGGGGCGGGATCGGCGGGCCCGAGGCTCCGGGAGCGGGCCGGGCCGGACCCGGACACTACGCTCCACTAGGTCATGGACGTCAGCGCCTTCTGTAGCCAGAGCCGGGTCCTCATCGTGGCCGGCAAGGGTGGCGTGGGCAAGACGACCATGGTGGCCGCTATGGCCCACATGGCCGCCCAGGCCGGGCTGTCGGTGCTGGTGGTCGAGCTCGAAGGCCGTCCGGGGGTCTCGACCGCCTTCGGAAGCGACGTCCCTCTCGATTATGCGGGGTCGGTGCTGAAGGCCGCGGGCGCCGAGGCGATCGGCGAGGCCGACGCCCGCCGCAGCGCCACCATTCCACCCGGGACCGTGCAGGCCCGGACCATCACCCCTGATGACGCGCTGCTCGAGTACCTGGGCGACCACGGTCTGCGGCGGGTCTCCAAGAGGCTGATGTCCTCGGGGATCGTCGATCTCGTGGCCGGGGCCATCCCCGGGATCCGGGACGTGCTGGTGCTGGGGAAGATCAAGCAGATCGAGCGCGGGCGGACTGCCGACCTCGTGTTGGTGGACGCCCCGGCCACCGGCCACACCATGACCTTCCTCTCGTCGGCGGGGGGCCTCCTCGACGCCGCTCGGGGCGGTCCGATACGGGCGCAGGCCGCCGATGTGGTCGAGCTGCTGTCCGATCCGGCGAGGTGCCAGGTCGCCCTGGTCACCCTGCCCGAGGAGATGCCGGTCAACGAGCTGATCGAGGCCGCCTACCAGCTCGAGGACGAGGTGGGCATCGCCCTCGGACCGGTGATCATCAACGGCTGCTACCCCCACCGGGACGGGTTGGCCACGACAGCCGCCGACGCGGTCTCCTCGGCAGGTCTGAGCCTCGGCCCTGATCTGGTGGCCGCACTGGAGGCGGCCCGGTGCTTCCGGCTCACCCGTCAAGAGCTGCAGGCGGACCAGCTGTCGCGCCTGGCCCGGGAGCTCCCCCTGCCCCAGCTGCGGGTCCCCTACCTCTTCACCGCCTCGATCGGCCCGCCGGAACTCGACCAGCTGACCGACGCCCTGGCTGCCGGAGTCCGGGCCCTGCCAGATCGCGCCGGGGTCCGGTCGTGACCACCGCGATGACAACGGACACGATGGTGCTCGACCGGTCCATCATCATCTGCTGCGGCTCGGGCGGCGTGGGCAAGACGACCATCGCCGCCGCCTTGGCGCTGCAGGCTGCCCGCCTGGGTCGCACCGCATGCGTGGTCACCATCGACCCGGCCCGGAGGCTGGCCAACTCGCTAGGCCTCGATGCGCTCTCCAACCGTCCCACCCGGATCGAAGGCCCGTGGCCCGGTGAGCTCCACGCCATGATGCTCGATCCGAAGCGGACCTTCGACGACCTGGTGGCGCGGTACTCGGACACGGCCGAGCAGGCGGAGGACATCAAGGTCAACCGCATCTACCGCAATCTCACCGGCACCCTCTCGGGCACCCAGGAGTACATGGCCATGGAGAAGCTCTACGAACTGGTCGAAGAGGGTGGATTCGACCTGGTGGTGGTGGACACCCCTCCGACCCGCAATGCGCTCGACTTCCTCGACGCCCCGCGCCGGCTGACCCGCTTCCTGGAGAACCGGCTGTTCCAGGCCCTGATGATGCCCACCCGGGCCGGGCTCCGGATCATGGGGATGGCCGCCCACGCGTTGCTGCGCACCATCTCCAAGGTGGCCGGGGCGGACATCGTGGCCGACGCGGTGGCCTTCTTCCAGGCCTTCGAAGGGATGGAGGAGGGGTTCCGGGCACGGGCGGCACGGGTGCGCGAGCTGCTGGCCCAGGCGGAGACGGCCTTCGTGCTGGTGGCCTCGCCCCGACCGGACTCCGTCGACGAGGCGGTCCACTTCGCCGGCAAGCTGGCCGAGTCCGACCTCTCGGTCACCGCCCTGGTGGTGAACCGGGTGCAGCCGCGTTTTGCCGACGACTCCCAACTGGCCGCCTTGGCCGCCCGGGTGGGCGGGGGAACCGACCAGGAACTGGACGAATTGGTGGAGAACCTCCGCGGCTACACCGCCGCCTCCGACCGCGAGGAGCAGGCCTATATGGACCTGGTGTCCAAAGTGGCCCCGGCCCCCGTCACCCGGGTACCCCTGTTGAACACCGACGTCCACGATCTCCACAACCTGGCCACCATCGCCGACCTGCTCTCCGGTGGTGCGGGCCCGGCCACGGAACCGTCGGGCGGCCCATCGGGGGGACCTTCGGGAGGGCGCTAACCTGACGGGCGTGCCGACCATCCTCGTGGCCAGCGACGCCCCTTCGGTCCGCGCTGAGGTGGCCGCCATCGCCGGACGCCCGGACGTCGTCATCCGGGAAGCCCGATCGGGGCCGGCGGTGATGGTCGAGGTGGCGCAGTCACTCCCCGACCTGCTCGTGGTCGACCTGCAGATGGGCAACATGGGCGGCATGGCCGTGTGCCTCGAACTCCGACTCGAGGCCTCGTACGGCAGCCTCGGGCACGTGCCCGTGCTCATGCTGCTCGACCGTCGACCCGACGTGTTCCTCGCCCGCCGGTCAGGAGCTGAAGGCTGGGTGGTGAAGCCGCTCGACCCCATCCGCCTCCGCCGGGCCGTGACCTCACTCCTCGATGGCGGCTCCTACTACGACGATTCCTATCAACCGCTTTCCGTCGTGTCCACGCCCGCAGCCGCCGGCGCCTGACTGCGCCGTCGGATCCAGGCCATCGCCACCACCGTGTCCGCTCTTCGACATCGCGGAGAGGTCCGGCCCGAAGCCGGACCGGGGGGCGGGACATCACGGCGCCGGCGTGCCCGCGCCGGCAAGGAGCGGGGCGCCCGGGTCGGGGCGAGAGCGGACGGGGGGGCCGACGCCCAAGAACAGTTCATCATCGACGCCCTCAACGATCTGCACGACACCGTGGTCCGAGAGGTGATGACGCCCAGGGTGGACGTCGTCGCACTGTCCATCCCCCTCACCGTCGACGCGGTGACCCAGGCGGTGCGGGAGTCCGGCCACAGCTGCTTTCCGGTCTGCGGCGACAATCTGGACGACCTCATCGGCGTGCTCTTCGTCAACGACCTCTTCCGTGCCGGTTGGAAGGTGGGGGGAACCGGACAGGACGACGGCGCCCCCGGCCGACTGATCAGCGGGGCGCCCGACCGGGCGGAGGGCTTCTCGGGCAGGGCCGACGCCGAGGATCGACCGTCACCGGACCCGATCGACATCTCTCGCCGGCTCCGCCAGCCCTTCCTGGTCCCCGAGTCCCGTCTGGTGCTCGAGGTCCTGGCCGAGATGCGCCGGCAACGCCGCGCCTTCGCCGTGGTCGTGGACGAGCACGGCGGGGTCGAGGGCGTGCTGACCGTCAAGGACCTGCTGGGCGCCCTGGTCGGCGACCTTCCCGACGAGTTCGATCCTGACGACGAGCCCGACGTCGTGCGGGTAGACGGAAGCCGCTGGCTGGTGGACGGCCGGATGAGTGTGGACGATGTGAGGGACCGGCTCGACATCGACCTGCCCGAGGGGGAATACGTGACCCTGGGAGGATTCCTCTTTGACGGATTCGGGCACATCCCGACCGAAGGGGAGCTGCTCGCCGTCGACGGGTGGGAGCTCCGGGTCGCCGAGATGGACAAGCGCCGGATCGCCAAGGTCGTGGCCAAGAGGCCGGAGCCGGCCCACACCGCCAGCGAGGACGGTCCGGTGGACGCCGACCCAGGGACCGAGGGCACCGCCTTCGGGTAGCATTTTCCCTGATCCGGAACTGGTCGACGCACCGGTTCCGCTCAGCGGGCTGTGGCGCAGCTTGGTTAGCGCGCTGCGTTCGGGACGCAGAGGTCCCCGGTTCAAATCCGGGCAGCCCGACCACTGAGTGGTTGCAGGTCAGCGGGGGTTTAGGCCCTCGCTGGCTCGCGTCCGGAGGCCCCTCGGGCCTCTGAATTCGGCCGATTTGGCGCGAACGGATCCGGAACCGTCTCCGGGGAAGAACCGCTGCTCCAACCGGTCGGCTGCGGCGCGGTCAGTTTCAGCCGGTGATGCGGCCCGAAGGATCGACCCGAGAGCTGCTCGACGAGCTCGAGGTCGCACACAACCGGCCCCGGTCCTGTTCGACCTCGACGAGGACGCTGACGTCCACGCCCCCGGTCTGAGCGTCCTTGTGCTTGCGGAACGGACGACGGAGGCGTACGGGAGAGCAGGGGCCTGACCGGTTCGTGAGCGGGTGGATGTCCAATCTCCCGATGGAACTCCGGCCACGCCGGCGGGACCAGCCTCCGGCGCCCGCCGGCGTAGCCGCTACCAGTGCTCAGAGCCGGGCAGACGGAGGTCCGCCGAGTCACCGGACGGGGAGGTGTGTGAGGACTCCCTCTACGAAGATCCAGGAATCGCTCATATTCGATCTGATGCTCCGTTGTCCTGCCGCACGGCCACCTCGTGTCCGATTGCCCTTGGTGGCCGCTCCCTCAGCTTCCTTGGAGATCTCGGGGCTCTGCTGCAGCTCGGGCCTGGGGCGACAGCGCTCTGCCCGATCACATGGAAGCGGAGTGGTGCCCAGGTGGTGCGTCCCAATAGCGCGAATGCACGTAGGAAAGCGTCCACTACCGGACACGAGTGGGGCACCCCGACCGACCAGTCGCCAGATGCTTTCTGACGCGCATTGTGTACTACTCCTTGCGTTACTACTCAGAACGTACTATAACGTAGTCATGCCGAAAACGGGACGACCAAAGGGCCTGCGCCGAGTCAACGATCCGCCGCTCCTGATCCTGACGAGCCTCGCCGATGGGCCGAAGCACGGCTACGCACTAGCCCAGGACATCGGCGAGTTCGCCGGTGTCCAGCTCAGCCCCGGCGCCCTGTACGGCGCGATCGCTCGGTTGGAGGAGCGTGGTCTGATCGAAGCGCTGCCCGAGGTCGAACGGCGGCGCCCGTACCGGTTGACCGCCGCCGGCTCGGCCGAGCTGTCCGAAGCGATGCGTGACATGCGGCGGGTCGTCGATGTCGGCACCCTCCGACTCGGTCTGTTGCCGGGCAGGCTGGCGTGACGCACTCCAGCCCACAGCATCGCGGCGCTCTGAAGTGGTATCCCCGGATCTGGAGGGATAGGTACGGCGCCGACTTCGAACTGTTCCTCCAGGACCGCTACGGGGAGGAGTCGCTGCCGATGTCGGCTCAGCTCTCGATGGCGCGTTCCGGGACGGTGGAGCGCCTCCGATCCGGGGGAATCGTTGGCTGCACAGTCGACCCGGACACTCGAGTCCGAGGAGCGTCACTCTTGGTGCTGTGTGCGTGGGGCGTGTTCATCGTGGCCGGCTCGGCGTTCGCCAAGTACACGGAGCACTGGTCGCTTGCCACGCCACAGGTTGATCACTGGCTCCCAGCAGCGGCGATGGGCGCAGTCCAGGTGGCGGCCGCTGCCGGCATGCTCATCGTCGTCGTGGCCGCACTCATCAGCCTTCCGGCCTTGGTCGAGCTCGTCAGATCGGACGGTTGGAGCGAACTCTGGCCACTGGTACGGCCGGTCGTCCTCTCCGTGACCGTGGCGGGCGCAGTGTCGATCGGGATCGTCGCGTGGAAGGATCACCTCGGTCCCACCACCGACACGCCGTCGGGCCTGCGCATCGCAGGCGTGCTCGCAGGGCTGGTGGTGATCGGTGCTCTGGTCGTGACGTGCGGCACACTGCTCGCCATTGTCTATCGCCTTCGCTTCACGCCTCGAGTCACCCGGATCCTAGGCCTGCTCGCCGTGGTGATGGCGGCAGCACTCGTCGTGATCTTCGCCGGGGCCCTCACGTGGTGGATCTCCACCGCCCTCCACGCCCCTTGGTTCTTCGGAAGTCTCGTCCCGCGGTCCCCGGCCACACCGGCACCACTTGCCATGATCGTGCTGGGCCTGATGATGCTGTCGGGCCTTGTCCTGGCTGGAATCGGTGCTGTCCGTATCACCATGATGCGGAGCCACGTCGGCGGGACGGCTTGGCCGATGGCGTCCTGACCACACAGATCCACTCGCCGCAGTGCAGGCTCGAGGCTCGCCGACGGTTCGCCAACAAGATGAAGGAGAGCACGTGACCACGATCACCCTCGACGGTTTCGCCCGGTCGAACGCCGCCGACAGTGAGTGGGCCGTCGAGACCCATGGGCTGACCAAGCGGTTCAAGGACAACGTCGCCGTCGACGGAGTGGAACTGCTCGTCCCCCGGGGATGCGCATTCGGCTACCTCGGGCCCAACGGTGCCGGCAAGACGACCCTCATCCGGGTACTCCTGGGGCTGACCCACGCCGACGCCGGGTCGATGTCCCTGCTCGGCTATTCGGTACCCCAGCACCGGGACCGGGCGCTGGCCCGGATCGGCGCCATCGTCGACGAGCCCCGGTTCCACGGTCACCTCACCGGCCGCCAGAACCTGCAGATGCTGGCGGCTGCCCGGGAGCCGGCGGCCCGCGGACGCGTCGATGCTTCCCTTGACCGGATGGGCATGACCCAGCGGGCGAACGACAAGGTGTCGAAGTACTCGATGGGTATGCGCCAGCGCCTAGGTGTGGCCGCCTGCCTGCTCGGCGACCCGCAGCTTCTGATCCTCGACGAGCCGATGAACGGGCTCGACCCCGGCGGGATGCTCGAGATGCGCGAGATGATCACCTCGCTGGTGGCCGAGGGACGCACCGTGGTGCTCTCGTCCCACCTGTTGGACGAGGTCGAACGGACCTGTGCCGCCGTGGCAATCGTCGACCGGGGCAAGGTCATCCGGCAGGGCCCCATCGTTGGCCTGCTGGCGGACTCGGCGTTCGAACTGCAGATCGACTGCTCCACCCCCGACCGGGCCGGCGCACTGCTCGCCGGCACGCAGTGGGCACCTGGCGTTGCAATCGGCCCGGACGGACTCCGGGTGGGCCTCGCCCCCGGCACCGAGCGCCAGGTGGTGGCCGAGGTCAACCGGCTCCTGGTCGAGGGGGGAGTCTCCGTCTACCGGCTCCAGGAGGTCCACGCCTCGCTCGAGTCCTGGTTCCTCGAGGTCACCACCCGCCTGGGGGCGGACCAGTGAGCGTCTCCACCGTCGCCGACGCACCACCTCCCGCGCCGGCCGCGCCGGTGCCCGGTGGTCCGATCACCGACCATCGCGGGTCGTGGCTCCCCAATGGCGCCATGATCGCCACCCGGTTCATGGAACTCACCCGCCGCCGCGGACTGATGGCGGCGCTGATCCTCGTGAACATCGGCATCCCCGTGGTGTTCCTCGCCATCCGGCTCATCGCCCACGCCGTGGCCCCCCACTCGTATGGGCCGGCCGGCGGCTACGACATCTTCTCCGCCATGGTGGCCGGGGAGCTCTTCATCTTCGGCTTCATCGTGGCGGCGACCCTCGGCTGCACGGCAGGGTCGGTCGACCTGACCGAGGGCATGTTCCGCCACCTGGTGGTGACCGGCCGTTCTCGCCTGGCACTGTACCTTGCTCGGATCCCGGCCGGACTGGCCATCATCGTGCCCCTGGTGGCCGCCGGCTTCGCCATCGTGTGCACCGTGTGCGTCCTCGCGGCACCGACACAGCTCAGCTACCAGAACGTCAACGTACCGGTCGGCCTGTCCAAGCCGGCATTCGAGTCGTGGGCCGCCGGTCATGCCGACGAGGTCATCTGCAACTTCGGCTTCAACATCGGGCCCAACTCGGACCTCCTCCCGGTAGTCCAGAGCGTCCAATGTGGCGGCGGCAACGGACCGGGTGTCAAGATCGGCCCCGGCGCACCCACCACCACACCGGTCTCCCATGCCCAGGTGCAATCTGCGGCCCGTCAGATCGCCGCCTCGAACTACGCCGATTACTCGGGCCGGTTCCTGTCCCCGTCGATCTCGCTGATGGTCAAGGCCGGGTTGTGGACCGAGCTGTACGCCGTGGTCGGCTTCCTTGTGGGCCTCGGGCTCGCCTCCCTGATGGGCCAGCGGACGGTCCCGGTGATCCTGCTGATCGTGCTCGAGCTCGTGCTCACCCCGCTCCTGTCCCATGCGCCCATTGACCACCTGGTGAACGTGCAACGGGGACTGCTCGGCATCGCCGTCACCCACTTCGAACCCGGGGGGCTGCCTTCCGTCTTCGGGGGCTCCCACAACGGAGGTGGCGGGGAACCCGGGGTGACCATGACCACGGCGGCAGCCATCGGCGTCGTCGTGGGCTGGATCGTCGTGTGGACCGGCCTCGGTGCCTGGCGGATGGTCAAACGGGACGCTTAGCGGAGGCACAACGCAGACCCGACTTTCGCCTGTCAGCTCTTACAGAACACTGCGCCCCTGATCGGCACCTCGGGGACGGTGCATCAGTCCTGCGGGCGGACCGAGGCATTGAGGCTACCCGACGGTGGCGGCCATGCCCACGATCGGCTCGTTGAGCAGATTGCCGCCCATGGAGCCGAAGAAGGCGGTATTGCCGAAAGCGAAGATGCCCCCGTCGGTCGCCACCTCCCAGTAGCCCTGGCCGTTGTTCGAGGTGGCTATGCCCACGATCGACTGGTTGAGCGGCGTACCGCCCATGGACCCGTAGAACTGGGCGTCGCCGAAGGCGAACAGACCCCCGTCGCTGGCCACCAGCCAGTAGCCCTGTCCGTCGGAGGTAGAGGACATACCGACTACCGGCTTGTTGAGGGTTAGTGAGCCCGTCGAGCCGAAGAAGGTGGCGTCGCCGAAGGAGAAGATGCCACCGTCGGATGCCACCAGCCAGTAGCCCTGGCCGTCCGGTGTTGACGCCATGCCCACGATCGACTGGTTGAGCGCCACCCCACCCATGGAGCCGAAGAAGGTGGCGTCGCCGAAGGAGAAGATGCCACCGTCGGATGCCACCAGCCAGTAGCCCTGGCCGTCCGGTGTTGACGCCATGCCGACTACCGGCTTGTTGAGGGTTAGTGAGCCCGTCGAGCCGTGGAAGGCGGCGTCGCCGAAGGAGAAGATGCCCCCGTCGGTCGCCACCTCCCAGTAGCCCTGGCCGTTGTTCGAGGTGGCTATGCCCACGATCGACTGGTTGAGCGGCGTACCGCCCATGGACCCGTAGAACTGGGCCCCGCCGAAGGCGAACAGCCCGCCGTCGCTGGCCACCTCGAGGTAGCCGGGACTTGGCGTTGTAACCCAGGCCGTGAAGTAGGTGAACTCGTCACCAGTATTCACTGCCGAGGTGCCGGCCGAAGTTGTGACTCTCACATCATCCGAACCCACCGCATTGGCGGGACTGGTCGCGAGAAGGACGAACGCGCTGACGACGTGGACATTGGTGGCAGCAGCGGAGCCGAATGCAACCTCAGTCGATCCGGTGAAGTTGGTCCCGGTAATAGTCACCCGTGTGCCGCCGCTGGTCGGACCTGAATCTGGGTTGGTGATGGTGGCCGTGGGCACGCCGGCCACGGTGTAGCTGACGGTGGCCGACCCGGACTGGCCGTCGGTGCTGGTGGCGGTCACTGTGTAGCTGAAGGTGCCGACTACGGCGGTGTCCAGTGCGCCCGGGGACGTCGAGCCGTTGGAGTCGGTGCAGGTGGCGATGCCCGGCCCGGTGGGGTCGGCACAGGTGAACTGGGTGGCGACGACCTGATTGACGGCATAGGTGCCACCGGTGGTCGGTGAGGTGACGGTGGCCGTGGGCACGCCGGCCACGGTGTAGCTGACGGTGGCCGACCCGGACTGGCCGTCGGTGCTGGTGGCGGTCACCGTGTAGCTGAAGGTGCCGACTACGGCGGTGTCCAGTGCGCCCGGGGACGTCGAGCCGTTGGAGTCGGTGCAGGTGGCGATGCCCGGCCCGGTGGGGTCGGCACAGGTGAACTGGGTGGCGACGACCT
>Ga0307374_10003545_pt1 | contig 26594 bp, 23 predicted proteins | sample OX3MG_FD_202532 | JGI IMG/M metagenome (GOLD analysis project Ga0307374, IMG submission 202532) | Soil microbial communities from Risofladan, Vaasa, Finland - OX-3 | ecosystem: Environmental > Terrestrial > Soil > Coastal area > Acid sulfate soil | place: Finland: Risofladan, Vaasa | collected...
AGACGGTGTGGGGGGAACGGGGATAGCGACCTGTCTCGACCAGAGCGGCCATCCGTCCGGGACAGCGATCGACACCTCCACGACCGGCACCCATACCTTCACGGTCACCGCCACGAGCAGCGACGGGCTCACCGGCACCGCGAGTGTTACCTACAACGTGGCTGCCCCCCCGACCGCCTTGATCACCACGCCAGCCAACGGCGCTACCTATGCAATCGGATCGGTGGTCAACTCGGCCTTCACCTGCACAGACGGTGTGGGGGGAACGGGGATAGCGAGCTGTCTCGACCAGAGCGGCCATCCGTCTGGGACAGCGATCGACACCTCCACGACCGGCACCCACACCTTCACGGTCACCGCCACGAGCAACGACGGGCTCACCGGCACCGCGAGTGTTCCTTACCTTGTGGGTGCGCCGCCGGCCCCGCCTTCGGTCTCCTCGATCAGCCCGAATACCGGACCATCTAGTGGTGGGACGGTTGTCACCATCACCGGGCAAGGCTTCACCGGAGCCACCGACGTCGAGTTCGGGGACCCGCCGGCCACCAACGTGAGCTGCACCTCGAACTCGTGCACCGCCACCTCTCCTCCGGGCACCGGCACGGTGGCGGTGACGGTGAAGGGCCCGGGGGGCACCAGCGTGCTGTCCCCCCGTGACCAGTTCACCTACACCGGAGCCCCGACACCACCGCCTCCACCTGTCACCGGCAACGGCTATTGGCTGGTCGCCTCCGACGGGGGGATCTTCAGCTTCGGGGGATCCCAGTTCTTCGGTTCCACCGGGGCCCAGAAGCTGAACAAGCCGATCGTCGGCATGGCCTCGACCCCCGACGGCCAGGGCTACTGGCTGGTCGCCTCCGACGGGGGGATCTTTGCCTTCGGTGATGCCGGGTTCTTCGGCTCCACCGGAGCGATGACCCTGAACAAGCCCATCGTGGGCATGGACTTCAGCCCCGGGGGCCAGGGCTACTGGCTGGTTGCTTCTGATGGTGGCATCTTCAGCTTCGGGAATGCCCAGTTCTTCGGCTCCACCGGCGCCCAGAAGCTGAACAATCCAATCGTGGGCATGGTGTCGACCCCCGACGGCGGGGGCTACTGGCTGGTCGCCTCCGATGGTGGGATCTTCGCCTTCGGGGATGCCGGCTACTTCGGCTCGACGGGGGCCCAGCATCTGAACAAGCCTATCGTGGCCATGGCGTCGACTCCCGACGGTGGGGGCTACTGGCTGGTGGCGTCCGACGGTGGGATCTTCGCCTTCGGGGACGCCGCCTTCTTCGGCTCCACCGGCGCCCAGGTCCTCAACCAGCCGATCGTGGGCATGGCGTCCACCCCGGACGGCCAGGGCTACTGGCTGGTGGCCTCCGACGGCGGCATCTTCAGCTTCGGTGACGCTCCGTTCATGGGCTCGACCGGCGGCCAGACCCTCAATCAGCCGATCGTGGGGATGACCACGGTCTTCTGAGAGGGCGGGTGCCAACTGGCCGGCGGGTCATCCCGGTCAGTTGGCGCCGGTCTCTCGACGGCAACTCAGGCGGCAGCCCTCGCACAGGCAAGTTGCCCCGAATCGAGCTGAGCCGGGTTCAAGCTGAAGTAAATGAGCTTGGTGAGATCCATTACTCGTACATCAGTTCGCTGGCGACGGCCCTAGAAACCGATCTCGGGCAGTTCCTCGAAGCTTTGCAAAGAGTTCCCGGCAAGCATGGTCTCTCATGATCTTCACGTTGCTCGGATTACGGGAATGGGACGATCAATCACAGCGCCGACGCTTGATACTTACTCGCACCTTTGGCCCGATTCCGACGACTCAACCCGAGCAGCCGTAGATGGAGTTCTGGGTGGATCTTGGCGTGTCAGATTCGTGTCAAGGGCTGGTTGAGTCAAACTAAAAGCCCAGGTCAGAGCCAAAGTGACGGTGAGCCGGCCGATAGGCGGGATTCTGTCCTCCCCCTCACGGGGGATGGGTGGCCATCCATCTGAGCGGTCCACCTGGAGGCGGCGTTCCCGAAGGAACCCCGGGCGGGCAGCCCGAACCCCCTGTTTGACCTTGCTCCGGGTGGGGTTTACCGAGCCGTCCGAGTCACCCCGGACGCTGGTGCGCTCTTACCGCACCGTTTCACCCTTACCTGTGCGACCCCCGAGGGCATCGCCATCGGCGGTCTGTTCTCTGTGGCACTGTCCTGCAGGTCGCCCTGACTGGCCGTTAGCCAGCACCCTGCCCTTTGGAGTCCCGACCTTCCTCGACCCGACCCGGTTGAAAGGCTGACCTCCTTCCGGAACGAGCCGCGGCCACCTGGCCGACTCACCGTCGGCGCCATGATCCCACAGACTGGCAGGGATTTCTCAACCTTGAGGCAGCCTCGCCCTATTCTGGCGCCGTGGAAACAACTCCGAGCGCGGCTACCGGGTTCCTCCGGGGACCCACCGGATCCACCGGTGCAGAGGGATCAGAGGGATCAGTGGGATCAGAACGGCCCGCGCTGACCATCGGCGAGCTCTATGGCCGCATCGACCGCACCCTCAGGAAGGCGTTCCCGGACGATCTGTGGGTATCGGGTGAGGTCCGGTCCTTCAACGTGAGCCCCCGCGGCCACTGCTTCATCGACCTGGTCGATCCCAACCATGCCCAGGACGCCGCCTCGCCGGTCTTGAAGGTGAAGTGCTGGTCGAGAACCTGGGGTCGGGTCCGACCCGCGCTCGACCAACTCGGAATTGCCTTCGATACCGGGTTGGTGGTGAGGGTCCGGGGCAAGGTGGAGTTCTACAAGCCTCGGGGCGATGTCAGCTTCATCATGTCTGAGTTGGATACCGATGCCCTGCTCGGCAAAGTGGCGGCGGAGCGCGCCCGGCTGGTCAGGGCCCTCGTCGACGAGGGTCTGTTCGATCTCAATCGGCGGCTCGAAGTGCCTCGGCTTCCCCTTCGTATCGGGCTGGTGACCAGTCCGGGAACCGAGGGATATCGTGACTTCATCGGGCAGCTCGAAGCCTCGGGCATGGCGTTCGACGTTCGGGTGGTGGCCACCCAGGTGCAGGGTCGAACCGCCGGAAAGTCGGTGGCGATGGCCATTGCCGGTTTGCAGTCCGAGCGGTGTGACGTCCTGGTGGTGGTTCGGGGCGGGGGATCCAAATCTGACTTGTCCACCTTCGACAGCGAGTTGGTGGCCCGGTCCATCGCCGCGTCGAAGATCCCGGTATGGACCGGGATCGGCCACACCGGCGATCAGTCGGTGGCCGACGAGATCGCCAACCGGGCGTTCATCACCCCGACCGACTGCGGTGGCGAGCTGGCCCGGCTGGCCCTCGGCTACTGGGAGTCGATCATCGAACGGGGGATGGCCGGTGCCCGCTTGGGGGCTCTCGTCGCCGGCGATGCCTCCCTCCACCTTGATCGGTGCCGGAACCGGCTGTCCATGGGGGCACGCATGCATCTCGGCCGCCATGCCGACGGGCTGCAACGCAAGGCGCACTCACTGGGTGGAACCGCTCAACAGCACCTGGACGAGGCTGATCGTTCGATGGTGCGGCGACTGACGTTGTTGGCGGCACTCCCGAAGCGGATTCTGGAGACAGAAGATCGCCAGATTCGCCAGTGGACCCAGCTGCTCGGCGCCTACGACTACCAGCGGCAACTCGAGAGGGGCTATTCGGTGACCCGGAGTGACAACGGGACCGTCCTGCGGTCGACCGCCGGCCTCTCGGCCGGAGTCGGGTTGGTCACCCGGTTGGCAGATGGCGAGGTGCACTCCGTAGTGGACGTGGCCCGCGACGACACGGACGAACAAGATCGAACCAAGGAGACGCACTAATGGCCCCCAACGAGAAGGTCGCAGATGGCAGCGGCAACCTCAACCCGGCTGCCGCGGTGAACGAGCTGAGCTATGCGGATGCCGGCAAAGAGCTGGACGCCATCATCGGAGAGTTCGAGGCGGGTGTCATCGATGTCGACCGCCTGGTCGAGCGGCTGCAGCGGGCGACCTCGATCGTAGACGAGCTCGACCGCCGGCTACGGCGGACCCGGATGCAGGTGGAGGAGCTGGTTCCCCGACTCGAGGCCATCGGTCGAGGTGAGACCGGCACCGCTGAAGCTGGCGACGACGATGCCTACGATGAGGACGAGCTCATTGTCGAGATGACCATGGACGACAGGTCCGACGCCGAGGGCCCCGCCGGGTTGTTCTGACTCCAGGTGACGGGGCCAGCCCCGGTCAGGGGGATCCCGGCCGCCCGGGCTACTGGATATTCCGCTCGCGACCCACCCAGAAGGGCTTGCGCAACTCGCGCTTCAACACCTTGCCCGACGGATTGCGGGGGAGGAGGTCGATGAAGTCGACCGACGACGGGCACTTGTAGTGGGCCAGCCGTTCACGGCAGAAGGCGAGGATATCTGCGGCCAGGGCATCGTCGTCGGCGCCGGCCTCCGGTGACTTGACCACCATCGCCTTGACCGTCTCTCCCCACTTGTCATCGGGGACCCCGATGACCGCGGCATCGGCGATGGCCGCATGGGCAAGCAGCGCATTCTCCACTTCGGCCGGATAGATGTTCTCCCCGCCGGATACGATCATGTCCTTCAGGCGGTCATGGAGGAAGAGGTAGCCCTCCCCGTCCAGCCAGCCGGCGTCTCCGGTACGGAACCAGTCGTCCTCCGACAGCACCGCGGCGGTGGCTTCGGGTTGGTTCCAGTAACCCAGCATGTTCTGGGCCGATCGGGTCACCACCTCGCCGACCTTGCCGACGGGGAGCACCTCGCCGGAAACGGGGTCGATGATGCGGAGCTCGACATGGTCGAAAGGTCGCCCGGCCGACTGCAGCAGGCGGGCCCGGGGACCGTCGGGATCGTGGTCCCGGGGAAGGAGCGAGGTGATGGCCCCGGTGGTCTCGGTGAGCCCGTAGACCTGGGCGAAATCGCAGCCGAGGGCTTTCATAGACCGGACCAGGACATCCTCGCTGATCGGTGAGGCCCCGTAGAAGACGGTGCGGAGTGAGGAGACGTCGGCGGTGGCCAGCTCCGGGGTGGCCAGCAGGAACATCAGCACCGCCGGGACGACGAACGTCTCGGTGATGTGGTGGTGGGCGATGAGGCCGAGGATCGCCGCCGGATCGATGTCCCGGACGATGATCGAGTGTCCTCCACGGGACATGCCGGCCAGGGCCCAACCACTCCCGCCGATGTGGAACAGCGGCATGGCCACCATCGACACCGTGTCCGGGCCGATGTGGAAGACCTGATCCGCCTCGTTGAGCAGGCAGGAGATATTGCGCCCGGTGATCATCACCCCCTTCGGGAGGCCGGTGGTGCCCGAGGTGTAGAGCTGGGTGATCACGTCCCCGGGGGCGGGCTCGAATCCGGGGTCGTCGGGGTCGTCGTCGGCGTTGGCGTCGAGCCAGGCGCCGAGCCGGTCCAACGACACCCATTCCCGCACCGGGGTGGCCACCGCGGCGATCTCCTTGCCGGCGTCGGCATAGTCGGCGTCCACGAACATGGCGACGGCGCCGGAGTCCAGGACGATGTCGGCCATTTCGGCCGGTGCCAGACGCCAGTTCACCGTCACGTTCACCGCACCGATCAGCGCGCAACCGAAGAAGATCTCGAAGAATTCGATGCTGTTGCGGTCGAGAAACGCCACCCGGTCTCCTCGACCCACCCCCTTGGCCGCCAGCGCCTGGCCCACCCGCCGGGCATTCCGGTAGAGCTCGCCCCAGGTGAGGGTCCGATCGCCGGCGGTGAGCATCGGTGCACCGGGCTGGGATGCGGCCAGCTGGCGGAGCATCCCCGAGGCCGTCCGGTACTCCACGGGGGTGGGATGATCGGCGGTGTCTAGGGTCATGACGGGAAACTGTAGGCCCAAACCCGTTCGCCCCGGATGGCAACCGCCAGGCACGGTGCTACAACGGGGGTCGACGTGGGAAGGAAGGGGGCTCAGGCGTGGAACACGTGGCACTGACGGCGGTCGGAGCCGATCAGCCCGGGATCGTGGCGGCACTGACCGGCGTCCTGGTCGACCTGGGCTGCAACCTCGAGGACTCCACCATGAGTATCCTCCGCGGCCAATTCGCGGTGCTCCTGGTCATCGCGGTGCCCGACGACCGCGGGGCCGACGCCATCGAGGCGGCCCTGGCCCCGGTGGCCGACCGGCTGGGTCTGACCATCGTGGTCCGTCCCCTGCACCACGACGCCGGAGCCAAGCGCGGGCGTGCCGAGGCCGACCCCGACACCGACGGCGAGGTCTACGCGTTCTCGGTACACGGTGCCGATCGACCCGGCATCGTCCACCGGGCGGCGGAGGCGCTGGCCGGGGAGGGCGGCAACATCATCGATCTGTCCACCCGGCTGGTCGGGTCGGACGATCAACCGGTGTACGTGCTCACCCTGACGGTCGGATTCGCCCCCGGCACCGATGCCGAGGCGGCTACCACCACCGTCCGTCAGTCGGTGGAGGCGTTCGGTGTGCAGTGCCACGCCCACCGGGTCGAGTTCGACGTCCTCTGACCGGTTGCCCAGGTCCCCTCGATGCCCGTCCGACCGGTACTGACCCTGCCCCATGACGTCCTGGTTACCCCGGCCTACCCGGTGGGAGCCATCGGCGCCGAGGCCCGGGCGTTGGCCGTCGATCTGGTCGACACCATGAATGCGTCTCCGGGGTGCGTCGGGCTGGCGGCACCCCAGATCGGGGTGGATCTCCGAGCTTTCGCGGTCGATGTCACCGGCCACCGGCTGGCCCGATCCTGTCACGGTATCTTCGTGCTCTTCGACCCGGTGGTGGAGGCCGCCTCCACTCCGGAGACCGCTCGGGAGGGATGCATGAGCGTTCCCGACCTCACCGGCAACGTCGCCCGGGCCACCCGGGTGACGGTCTCGGGCACCACTCCCGACGGCGATCACTGCCGGTTGGAGGTGGACGCCTTCGAAGCCCGTGCCGTCCTCCATGAGATGGACCACCTCGCCGGCCTGGTCTTCCTCGATCGGGTGGCGGGCCCCCATGACGTCTTCCCGCGTAGGGTGTACCGATGACCGAATCGACCTCTCCGGCTCCCGCCCCCAGCCGATCGTCCGACGACCGGCTCTACTTCCGGCAGCTGTTGGCCGGGCGGGACTTCGCGGTGGGCGATGCGGTGGCCCAGCAGATGGTGAACTTCGTCTACCTGATCGGAGACCGCGCCACCGGCGAGGCGTTGATCGTCGACCCGGCCTACGGGGTGGACGATCTCCTGGCCATGCTGGCCGCCGACGGGATGGAGTGCCGCGGCGCGTTGGCCACCCACTACCACCCCGATCATGTCGGTGGGGACATGATGGGTTGGGGGATCGAGGGCATCACCCGCCTGCTCGAGTTGGCCCCGGTGCCGATCCACGTCCAGGCCGACGAGGCCCCGTGGGTGGAGCGGTCGACCGGAGTCAGTGCCGGCGACCTGGTCACCCACGACGGCGGTGACGTGGTGACGGTCGGCGGGGTGCCGATCACCCTGATCCATACCCCCGGCCACACCCCGGGCAGCCAGTGCTTCCTGGTGGACGGCCGGTTGGTCTCGGGCGACACCCTCTTCCTCGATGGCTGCGGCCGGACCGATCTCCCCGGTGGGGATCCGGAGGAGATGTTCGAGTCGCTGACCACCCGCCTGGCCCGGATCCCGGACGAGACGATCCTGTACCCCGGCCATCTCTATTCGCCCGAACCCTCCGCTTCGTTGGGCGCCACCCGTGAGCACAACTATGTATTCCGGCTGTCCACGCCCGAGCAGTGGATGACGATGTTCGGCCGTTGAGCCGACCCCCAGCGATGAGCGAACCCCTACCGTCCGACGCCACCATCGTGGTGGTGGGAGCCTCCCTGGCCGGCATGCGCGCCGCCGAGGAGATCCGCCACCTGGGACACACCGGCGACGTCGTCATCATCGGTGACGAGATCCACCCTCCCTACGACCGGCCGCCGTTGTCGAAGCAATTCCTGGCCGGGAAGTGGGACGTCGAGCGCATTCATCACCACACCCCCGAGAAGCTCGACGCCTTCGGTCTCGAGTTCCGTCTCGGCTCCCGGGCCACCGGCCTCGACATCGAGGAGCGGACGGTGACCTGCGACGACGGCAGCCGGGTGGGCTACGACGGACTGGTCATCGCCACCGGGGCCACACCCCGCTGGCTCCCCGGCACCCGGGGCATGGCCGGCGTCCGCACCCTCCGCACCCTCGATGACAGCGCCGGGCTGCGCGACGACCTCACCGCACTCGGCGAGGGGGCCCGCCTGGTGGTGATCGGTGCCGGGTTCATCGGCGCGGAAGTCGCGGCGACCTGTCACGGCCTCGGGGCCAGGGTCACCGTGGTCGAGGCCCTGGCCACCCCGTTGGCCGGGGTGATCGGTCAACAGATGGGGGAGGTCTGCGCCGGATTGCACCGGGATGCCGGGGTGGCCCTCCGGTTGGGCGTCGGGGTGGAAAAGCTGGTCCCCGGCCCCGATGCCACCGCCACCGTCCAGGTGCGCCTCACCGACGACAGCCGGCTCGAGGCCGACGTGGTGGTGGTCGGGATCGGGGTGACCCCGGCGGTCGACTGGCTGGAGGATTCGGGCCTGACCATCGGCAACGGTGTGGTGTGCACGGATGGTCTGTTTGCCGCCGATCGGGTGGTGGCGGCCGGTGACGTGGCCCGGTGGACCCACGTGCAGATGGATGAGGACATCCGGATCGAACACTGGACCAACGCCGCGGAGGGCGGGGCCGTGGCGGCGCACAATCTCATCGCCGGATCGGCGGCGGCCACATCGTACACACCGGTGCCGTTCTTCTGGTCGGACCAGTACCAGGCCAAGATCCAGGTGCTCGGCCGTCCGGACCCGGAGGACGAGGTGGTGGTGGTGGACGGGAGCGCCGAGGACCGCAAGCTGGTGGCCCTCTACCGTCGGGGGAAGAGGCTGTCGGCGGCGCTGGGCATCAGCCGACCCCGCCAGCTCATGGCCTACCGACCGCTGCTGGCCGCGGCCGCCTCGTTCGACGAGGCCCTCGAGGTCTCCCGGCTCTGACACCGGTCTCCGGCCACCGCCCGGCGACCGACCCGGAAGCTGCGGGCGAAGCTGGCCACTGTTTCGATCTGTGTCGCTGACGGCTCGATGCCGCCGTAGACGAACGCCTCGACCACCGACGCGGTCAGCCGCAGCCGGTCACGGTCGCCGGGTACGGCTTCGGCCAAGCGCTGGCAGAAGGCAACCAGGGTCTCGTCGGCTCTCCGGCTGATGCCCGAGCGGGCACCGGCCCGTTCCAGATCGAGGGCGGCCCGGTGGGCCCAGGTCGGAGGTCGTCGGATGCGCCGCCGCCGGACCTCGATGACGGTGGCGAGGGGGATGAGGACCGCGCCGATGGGGATCCATGGGAGATGGCCCAGCACGTGGGCGGTGCTGGCGGCGATGATCGAGCCCGGGGAGGGGTTGGCCAGCGGGACGTCGGCGGTTGGATCGAAATTCTGCCAGCCGTAGCCGGGGAACCAGACCTGCACCCAGGCGTGGGCGTCCTTGGCCTGCACCTGGTAGAGGTCGGTGATCGGATTGTAGGAACCCGGTACGTATCCGACCGCCTCGCGAGCCGGGATGCCCAGGGAGCGGAGCATCACCGCGGTGGCGGTGGAGATCTGCTCGCAGAAGCCGACCCGGGAGCCGAAGAGGAACCCGTCGACGGCGTTCTGGTTGGCTGGCAGGGGTGGGATGTCCGTCGAGTAGTGGATATGGGAGGACATCCATGCCTCGATGGCGCTGACCTTGGCCTCGGTCTGCGGGTCGGTGCCGCCCGGGCTGTCGATGCCGGCGGTGATCTGTTGGGCCAGGGCGGTGACCCGGGGATCGGGGTGGGGGAGTTGGAGATACCTGCGCTGTTGTTCGGGCGTGAGGGTGCCGGGAGGAATGCCGCCCGAGCCGCCGGCGGTGGATGCATCGAGTTGGGCGGCGGTGGCGGTGCTGTCGGCCGACACCACCGTGTACACGGTGCCGCTGCCCATGGATGTACCCGACACGATGGTTCCGTCGTTGGTGACCAGGAGGCGCGGGGTTTGGATATAGACCCGCTCGGCATTGTCGGCGTGGAAGACGAGGTTGGGACCGGACTGGGCCAGGTAGAACGTCTGGACGTCGGTGGTGGCCGGGGACAGCCCGGCCTGTTGGTCACTGGCCAGCGGGATGTCGAAGGGGGAGCCCGAGGTCAGCTTCTGCACCGCCGGGCCGTCAGCCGGATTCGCCGACTGCACCCAACTCTGGCCGTCCCAGGTGTCGTAGGTCTGTCCCACCCAGAAGTCCGGCCGGCTGGCCCGTACCCGCATGACGACCTGGTTGCCGAGGGTGGCCCGCACCCCGGTGTTGAGGGACTTGGCGAAACCCAGAAATCCGCCGACGGTCTTTCCCGTCGGGCTGGCCGCGTGGGCGGGGAGGCTGCCTGCACCCCCGTCGGTGAGATTGCTGGGGTTCTCGACCGGTGAGGCTCCCGCCGATGACGACGGGAAGATGAGGGAGGTCGAGACATGGGGGGCGGGAAGGAGCGCGATCAGGATCACGGTCAGAACGGCAACCACCAGCCCGGCTGCCCCCAGGGTGATCCAGGGCACCCCGTCGGCCCCGCTCATCGACTGCCACATCGACACCAGGCCCCAGAGGCCGCAGACCATCCAGGCCAGCACATAGATCCCCAGTGAGAGATCGACCGTCTGGGCCGCGGCCACCGCCATCAGCGCGGCAGAGCCGGCCAAGGAGTAGGCAACGTCGCGGCGGGCCGGGACGTCGAAGGCGTGGGTGGAGAGGACCCAGGCGAAGAGCGCGGCCAGCGGCGCCTCGACGGTGGAGATGTCTCCGGGGGTGGCGCTCCGGGTCACGGTCACGATGAACCAGACGAAGCCGCCCACCACACAGGCGGCCAGGATCGGTTTCACCGCGCTCCATGGATGTTCACGCTGCCGGTAGGAGAGCCCGTTGCCGACGATGGTGGCGACGATGGCGAAGACGGCCAGCTGGGGACTCAGCTCGCCCTGGCTCCAGCAGGCGGCGACACCGATGACTACCGTCAGTGCCGAGGCGACCCGAAACTGGACGGAGTGCTCCGCGGGTCCCGGGCGGTTGGCCTCGACGACCCGCTTCCACAGACTCATGGGGGTGGCACCGCCCGAGCCAGCCGCCGACCGAGCTCGATCCTGTCGAGCACCAGACGGACGGTGGGTCCACCCGCCTCGAGGCTGGAGACCGTCACCGGGATCCCCCGGGACAGGTACCCGGAGACCACGGCCATGACCCGTTCGGCTTCCCGCTCCGCCCCCTGCACATCTGCAGGCAGCGAGACCTCGACCACGACCGGGCTATCGGTGGCCCGTTCGGTCTCGCTGACCATCAGGGTGCCGGTGTGGGAGGTGGCGGGCCAGTGGACGGTGCGCTTCAGGTCCCCCGGTTGGTATTGACGGATCCCCCGGGCCTCGCCGGTGATCGACGAAATGCGCCGGGTAGCGCTCCCGGAGCGGTCGTCGGACGTCTCGTCAGCCTTCCCCGCGGATCCCATCCGGGGAGCCACGTGCAGCGGCCGGGACAGGGGGACGACGACCTCGGTGGCCCACCACAACATGCCGAACGGCGACGACGAGGCCACTTCGAGGATGACCGACCGGATCACCCCGCGCCGGTCGGGCACCACCTCGACGGTGACCCGGCGCCGGCCGCGCACCCGACCCGCGGCTCGCACCTCCGGGCCCAGCGGAAGCAGCGGCTGAATCCGGTGGGGTCCGTTGGCAGACATGGTCAGCGAGATGGTCCGGCCCGCCACCGTGTCCGACGGGCTGTCGATGCAGGTGACTCTCGCCCGGCGGGCCGAGAACAGCGGGGCGACGAGTCCGGTGGCCAGCACCGCGGCTACCAGGGCTCCCACCGATTGGACCCAGCCGGAGCCGCTGGAGTGGGCGACGCTCGACAGCGCGACCACGGTGATGAAGCTGCCGACGACCGGCCCGTACCAGGACAGCGGGTGGACCCGCTTCCGGGGGCGGAGTCCGGTGGGGAGGCGGCGCCGGGTTGGTGGCGGGGGTGGCGCGGCGAGCGTGGTGGTGGCGCTCAAGGCTGGGGAACGGCGACGGCGGCGATGACACCGCGCACCAGTTCCCGCCCGTCTCCCGCTGACCCGTCGATGATCAAGCGGTGGGACAGGCAGGCCACCGCCATGGCCTGGACATCCTCGGGGGTGACATAGGAGCGGTTGGAGAGGATGGCGTAGGCCTGGGCGCTCCGGATGAGCGAGATGGCGGCGCGGGGACTGGCACCCAACCGGACGGTGCCTGCGGATCGGGTCGCCCGCACCAGGGCGACGGCATACTCGGCAACCGGTGCCACCACGTTCACCGACGCGGTGATCTGGATGATCTGGTCCCACTGGCGCGGTTGGCACACCGGTTCGAGGGCGTCGAGGGCGTAGCGACCGCCGTGGTGCAGCACCAGCTGGGTCTCGACGGCGGCATCGGGATAGCCGATGGAGGTGGACAGGCCGAAGCGATCGAGCTGGCTCTCCACCAACGGATGGGTTCCGAGCTGGCCGACCGGGTTCTGGGTGGCGATGACCAGATGGGGGCGGGGGAGAGGCCACGACTCCCCGTCCACCGACACCTGCTGTTCCTCCATGGATTCGAGCAACGCCGACTGGGTACGGGGCGGGGTCCGGTTCAGCTCGTCGAGCAGGACCACGTGGGCGAAGACCGGTCCGGGGCGGAAGTCCCAGGTGCCGGTGTTCGGGGCATAGACGGTGATGCCGGTGACATCGGACGGCAACAGGTCGGGATGGCCCTGGATCCGGGAGAGCTTGGCCCCCAGGGTGGTGGCCAGCGCCCGGGCCAGCACCGTCTTGCCGACCCCGGGGACGTCTTCGATGAGCAGGTGGCTCCCGGAAAGGGCGGCGACCACCGCGATCGTCACCGCGTCGGGGGTGCCGAGCAGGACCCCGGACAGGGAGGCATGGAGGGCCCGGGCCACCGCGGCGGCCTCGCCGAAGACGGCTCGAGGCTCGACGGCGGGCCCGGTGGCCGGCGCCGGGGTGGGTATCGGCCCGGCACTGGTCACGCCGATCCCGCTACCGGTCCCTGTCTCGGTCGTCATGAGGTCCCTCGTTCCGGTGCGAACCGGGCGATTCCCTCCCTGCCCGGCTCCGAGCGCGACCGGGCGTGCTCGGAGCTTCCACGATACCGGTCCACTACTCCCTTCATCGGTCGGTTCACCCCTCAGGGTGAGTCCCACGCCTGGCCGCGGTGGCTCCGCTCACGCAATCGACCCCATCCTCTGCCGGCCGGACGGCTCCGCCAGCCGGCCCAGGGCACTCGATGGCTGCCGGTCGACAGGCGTCGAAGGGAGGTCCATACTTTCGGACATGAGCGCCGAGCCTGCGCACCTGCAGATCGATGATCGCCGCGATGGCGATCGTCATCTTCGGGTGTCCTGGCACGCCTCCAGGCAAGTGGTTGTCTTCAGCCAGTGGCGAGAGGGTGTGTGCGTGGCCACCACCCCGGTCGAGCTGGTCGACATCCCTGCGGTCATCGGGGTGCTCGTCGACGCCCTCGAGGATGCGTCCAAGGCGGCGCCGTCGAAAGCGCCGGCGCCCACCGCCCAATCCGTGCGGGAGGACATCCAGGAGCTCCTCCGGGATTGGTTCCGCCCGCGGGTGGCCTCGATCACCGCCCTCACACCGCGGGCGAATCCGCTGACCGAGGAGATCGTCCCGCCGCCCACCCTGGTATCGGACCCGCTCCCGCCCACCTCGTCGGGACCCTCCCCGCCGGGACCCACCTCGACGTAGCGGCAGAGAGCCGAGCCGTCCGTCAGCCTCACCCGACGGGGCGGACGGCGATCAGAAGTCGAGCCCGGAGAGCTCGGGGATGGTGGCCTCGGACCGGGCCCTGGCCCCCAGCCAGCGCTCCCGGCGGTGGCCGTGCTCCTCGGCGGAGATGGATGGCTCCACCACCCGGCGCGGTGTCCAGGTGCCGGCGATGTCGTCCTCGTCCTTCCAGGTTCCGATGGCCATGCCGGCCAGGTAGGCCGCCCCCAGGGTGGTCGCCTCCAGCACCGGGGAGATCTCGATCGGTCGGCCGCAGGCATCGGCCAGGGCCTGGGTGAACACGTCGTTGGCCGACATCCCCCCGTCGATCCGTAGGGCGTCGATGGGCAGCCCGGAGTCGGCTTCGGCCGCCAGCAGCAGGTCGCAACCCCGGTGGGCCACCCCCTCGAGCACCGCCCGCACCATCTGGGGACGTCCCGTGCCCCGGGTGATGCCGACGTAGGTGCCCCGGGCGCCGAAATCCCACACCGGGGTGCCGAGCCCGAGCAGCGCGGGGACGAACCAGACGTCGCCGGTGTCGGGGCAGGCGGCCGCCACCGGGTCGGACTCCGCCGCGGTGTCGATGAGGCCCAGGTCGTCGCGTAGCCATTCCACGCAGGTGCCGGCGGACAGCATGATGGCCTCGATGCCCCAGGTCACCTCGCCGGCTCGCCGCCAGGCCACGATCGGGATGGTGCCGTTGTCGCCGCGCGACGAGTACGACGGTCGGACCAGGCCCACGCACTGGTCGAGCATCCCCCCGGTGCCGAAGGTGGCCTTGGCGAGTCCGGGTCGGGTGCATCCCTGGCCCACCAGCGACGCCTGCTGGTCTCCGGCGATCCCGGCGATGGGGGGACGGCCGGGAAGTGTGACCGCCTCACCGGCCAGACCGGTGGAGTCGACGATGGCAGGGAGCATGGAGGCCGGAATCCGGAGCTCGTCCAGGACGGCGGCGTCCCATGCCGATCCGTCCCGGTGGACCAGGCCGGTGACCCCGGCATTCGACGCGTCGCTGATGTGCAACTGTCCATCGGACAAGGTCCAGGCCACCCAGGAGTCGACCGTCCCGAACGCCAGCTCGCCGCGCTCGGCTCGCGAACGGTCTGGATCGAACTGGTCGAGGATGGCGGCCACCTTGGTGGCCGAGGCGTTGGGGGCCAGCCGGAAGCCTTTGGCTTGGAGCTCGAGGCAGGTGCCGACGGTACGGAGATCCTGCCAACCGATGCCGGGCCCGAGCGGCTGGCCGGTGGCTCGGTCCCAGACGATGGTCGACGCCCGCTGATTGGCGATGCCGACTGCCTCCACCGGGCCCCCGTCGGCCTGGGAGCGAGCCGCGACGTCGAGGACGGCGGCGGCCATGGCCGAGGCGTCGAACTCCACCAGGCCGGGGAACGGCGTGTCCGGCAGCACCTGGACATGGTGGACGTGGTGCACCGACCCGTCGGCCTCCACGACGGCACCTCGAACCCCGGAGGTCCCCACGTCGACGACCAGGATGCTCATGGCCGGGCCCCCGGGGCCGGATCGACCGCACTCCCAGCTCGGACGGGCCAGGCCAACTCGCCGAACGGCGAGGGAAGGCCGAGCTTGCCCGGGTTGAGGATCCCATTCGGGTCCAGCACCTGTTTCACCGCGGACAGCACCTCGAACCCGTTCCCCAGCGCGCCGGCCAGGAACCGGGAGCGGTTGATCCCGATGCCGTGATGGTGGCTGATGGCGCCGCCGGCCGAGATGGTGGCGCGGGTGACGGCGTCCCACGCATCGGTGTAGTAGCGCTCGACCCACGCGTCATGCTCGGCGTCACCGCTGTCGGGAGGTCGACCGGCAAAGGTGAAGTAGAGGCAGGCGCCGTCGGTATAGGCATGGCTCTGATGGGACGAGGCGGCCAGGGTCCCGTCGATGGCGGTCAAGGCATCGAGTACCGCCCGGTAGAGACCGGGAAGCGCGGCCCAGCGCGCCGACACCTCCACGGTGTCGACGACGATCCCGTGGCGCCACAAGGGGGCCAGTGCCGACACATCGTTCCGGTTGGCCAGCCAGTGGTCCACCAGTTGATCGTCGAGCCGATCGGCGTTCCGGCACTCGTCGTCGACCACGGCCAGGGTGGCGTCCACCAATCCCGGATCGGCTTCGTCCAGGACGATGAGCACGTTGGTGTCGCCCTGCTCGAAGGAGCGTCCCGACTCGGTGGCGTCATAGAGCCGGAGCACCGCCGGGGTGGCGCCCCGGCGCAGGATGTGGCGGCAGGCGTCGAGCCCGTCCGCGAACGAGGTGAACCCGAAGGCCCGCCGCCCCGACCCCGCGGGCATCGGGTGGACCCGGAAGCGGCCCTCGGTGATGATCCCGAGGGTGCCCTCGCTGCCGACGAACAGCTGGGTGAGATCCGGTCCGGTGGCCGAGCGGGGGGCATGGCCCCCGGTGCGCACCACGGTTCCGTCCGCCAACACCACTTCGAGGCCGATCACCATGTCCTCGATCTTCCCGTAACGGTTGGAGTACTGGCCGGCTCCCCGGCAGGCCAGCCATCCGCCCACGGTGGAGAGATCCATCGACTGCGGCCAGTGCCCGAGAGTGACTCCGTGCTCACCTTGGAGCCCCGACTCCACCTCGGGCCCGAAAGTGCCGGCCCGAAGATCGGCGACCAGCGAGGTGGTGTCGACGTTGCCGATGCCCGACAGCCCACAGAGGTCGAGGGACACTCCTCCAAAGACGGGAACGGACGCCCCGCACACCCCGCTGCGCCCACCGGCCGCGGTCACCGGCACCCGGGCCTCATTGCAGGCAGCCAGAACCGCGGCCACCTGCTTGGTGTCGGTGGGACGGGCCACCAACGCGGGTCGGGCGGGGACCTGCCCCCGGGTCGCCCATTCGATACCCAGCGGCCACCAGTCGCGTCCGGCCTCGGCCCGCTCGCCGTCGTCGTCGGTGACTTCGTCACAGACGTCCATCAGCCGGTTGCGCAGCCCCGGATCGATTCTGACCTTGGCGCCACCGATCCGGTCGGTGACCGCATCGGGCTCGGCGTCGATCGGTGTGACCGGGGTGGGTTGGCTCATGGGCAAGTCCTTTGCTCTCCGGAAACGGAAACTTAGGCGGAACCGGAGGTGACCGTGGAGGGAAAGACCGGCTCGCGCCTCTCGCGCACGGCGGCCAGCCCCTCGACGATGTCAGGGCCCAGGAATCCCAACATCTCGTAGGCGGCTGACTGGTCGAAGATCGGCCCGGCCGCCTTCAGCCAGTTGTTCAGGGATCGCTTGGTCCACCGGATGGCGGTCTGGGACCCGGTGGCGAGGGTATGGGCGATCCGCAACGCCTCGACGAGGACCTGATCGCGGGGGAGGGCCTTGGTGACCATGCCGATGCGTTCGGCTTCGACCCCGGTGAGCATCTCCCCGGTCAGCAGGTAGTAGCGAGCCTTGGCCATCCCGGCCAGGAGCGGCCAGACGATGGCGGCGTGGTCACCGGCCGCGACCCCGAGCTTGACGTGGCCGTCGCCGAGCCGGGCGTCCTCGGCGCAGACGGAGATGTCGGCCAGCAGGGCCACCACCAGCCCGGCACCCACCGCCACTCCGTTGATGGCGGAGATGACCGGCTTCTCGCAGTTGATGATGTTGTACACCAGGTCGCTCATCTCCGACAGCATGTGGGTCACCCGGTCGTTGTCGCCGATCATCCGCTCCACCATGTCCAGGTCGCCGCCGGCGGAGAATGCCTTGCCCGCCCCGGTGACCACCACCACCCGGGTGTCGACATCGGAGGAAATGTCCCGCCACACCCGGGCCAGTTCGCCGTGCATGGTCTCGTCGGCGGCGTTGTACTTCTCGGGCCGGTCGAGCGTCATCAACAGGACGCCGTGGTCCCGACGCTCGAATGTCAGCTGCTGATAGCCGGCGTAGGTCATGTGGTGCAGTCTCCCGGGAATGTGTCGTGGTCGTCGCGAGTGGTCAACGATGCGGTTGGCGGATCAGCCGGCCGTTGTCAGCCTGGCACCGGGCCTGAATGCGCACCCGTGGCCAGAAGCCACCGGTCACGGTGACTCACCGTCGGTCACCGTCGGTCACCGTCGGTCACCTTCGGTCACGGTGAATCGGTGGCCACCCGTCCGCCCCGGGCCTCGGTCCCGACCGGCTCGAGCCCGGCCTTGGTGAGTTGGTTCCGGATTCCCGAGGCGTAGTCGTTCGCCTCGAGCCGGCACCGTTCGGCGTCCCACCCCAGCTCGGGTCCGATCAGCGAGGCCACCGCGGACGCCGCCGAGGCGGTGGCCCGGGCATCGCGTAGACGGGCCCGGGTGCGCCGATCCAGGATGTCGGAGATCGAGGTGGCCATCTCCTCCCGGACCCCGTAGACGGCTTCGGCGCGCAGATAGGGCAGTCCGGGGACCAGCGGGTCGAGCAGCTCGGGATGCCCCTCCGCCAGGGACAGCACCGAGGCGGTGTCGGTGCCGAACCGACCGGCAAGATGAATGGCGGCGGCCTCGGCCGGGCTGAGGTCGATCTCCGGTGGATGGGCCGGCGCCCCCCCGGGCATCGGTGGGGCGTGCTCGCCGGTGCCGGCCCCGTGCAGGCGGAGGCGCTTGGTGACGCATCGCAACGACCGTCGACCCATCTCCTTGGTCACCGCGTCGACGGTGTCCTCTGCCATCTTTCGGTAGGTGGTCAGCTTTCCCCCGGTGACGGTGACGACGCCGGTGGCCGAGGTCCGGACGGTGTGACGGCGGGACAGATCGGACGTCCGCTCACTCAGGGCGTGCTTGCCCTCGGCCGGGGCCAGCAGCGGTCGGAGCCCGGTCCAGATGCCGGTGATGTCGGCCCGGGTGATGGGCCGGGTGACCACCGCGTTGGCGGCTCCGAGGATGTAGTCGACGTCCTCGGGCAGGCAGTCCGGGTCGTCGAGGGGTCCGTCCCACTCGGTATCGGTGGTGCCGAGGTAGACCTGGGCGTCCCACGAGACCACGAAAATGGACCGGTGGTCCTCCCGCACCGGGATGACCGCGGCGATGTCGCAGGGGAACGCCTCGGCCGGAACCGTGACGTGGATCCCCTTGGCCGGCCGGATCGAATGCGGGTTGTGATGCTCGTCCAGGGTGCGGACCTCGTCGGCCCAGACCCCGGCGGCGTTGACCACCACCGTCGCCCGGATGTCGAATGCCTGGCCATCGTCGGGGGCGACCCGGGCCCCGGAGACCCGTCCGTCGGTCCCGGTGGTGAGCGAGACGACCCGGGTGTGGTTGGCCGCCACGGCTCCGTGGTCGAGGACCGCGGTGCGGGCCACCGTCAGCGTCAGTCGGGCGTCGTCGGTGCGGGCATCCCAGTAGAGGAAGCCGGCGACCAGATGTTCGGTGCGCAGGGTCGGGAGGTGGGCGATGGCCTGCTCCTTGGTGACGTTCTCGTGCCGACGCCCGATGCGGACACCACCGGTGAGGTCGTAGAGCCACAGGGCGGTGCGGTAGACCCGGGCCACGCTGCGGTTGACCACCCCGTTGCGCCCGAACAGGGGAATGAGGAAGGGCAACGGCGAGACCAGATGGGGGGCGTTGTCCAACAGGCGCTGGCGCTCAGCCAGGTTCTCGTAGACCAGTCGGAACTCCTTTTGCTGGAGGTACCGGAGGCCGCCGTGGACCAGCTTCGACGACTTGGACGAGGTGCCCGAGGCGAAGTCGTCCTTCTCCACCAGTGCTGTCTTCAGCCCCCGGCTGGCGGCGTCGAGGGCCACCCCGGCCCCGGTGATGCCCCCCCCGATGACCAGGACGTCGAATTCCTCCGCGGCCAACCGGCCGAGGGCGTGGTCCCGGTTGAAACGAGAAGGTGCGCTGTGCGAGTCGGAGCCGGAATTGATTGGGGAAGGGGGGTGGCCGTCAGACACCCACGAAGCCTGCCACAGCTGTAACCGGGCCGGTTTCGGTACGTATCTACAATGAGTGTTGAAAAACAATCATTGGTGATACAGTGACAGAGATGAAGACGCCAGAGGAACTCACCGAGTTGTTCCGGGCCAGCGGGCGCAAGGTCACCGCCCAGCGTCAGTGCATCTTCCGGGTACTGCAGGGCGACGTGAGCCACCCCTCGGCCGAGGCGGTCCACTCGGTCGCGGTCCGGGAAATGGAGACCATCTCGCTGAAGACGGTCTACCAGACCCTCCACGATCTGGCCGATCTGGGGGAGATCGCCTCGCTCGATCTGGGGACGGGGATGATCCGGTTCGATCCCAACGTCGACGATCCGCACCACCACCTGGTGTGCCGACATTGTGGCAAGGTCCGGGACCTGGTGGCCGCCTTCCCCGATCTGCAGATTCCCAGCGGGGCCGATCTCGGTTTCGAAGTCGGGTCCGCCGAGATCGTCTTCCGGGGTCTCTGTCCCGATTGTCAACAGTCCACGCTTCAACCATCTACCTAGCCATCAACCCAAGAAAGGAATCCAGTGCCTGCACTCAAAGACACCAAGACCGAGGCAAACCTGAAAGAGGCATTCGCCGGCGAGAGCCAGGCCAATCGTCGGTATCTGTACTTCGCCCAGAAAGCGGACGTGGAGGGCTACCCCGACGTCGCCGCCCTGTTCCGCTCCGTCGCCGAAGGCGAGACCGGTCATGCGTTCGGCCATTTCGACTTTCTGCGTGAGACCGGAGACCCGGTGACCGGCGTGCCCGTCGGTCCGACCGAGGAGAACCTGAAGTCGGCGGTCGAGGGCGAGACCTACGAGTACTCCGAGATGTACCCGGGCTTCGCTCGCACCGCCCGGGACGAGGGGTTCGACGAGATCGCCGAGTGGTTCGAGACACTGGCCCGGGCCGAGAAGAGCCACGCCGGCCGGTTCTCGGAGGGCTTGGCCTCGGTCTCGTAGTCGTCAGGATCGGCCCGAGCACCGGCCTGACGCTGCGGTTCGGTTGGTCTCGACGCCGAGCCCGGAGGACCCGTCACCCCATGGTGTGTAGCGGCCGGCCCCCGGCGTGATGCCGGGGCCGGTTCGTTGCGCCACCCATGGGTGCCGCCCGGTTGACGTCAGCCGTTCAAAGTCCGCTCCAGCTCCCCGAGGACGAAGATGACCACCACCTACGACCCCACCCATCCGAGCTATTTCAACCAGCCAGACCTCCGGGTGGAGATGGAGCGGGTCTTCGATCTGTGCCACGGGTGCCGGTTGTGCTTCAACCTGTGCCCGTCCTTCCCGACCCTGTTCTCCGCCATCGATGCCCGGGACGGCGACGTCGGTGCCATGACCGTCGATGAGCAGGACCAGGTGGTGGACGAGTGCTACCAGTGCAAGCTCTGTTACCTCAAGTGCCCCTACGTGCCGCCCCATGAGTGGGAGCTCGACTTCCCCCGTTTGATGATGCGGGCCCATGCGGTGCGCCACTCCGACGGGGTGCCGGTGAAGGAGCGGGTCACCGACCAGTTCCTGGCCCGGACCGATCTGCTGGGAAAGGTCTCGACGAAGGTGTCGCCGGTGGTGAACGCCCTCACCGGCCGGACCGGGTCGTTCTCGCGGCGGATGATGGAAAAGACGGTGGGGATGGCTTCGGAGCGGTTGCTGCCCCCCTATGCCCGCCAGCGGTTCTCCACCTGGTTCAAGCGTCGGCCCCCGGCCCGGGCAACGGCTCGCCAGGGCGCGGTGTCGGTGTTCCCGACCTGCTTCATCGAATACATGGAACCGGACATCGGCAAGGACCTGGTGAAGGTGTACGAGCACAACGGTGTGGAGTGCTCGCTCCCGCCGGGGACCCAGTGCTGTGGGGCCCCGTGGTTGCACCAGGGCAACGTCAAGGAGTTCATCAAGGCGGCCGAGCGGAACGTGGCCGTCCTGGCCCACGAGGTTCGGTCGGGCAAGGAGGTCATCGTCTCCCAGCCCACCTGTGCCTACGTGGTGCGGAAGGACTACCCGATGTACCTGGCCCACAGCCGGCTGGCCGCCGATGCCGTGCTGGTGGCCGAGCACGTCGCCGACCCGGCCGAGTACCTGGTTGCCCTGCACAAGGCGGACGGCACCCAGCTCGACACCCAATTTCCCGGCCGGGAATCCGGAGCGGTGCCCGACAAGGTGACCTATCACGTGGCCTGCCACCTCCAGGCCCAACAGATCGGCTTGAAGAGCCGGGACCTGTTGAAGGTCGCCGGGGTGGGCGCCACCCTGGTCCAACGGTGCTCGGGCATCGACGGCACCTGGGGGTATCGGGCCGAGAACTATGCGCTGGCCCGTCAGGTGGCCCAACCCCTGAAGCGAGAGGTGGAGGCGGCCGGCAACCAGGTGGTGTGCGGGGACTGCCATCTGGCCAACGGTTCCATCGAACAGGAGACCGGGATCCGCCCGGTCCACCCCATGCAGCTGATGGCGCGGGCCTACGGGATCGCCGAGGAAGGAGAAAGCCGATGACCGAGAGCCGGGAGCTGACCCTTGACGACATCGCCGATCAACGGGCCTATGAGCGAGAGCGCGACGAGTTCCGTCGCCAGGTGATCGCGGCCAAGAAGGTGCGCCGGGTGACCGTCGGCCCGGTGATCACCCTCACCTTCGAGAATCGGTTGACCATGCGCTTCCAGGTTCAGGAGATGGCCCGAGCCGAGAAGATGGTGTCCGACCAGCAGATCCAACACGAGCTCGATGTCTACAACCGACTGCTCCCGGCTCCCGGCGAGCTTTCCGCCACCCTGTTTCTGGAGCTGACCAGCGAGGCCGACCTCCGCAGGTGGCTCCCCGAGCTGGTGGGAGTCGAGCACTCGGCCGAGCTGCGGATCGGTACCGGCGATGCCGTCGAGGTGGTGTCATCGCGGCCCGAAGCGGACCACGACGCGCATCTGACCCGGGAGGAGACCACCGCGGCAGTGCACTATGTCCGGTTCCGGCTGACGCCCGCCCAGGTGGATGCGTTCGCGCTGGGGCCGGTGACCTTGGCCATCAACCACCCCAACTACCCCGACGGCTTGCCGGGCGTGGTCCTGAGTGACGCCACCCGGTCCGAGCTCGCCTCCGACCTGAGCTGATCGGGCCGTCCGGCATCCGGCCGCCGCGCCGCCGGCCGGTCAGGTCGGGGTCGGCTTGCGGGTGATGGGGTCGGCGTCGAGATTCGGGACCCCGCTGTTCTTGGTCGGCGGGGGATAGGCCTGCGCCAGGTCCTCGGTCCCGGTGAGGGCATTGAGGGCGGCTTGGGCAGCTACACCGGGGAAGAGCAGCGAGGTGGCGGGGAGCGGCGGCACCGGGTACGTCGGAGCGGTCAGGTTGGGCAGCGCGGACGTGAGATCGCCCACCGAGCTGTAGCGCCAGGGTGAGACGTGCAGACCGCCACTTCCCATGATCGATCCGCTCTGAAGGAACACAGTCTCGATGAGCTTGAGGGTCGACACGTGGTCGAAGGTGTCCGAGCACACCCAGCCCCCGGCACTGAACGGGGAGATCACCAGGGCGGGGACCCGGAATCCCAGTCCCACCGGACCGAGGACGCCGCCCCAGTCGGACGGTGGCCCGCCGGCGGCGTTTTGCGGAGAGCTCGTGGTCACATACTCACCGTCAAGGTTGCCGCCGGCTTGTGCGCCTGAGGGCAGGTCGGCCAGGTTCGTCACTGTCGGTCCCGGCGTCGGGGGTGCAACGTGGTCGAAGAAGCCACCGTTCTCGTCATAGACGACCAGGAACACCGTCTTCTCCCAGACCGCCGGGTTGCTCACCAGGGTCTGCAGAATCTGAGAGACCAGATACTCGCCGTATTCCGGTGGCACCGCGGGATGCTCGCAGCTCTCCAAGGGGGGCAGGATCCATGACACTTGCGGCAAGGTTCCGGCGGCCACGTCGGCCGCGAACTGGACGGGGTAAACGGGAGTGAGACCACGGCTGGCATTCTCGATCTGGGTGGCATTCGACGGCTTGGTGAAGTTCGTGAAGTAATCGAGCACGTTGAAGAAGGTGTTTGCGGTGGGATCCTGGTACACCTTCCAACTGACCCCGTGATCGGTGAGGAGCTCGGGCATGGTCGGCCAGCCAAGGGTGCCGTAGAGCTCCAGCTTGTTCAGCACATAGGTGGTGAGCACCGGCCCCCCGGTGTCGCCCGAGTGCGCCCCCAGGCTGCCCGACATCCACATCAGGCGGTTCGGATCGGTGGGACCGATCACCGAGCAGTGGTAGCCGTCACAGATGGTGAAGGCGTCGGCCAGTGCCCGATAGAAGGCCAGGCAGTCACTTTGGCGGTAGTAGCCCATGGTGGTCAACCCAGTGGGTACGGTCGAGGCGCCCGGGATCGGGAGCCCCAACGTGTTGTTCAACTGGAACTTGGAGATCGGGTCGTTCAGGAGATGCTGCACCGCCCACTGGTCCATCGCACCGTTGTTCCAGGCCAGATGCTGGGGACCCCAATCGTGGGTGATGTCGTTGGTGGTCTGGCCGGCCACCGTCGGCGGGTTGCTCACCAGCTCGAACGGATCGAGGAATTGTTCGCCGCTGGCCAGTGTGTAGAGCGGCTTGCCACTGCGGTCGACCATCGTCTGCGAGAACACGGTGCTGGGGTTGGTCGACGGGCCGCCGGCGTAGGAGCTGTACGCCGCGGCGTCCCCGAAGTTGCGCACCCCGGGCATTGTTCCGTAGTAGTGGTCGAAAGAGCGGTTCTCCTGCATGAGGATGACAATGTGCTCGACGTCTTTGAGGCTTCCAGATGACGTGGCGTTCGCCAATGCGGTGTCGATGAGTCGGGCGTGAGCCGGTCGCAGCCCGGCGCCGCCCCCGGCTCCTGCCAGCCCGGCGGCACCGACGACCCCCGCCGCCGCCACGCCGGCGGCACCGACGACCCCGGCCGCCGCACCCTTGAGGACATCGCGCCGGGTGATGGCCCCGGGTAGTGGCTGCAGGTCCTCGACGTGATCGTCTCGCTTGCCCATCGAGTCCTCCACGGTGTCCGCCTTGTCCCTGCTCTCGCCCGCGGTATTCCGACGGGTGCTCCGGCCCCCCTGGCGCTGGTGAAGGCCTGCAGGACTTCACAGAGGGAAACTGGCGACCGGGCCCTTCCTTGCGAAGAAGTCACCCGTGCAAGGTTGCCGGAATAATGCCTGGCAAGGTTGGCGCAATATTGCGTCCTCATCATCGTTGAGTCACCCAGGGTGGGTGACCCGCTCCCGGGCTCCTCCTCGAGTTCTGGACGGAAGCGCACTCCGGTGCCGACGTGAAGGGACACGACCATGCTGAGCACAACCGCCACAACCATCACCGGCAATCTCACCCGCGACCCGGAGATTCGCTACACCCGGGACGGGCAGGCGACCACCTCCCTCGGTGTGGCGGTCAACCGGCGCTGGCAGAACCGCGACTCCAAGGAGTGGGAGGAGTCGACTTCCTTCTTCGATGTCGTCTGCTGGCGCGAGCTGGCGGAGAACACCGCCCTCAGTCTCACCAAGGGAACCCGGGTGGTCGTCACCGGTCGGCTCGAGCAACGCAGCTGGGAGACCGAGGAAGGCGACCGGCGCTTCAAGGTGGAGATCGTGGCCGACGAGGTCGGGGCCAGCCTGAGATTCGCAACCGCCGACGTCCACAAAGTGGAGCGTCATCAACCCAGGTCCGACGAGGACGGATCCGACAGCGACGAGACCAACCTCGACAACCTCGGCGTCGACGAGACGGTCGGTGCTGACGCCTGATCGGCGCTGGGACCCTGTCAATGCCACGGTCAACCCAGAAATGAGGTGCCATGCTTCCCGCTGTTGACGTCAATGTGATGGCTCATTGGGCGAGCTGGAGACTCTCCGGAGGCAATCAACTGGTGGGGCGGCTGATCATAGATGCCGACTCCCGGGTCGTCTCGTGGCTGATGACCTGGCACCTCGCCGACATCGTGGGTTCCGCCGCGGTCACGATCACCATGGGTGCCGCGGCGGGACTCACCCTCAACCGGTCTCGCCTCAGGCGATGCCGGCCCCGGCCACGCCATCGAACCTCGTCGTTTGACTGACCAACCCGAAAGGAGTCCCACCATGACCGTGACTCAGGCCCAGGGGGCACAGGCCCCCGATTCCGCGGCTCCTGGAGATCGCGTCCGATTCGCGCCGTCGGTATCGCTGACCAAGGCCGAGGCCTTCGGTGCCTGCCAGGCGTTGGCCGACGCCGACCGGGTCCTGCTCAAATCGGGCCGGACCTCCGAGGCGACGGCCCTCGGCGACCTGTTCGAGCTCCTCGAGCAGCGATTGGCCTCGGTGGCCGATCAGGGCCACCAGATCCGAAACCGCCTTCGACCGCCCGGAATCTCCGGGGGTGAACCGGAGGCGGGTGGCGGCCATTGCCCCGAACGGCCCGCTTCTGTACGATTCGTACATGACCGAAATGCCGGTGAGTGACGCCCGTGAGCACTTGGCCGAAGCCATCGACCGAGCTCGAACAACCGGCGAACCGGTGTACGTGACCCGGCGAGGCCGGCGGGTGGCGGTCATCGTCGACTCGGACGCCTACGACGACCTGGTTGAAGCCGTCGAGAATGCCATCGATCGGTCCGAGCTCGACGCGGCCAGGAATGAGGACGACTTTGTGCCCTGGGACGAGGTCAAAGCCGATCTCGGGCTCGTTTGACCACCTATCGGGTTGACATCGCCCGGAGGGCGCTCAAGGCTCTGGCCACCCTTCCACGTAGAGATCAGCAACGGGTCCGGGCCGCACTCGACCTCCTGGCCGAGCAACCCCGTCCACCCGGATGCGTGGCCCTGGTCGGCGAGGCCCACGCCTTCCGGGTGCGGGTTGGAGACTTCCGGATTGTCTATGAGGTATTCGACGATCGACTGGTCGTTCAGGTCATCCGGATCGGCCGCCGACGGAATATCTATCGCTCCTGAGCCC
>Ga0307374_10003547_pt1 | contig 26581 bp, 23 predicted proteins | sample OX3MG_FD_202532 | JGI IMG/M metagenome (GOLD analysis project Ga0307374, IMG submission 202532) | Soil microbial communities from Risofladan, Vaasa, Finland - OX-3 | ecosystem: Environmental > Terrestrial > Soil > Coastal area > Acid sulfate soil | place: Finland: Risofladan, Vaasa | collected...
GCGCTTCGGAGAAACCGGCCCGGAACTGCTCCATGGGCAGCGTGGCGAGCAGGCCGGGGTCGGCGATCACCGCGGCCGGCTGGTGGAACGCGCCGACGAGATTCTTGCCGGCCGGCGTATCGACGCCGGTCTTGCCGCCGATCGATGCGTCGAGCATCGCGAGCAGGGTGGTGGGCACCTGCACGAACGGCACGCCGCGCATGAACGTGGCGGCCACGAATCCGGCGAGGTCGCCCACGACGCCGCCGCCGAGGGCGATGACGACCGCGTCGCGGCCCAGCCCGGCGTCGAGCATGGCGTCGGTGACGGCGGCCCACGTCTCGCGCGTCTTGTTCGTCTCGCCGGCGGGGATGGTGAACACGTCGGACAGCTGGCCGGCCAGCGCTTCCTGCGCGCGCGCGGCGTACAGCGGGCCCACGGTGCTGTCGGTGATGATCGCATAGCGGTGGCCCCGGGCCACGACGCGCACCACGCCCCCGAGCGCGTCGAGCGCCCCGGGCATGATGTGGACGCGGTACGTGGTCTCGATCATGCGCGCCGATTCCGCGGACGGCGCGCTACCATGTCACCTCGCCGGCACCGGCCCGCCGGTTGGCCACGCGGGCGAGGGTGAACAGCAGGTCGGACAGCCGGTTCAGATAGATGATGGCGAGGTCGGGCACGTCCACCGTGCCGCGCAACGCGACCACGCGGCGCTCGGCGCGCCGGCACACGGTGCGGGCGAGGTGGAGCGCGGCGGCCTTTGGCGTGCCCCCCGGGATGATGAACGCCTTGAGCGGTTCCAGTTCGGCGTCGGCGTCGTCGATCGCGCGCTCGAGTTCCGCGATGCGCCCGTCGTCGATGCGCGCCTTGTCGAGATGCTGTTTCATCTTCGCGCGATCTGGCGTGGCGAGCAGCGCGCCGATCGCGAACAGGTCGCGCTGGATGGGGACCAGGACCTCGTCGACGCGCGGCATCGCCTCGCTGGCCCGCGCGAGGCCGATCGCGGCGTTCAACTCATCCACGTCGCCGTAGGCTTCGACGCGCGGATCGTTCTTGGGCGTGCGGCCGCCGCCGAACAGGCCGGTGTCGCCGGTGTCGCCGGTTCTGGTGTAGATCTTCATGACAGGAATGTACCAAAAAAAGCATGGGGCAGGACCGCGACGGCGTGGTCGCCGTCCTACGGTTCTACCGTTCTACCGATCACCCGAACAGCCGCGCGATGATCGATCCGCGCTTCTTCTTGAATACCTCCGACGCCGCCTGGACCGCCACGGGGTCGGCCTCGAAGCGCGCTTCGAAGGTGGTCGGGAAGATCTCTGCCAGGTGGTTCTGCAGCCAGTCGGGCGACGCGCCGGCGCGGTCGTGCTGGGCCGAGATCCACTGATCGAGCAGCGATCCGAGTTGAGCCGCCGTGGCGCGTTCCGCCGGGTTGCGCTGCAGCGAGAGCTGGAGCAGCGCGTCGAGATCGGGATCGAGGTCGGTGATCCTCGACCGCAGGTCGGGCAGGGGACGCAGCACCACTTCTTCCACCGACAGGGCCGTGTTGTCCTCGTGAAACAGCGGGCTGAGCGCGAGGAGTTCGTACAGCACCACGCCCAGCGAGAACACATCGCTGCGCGCGTCGACGAGCGTGCCCAGCACCTGCTCCGGACTCATGTAGCGCTTCTTGCCCATGCGCACGTGCTGATCCGACGCCGGGTCGATGGACGTGCGGGCCTTGGCGATGCCGAAGTCGCCGAGCTTGATGTGGCCGTCCCAGGTGATCATGACGTTGCCGGGCGAGACGTCGCGGTGCACGACGTCCAGCCGGCGGCCGTCGGGGCCCACGGCGTTGTGGGCGAAGTCGAGGGCCCGGCACAGCCGGCTGCCCACGTACGCCACCATCGTGGCGGGGATCGGGCGGCCGAGTTCGTTGTGGCGGTCGATCACGCTGCGAAGCGTGGGACCCTGGATGTACTCCATGGCGATGAAGTACTGCCCGCGCACCTCGCCCAGCTGGTAGATCTGCACGATGTTGCCGTGCATCAGGTTGGCCGAGAGCTTGGCCTCGTCCACGAACAGCTGGAGGAACTCGCGGCGTTGCGCGAGATCGGGGTGGATGACCTTGAGCGCGATGCGCTTGGAAAAACCCGACGGTCCGAGTTGTTCGGCTTCGTACACCGTGGCCATCCCGCCTTCGGCCACTTTGCGAACGAGATGAAATGAGCCGTGGTAGTCGAGACTTTCTGGCATGCGGGCTGTGCTGGGGACGGGCGGAGCCGCGGGGTGCGCGGCTGGCGGGACGGGGCCGGCGGGGGGCGCGCCGCCGGCTGCTTGTATAACGATTGAGGTCAGGCGAACGTTATCGGATGAATCACGAAATCCGCGACATCACGATCATTGGGGGCGGCCCCACCGGACTGTTTGCGCTGTTCTATGCTGGCATGCGCGGGGCCACGGCGCAAATCGTGGATGCCCTGGCCGAGCCCGGGGGCCAGCTGACGGCGCTCTACCCGGAGAAGTACATCTTCGACGTGGCAGGGTTCCCGAGAGTGCTGGCCAAGGACCTGGTGCGGGCGTTGCGCGAGCAGGCCGCGCAGTTCGCCCAGCCCATGCACTACTCCCAGCGCGTGGTAGGGCTCGAGGAGCAGGACGGCCACTTCGTGCTCGTGACCGAGACCGACCGCTTTCCCACACGCGCCATCGTCATCGCGGCTGGGATCGGCGCGTTCGCGCCGCGCCGCCTGCCGCAGGCGGCCGCCGAGCCCTGGTACGGTCGCGGCATCCACGACGTGGTGACCGATCCCGAGCGGTTCCGGGGGCGCCACGTGGTGATCATCGGCGGCGGCGACTCGGCGTTCGATTGGGGCACGCAGCTGCTCGGCCGCGCCGCGAGCGTGACGATCGTGCACCGGAGCGATCGGTTCCGCGCTCACGACGCCACGGTGGCCCAGTTCCAGCAGGCGGTGGCGGCGGGGAAGGCGGGGCTCCTCACGTTCCACGAACTGGCGGACCTGGTGCCCGATGCGGGCGGGGAGCGATTCACGCACCTCATCCTCAAGGACATCAAAGCCAAGACCACGCATCAGGTGGCCGCCGACGCCGTGTTGCCGATGCTCGGCTTCGTGAGCGACATGGGTGCGATCAATACCTGGGGGTTGAAGATCGAGAAGGACGAGATCTCCGTGAACAGTCGGATGGAGACGGGGCGGCCCGGTCTGTACGCGGCCGGCGACGTGGTGACCTATCCCGGCAAGCTCAAGCTCATCGCCACCGGCTTTGGCGAAGCGACGACCGCGGTGAATCAGGCGGTGCACTGGGTGTACCCGGACAAGAAGGTCAATCCGGGACACAGTTCGAACATGGCGGTGTTCGGGCAGAAGGACGACTAAGGACAGCGGACCGCGCACGGCACGCGGAGAAAACGCAGCGTGCGGTGCGCGGCCGATCTCCGGTCAGGCCTGAAATCCGCCGGGGTGGCGCTGCGTCAGCTTGGCCACGTTTGCCTGGGCCACGTCGTCCAATGTGAGCCCGGCGCTCTGCGCGGCGATGGTCAGGCACCACAGCGCATCGCCCAACTCCTCGCGCAACCGCGCCGCGTCCAGCCCGCGCCCCTGCATCAGATGCTTGCGCACCAAGCCGAGCACCTCGCCCGATTCCTCGGCCAGGCCGGCCGCGGCGTCGAGGAGGCGGTCGCGGTCGCTCAGGGCCGGGTTGATGGTGCGGCCGGCGGAGCGTTCGTATTCGGAGAGAGTCATTGGAGTGGGAGGGTAGGACGGTAGGACCGTAGGGGGGTAGTGGGTAAACGGCGTTCGGCAGGCATCCGTCCTTCCCTCCTGCCGTCCTACCGTCCTACCGGTAGTCATCAGTAGGCGATTCGCGGATCTGCCTTCGCGTAGGCGAGGTCGGTCACGAGGTTCACGAGCACGAACACGGCGCTCAGAAACAGCACCGAGCCCTGGATGGCCGGAAGATCGCGGCGCGCGATGGCGTTCACCACGTAGCGCCCGAGGCCGGGCCAGGAGAACACGGTCTCGGTGAGGATGCTTCCCGTGAGGTACGAGCCGAAGTCGAGGCCGACCACGGTGATCACGGGAATGAGGGCGTTGCGCAGCGCGTGCCGCAGCACCACGACCCATTCGCGCGCGCCCTTGGCGCGGGCGGTGCGCGTGAAGTCGGCGCCCAGCGCGTCGAGCATCGACGATCGCGTGACGCGGGCCTGGAAGGCGATGGACCGCATGCCGAGCGCCAGCGCCGGCAGGATCAGGTACTCGAGGCCTCCATACCCCGACGGCGGGAGCCATCGGAGTCCCACCGCGAACACGAGGATGAGCAGCAACCCCACCCAGTATACGGGAAACGATATGCCCAGGTACGCCACGCCCAGCGCCAGGCGGTCCATCCAGCCGCCCGGGTGGCGCGCGCTCAGCACGCCGAGCGAGATGCCGCACACGGTGGCGAGGAGCATGGCCGCCAACGCCAGCTCCAGCGTCTTGGGAAACCGCTCGGCGATGTCGGCGGTGATCGGGCGGTCGGTGACGAACGACCGGCCGAGCTGGCCGTGCGCCACCTGGTCCACGTAGCGGACGAAGCGGAGCGGCAGCGGGTCGTCCAGGTGGAGCTCGGCGCGCAGTCTGGCCACGGTGGCCGGATCGGCGCGCTCGCCGACCATCGCCGTCACCGGGTCGCCGGGCGCCACGTTGAGGAGCAGGAACGCCACCACGAGCACGCCGAACAGCGTGGGGACGGCGAGCGCGAGGCGACGGGCGACGTAGCGCAGCATGTCGCGCTCAGCGACCCGGGGGCCGGAACCGCGCGTGGGTCCAACGTTGGCCGTTGAAGATCACCGGCGGCGTGAACCCCTCGATCCAGGGCTGCACGGCGTAGAGCTGCGTGTAGAAGTAGAGGTACAGCATGGGGGCGTCGGCGAAGGCCAGCGAGTCGGCCTGCCGGTAGAGGAGGTTGCGCTTGGCCTCGTCCGCTTGGCGGCGCGCCTGGTCCAGCAGGCGGTCGAACGCCGGGTTGTGGTAGAACGAGACGTTGCCGCCCGGGCCCATGTTCGCGCTGTCGAGGAGCGGGTACAGGAAGTCCTCCGCGTCGGGGTAGTCGGCGTACCAGTCCTTGAGAAACAGGTCGGTCTCCCCGCGGCGCGCGGCGGCGCGCGCGGTGGCCGCGTCGCGCTGCTCGATCGTGGCCCGGATGCCGGCGGCGGCGAGATAGCCCTGGAGGGCCTCGGCCACTCGCACCATGATCGGCGTGGTGCCGGTCCAGAGCTCGACGTCGATGCCCTTGGGGTATCCGGCGGCGGCCAGGAGCTGCCTGGCCCGGGCCACGTCGTAGGCGTAGGGGGCGCGGGTGGTGTCGGCGCCGCCCAGCGAGGGCGGGATGACGCCGGCGGCCACGCGGCCGCGGCCGTGGATGAGTTGCTGCACGATGGTCCGGGTGTCCACGGCGTCGTTGATGGCCTGGCGGACCCGCGGATCCCGGAGCGGTCCGCGGGTGGTGTTGATCGCCACGTAGACGAGTTGCAGCGCCGGGACGTCGGTGAGCAAGCGCTTCCTGGCCGGATCGTGCTCCCAGGTCTCGGTCTCGTCGGGCGGGATCTCGACGACGTCCACGTTGCCGCTCTCGAATTCCGCCACCGCGGTACTCGGCTCGGCGATGATGCGGGCGCGGAGCGAGTCGGCCTCGGGGGCGCCGCCCCAGTAGTGTTCGTTGCGCGCGAACAGCAGGTAGTCGTCGTGCTTCCAGGTGACGAGCTTCCAGGGACCGGTGCCCACGGGATGGTCGCTCACGTCGGCGGGCGCCGAGGCGGGAAGGACCGAGGCCGCGGGCATGGCCAGGAGCTTGGGAAAGGTGGCGAGCGGCTGGGCGAGGGTGATGACGACCGTGCTGTCGTCGGGCGCGGCGAGCCCGCTCACCGAGGGGGCCTTGCCGTCGGCGAAGTCGGCGGCGCCGCGGATGGGGAGGAGGGGTACGGCGCCGCTGCCGCGCGTGGCCGGATCGAGGGCGCGGGTGAACGAGTGGACGACGTCGCGCGCGGAGAGCGGCGTGCCGTCCTGGAAGAACACGCCGGCGCGCAGGTGGAAGGTGTAGGTGAGGCCGTCGGGGGCCAGGTCCCAGCGGGTGGCGAGGGCGGGCTCCAGGCGGGCGTCGGCGGTGAAGCGGGTGAGGCCCTCGAAGACGTAGCTCACGGCGCGGCCGGTGGGCACGTCGGTGGATCGCGCCGGGTCGAGGGACCGGGGGTCGTAGGTGTCGCGCGAGTCGATCAGGGTGCGGCGCGACGGGGTGCCCGGCTCTCCCCCGCGGCAGGCGAGGGGGAGGGGGAGGACGACGAGAAGCGACAGGCGGAGCAGTCGCGCGATTTGAGACGGCACGGCGGTTGACACCTTGGATAGCGGGCGAGAACTTACGCTACCCGCAATGACGCGTCAATCACAAGCGCCCGCCGGATTTACGCGCCGCGCGGGCGCGTCGTGTTTCGGCAGTGCGCATGCCACGACCCACTGGTCCCAGGACTCGCGCGGGAGGCGAGGGCTGGGGGTCTCGTTCCGGGATCGCATGACCGACAAGCGACTTTCCTCGAGCGCCGGCGGGTGATGCGCCGGTTCTCCCGTTATGCGATCGGGGCGATGAGCCTCGTGCTCGCGGCCGTGGCGTTGCCGGCGCGCGCGCACGCGCAGGACGGGTCCTGCGCGGCCGGGGACCGCGAGGTGCGCGCGCTCGAGTTCCGCGGCAACCACGCGTTCAGCAGCTCGGATCTCGCGGAGCGCATCGCGACCACCGCGTCGGGGTGGATGCGCGTTCACGTGGGGTTCTTCGGCGCCAAGCACTGTCTGGACCCGAGCGAGTTCCCGCTCGACGTGCTGCGGCTCAAGAAGTTCTACCACGACAAGGGCTACTACAGCACGCAGGTCGATACCCTCGTGCAGCCCATGGGACCGCGCGCCGTGCGCGTGGTGTTCGCGATCAACGAGGGCAAGCCGATCGTGATCGACTCGCTGGCGATCACCGGGCTGGAGTCGGTGCGCAATCGGGCGAAGGTCCTGGCCGGCCTGGGGCTGCACGTGGGGATGCCGTTCGACGTCAACCTGCTGGCCGCCGAACTGGACACGATCAAGGCGCGGCTGCGGAACTCCGGCTATCCCAGAGTGGATCTGCTGCGCAACTACACGGTGCGCACCGACTCGCTGCGGGCCAGCGTGACGATCACCGCCCTTCCCGGACCGCTGGCCCGCATCGGGCAGATCCGCGTCATCGTCGCTCCGCTGGACAGCGCGCACCGGCAGCAGATCGGAGACGACGTGGTGCGGGGCCTGCTCGGCATCCGCCTCGGCGACCTGTACAGCGACGACAAGTTGATCGCGGCGCAGCGCAGCCTGTACCAGCTGGGCGCCTATCGGCACGTCGAGGTGGCGCTCGATTCGGTGCAGCCGAAGAACGATTCGCTGGTCACGCTCCTCGTGAACCTGCGCGAGGATTACATGCAGCAGCTGGACACGAAGTACGGGTGGGCGACGCTGGACTGCTTCCACACCAGCGCGCAGTACACGAACAAGAACTTTCTCCACCAAGCGCGGCATCTGGAAGTGTCGGGGCAGCTCTCCAAGATCGGCTACGGGTATCCGCTGGCGTCGGCGGGCACGCGCAATCTCTGCTACCAGAACATCCTGCGCCGCGATCCGTTCAGCGACACGACCAACTACAGCATCTCGGCCACGCTCCAGCAGCCCGGACTATTCGGCTCCGAGTGGGTGCCGTCGTACACGATCTACCGCGAGCGCCGGAGCGAGTACCTCGCGTACCTGCGCTCCACGCTGATCGGCGGCGAGGCGTCGGTGGGCCGCGATCTGTCGGTGGGCGGCCGGTTGCGGCTGGCGTACAGCCTCGAGTACGGGCGCACCCAGGCCCAGCCCGCGCTGTTGTGCGCGGTGTTCAATCGCTGCGACCAGCAGTCGCGCGACCAGATCTCGCGCATCGCGCAGCCGCTGGCCGTGGCCAGCGTCCAGTATTCCGTGGCCAACACCGACGATCCGTTCAACCCGAGCCAGGGATACGTCTTCCGCACCGAGCTGCGCAGCTCGCAGCGCGCGCTGGGGTCGTCGGCCGATCTGACGTTCAACAAGGGCACGTTCGACGTGGCGTGGTACCACCCGGTGGGACGGTCCGGCGTGTTCGCGTCGCGGCTGCGCGGCGGCATCGTGCTCGGGTCGAACTTCTCGCTGTCCAACTCCACGCGCTACATCCCGCCCGAGGAGCGCCTGTACGCGGGCGGCGCGGGGAGCGTGCGCGGCTTCCAGCAGAACGAATTGGGGTCGCTGCTGTACATCGCGCAGGGGTACGATTCGGTGACCGTGAACGACAGCACGCGCTACTTCCGGTCACCCGACGGCGTGCGTCCGTATCGGGTGGTGCCGGTGGGCGGTAACGCGCTGGTCGTGGCCAACTTCGAGTATCGCATCGCCGACCTCTTCTTTCCGCGCCTGCTGCAGTACACGCTGTTCACCGACGCCGGCGACGTGTGGACGCGGGGCACGCCGGGCACGGGGCTGTCGGTGTCGCATCTCAAATGGACGCCCGGCATCGGCATCCGGCTGTTCACGCCGGTGGGACCGGTGCAGGTCAACGTGGGGTACAATCCGTATCCCCAGCCGCGCGGCCCGATCTACTACGACGCGAGCGTGAATCGCGAAACCGGGGTGGCCCCGCTCTACTGCGTCAGTCCCGGCAATACGATTCCCGTGAGCGTGCAGACCGGCAGCGCGGGCACCACGTACACGCAGGCCGAACAGGCGTGCCCGGCCACCTTTGCCCCGTCGCAATCGTCGGGCTTCTTCCACCGGCTCACGCTCACGTTCTCCGTGGGTCCGGAGTTCTAGCCGATGTCGCGCCGGCGCATCGTTCTCTTCGTGAGCCTCGGCCTGGTGGTGTCGCTCATCCTCCTAGCCGTGGGCGGCGTGATGGTGCTCACGCAGACCGGCTGGGGGCAGGATCAGGTGCGCCATCTGGTGCAGGACCGCGTCACGGCCGCCGTGCACGGGCGCGTCTATCTGGGCCGGATCAGCGGCAGCTATCTCACCGGCATGACCATCGACTCGGTCGAGATCCGCGACGCCGAGGACTCGCTGTTCGTGGCCACCGGGCCGGTCACGGTGGCGTACGATCCTCGTGACCTGGTCGACAAGCGGCTGCTCTTCTCGTCCGTCGACATCCAGCATCCCACGGTGTACCTGCGGCAGCACGAGAACTGGGACTGGAACTTCCGGCGCATCTTCCGCAGCGGCATCCAGGGGCCGCCGTCGCGGGGCCCCCAGTGGGGCGACTACCTCGTCTTCGACTCGGTGCGGGTGCACAACGCGACGTTCGAACTCACGCTGCCCTGGCACCCCGACGATTCGCTCCACGGCGTGCGGCGCGACAGCGCGATCGCGGCCGCGCTGTCGCACGCGGAGCCCGAGGTGCGCCGCACGCGCGAGGGGTTCACCCGCACGTGGCGGTGGAGCCGCATCCACGCCGTGCTCCCGTACGTGCGCTGGGCGGATCCCGACAGCGCCGGGAGGACCTTCGCCTTCGACACGCTCGACCTGGACGAGCGCGAGCCGCCGTTCCTGTTCCGCAACGTGCGCGGCACGGTGCGCAATCTGGGCGACTCGCTGTGGGCCACGGTGCGCCACTTCGACCTGCCGGCGTCCACGGGATCGGCCAGCGGCAAGATCTGGTGGGGCAACGATCTCCCCACGCGCTACGCGCTGCACATCATCGGCGACTCGGTCTCGCTGGCCGATGTCGACTGGGTGTATCCCACGCTCCCCACGACGGGCGGCGGATCGATGGATCTCGACATCCACAACGAGCGCGATCTGCACGTGCTGGACTACGCGCTCTCGAAGATGGATGTGCGGAGCACCGGGTCGCATCTGCGCGGCGCGATGACGTTCGGCGTCGGCGGCCCCGTGCTGCAGGTCAAGGACGTGAACCTCGACGCCGATCCCGTGGATTTCGACCTGTTGCGCACGCTCAACGGCAAGGCCTTCCCGGTGGACTGGCAGGGCCAGTTGCGGGGCACGGTGGTGGCCCGCGGCGGCCCGCTCACGCACTTCGTGGTCGATACGGCGCAGCTCACGTTCCATGATGCGCACGTACCCGGGGCGGTGTCGGCGCTGAGCGGCCGCGGCGGGCTCGACATTCTGAACCCCGGGTTCACCGTCTTCCAGCATTTCGACGTCGCCGCGCAGATGGTCGACCTGCGCACCATCGAGTATCTCTACCCCGCCTTCCCGCGGCTCCATGGCTGGCTGTCGGGCGCGGCCACGCTCGACTCGTCGTGGATGGACGTCCGGTTCTCGAATGCCGACGTGCAGCAGCACGACGGCGACGCGCCGCCGTCGCGGCTCGTGGGCAATGGACGGATCACCTACGGCGATCAGTTCATGAGGTATGACGTGGCCCTGTTCGCCGACTCGCTGTCGCTCACCGGGCTCCATCGCTCGTACGCCGGGCTGCCGGTCAAGGGCATGGTGGCGGGCACGATCCGCGCCCAGGGCACGACCGACAGTCTGCTCCTCGACGTGTCGCTCCGCGGGCCGCTCGGCGCCGCGTCGTTCAACGGCCACGTAGACATCTTCCCGCCCATGCTCGGCGCGCAGGGCAGCGGGCGCGTGGTGGCCCTCGATCCGGCGCAGCTCCTCGACCGCGACGGCGTGCCGGCGGGTTCGCTGACCGGAAACTACGAAGTGAATCTGCGCGGCGATTCGATCGCCACCCTCAACGGCTCGGTCCTCGTGTCGCTGGAGCACTCCGATCTCGATCACGTGCAGCTGTTCGGCTCGCGCGCCCGGTTCCGGTTCGGCGATGCCAAGATGCACGTCGACTCGCTGCGCCTCGAGACGTCGGCGGCCACGATCACGGCCTCGGGCGCGCTCGGGCTGCGGCGCGGCGCCGTGGACTCGCTCGCCTACGAGGCGTCGGTGGATTCGCTGGGCGGGTTGCGTCCGTTCCTGGCCACGGCGGCGGCGAAAGCCAGCGGCAAGCCCGACTCGCTGGCCGGCGCGCTGTCGCTCACCGGCATGGTCACCGGGAACCTGGACTCGTTGAACGTGCGCGGCGAAGTGTTCGGGAGCACGCTCTACATCAACAAGGATCGCGGCGCGTCGATGCACGGGCGGTTCGCCGTGGATGACATCCTGAACGCGCCGCGCGGCACCGTGGGCCTGGAACTGGACACGCTCGTGCTGGCCGGCGTGAAGGTGGACACGATCGGGGCCGAGTTGCAGCTGGCCACACGCACGAGCGGCAGCTTCCGCCTCGGCGTACTCAGCGACAACGGTCCCACGTTCGCCGCGGCGGGACGCGTGAGCCGCACCGACGGGCTCATCGGCGCCACGGTGGAGTCGGTGGACGTCAACCTCGGCCACGACACGTGGACCCTCGCGGCGCCGGCGCGGATCAGCGTCGATTCGTCGCTGATCGCGATCGACACGCTGCGGATCACCAACGGGCGCGGCGGGTCGGTGGCGGTCGCCGGCCGCGTGCCGGCCGTGGATTCCGTGGCGCTCATGTTCAGCGCCGACAGCGTGCCGGTGCGCGACGCGGCCACGCTGCTGCAGATTGCCGACACGATGGCGGGCTGGGGCGCGCTCCATGCCGGGGTGCGCGGCACGCGGGCGCGCCCGCTGGCGTCGCTGGACGCGACGCTGCACGGCCTCCGCTACGGCGGCATGCGATTGGAGCGCGTCGACGCCACCGCGGCCTACGCGGACCGGCGCACCCAGGCGGCGCTCACGATCTTCCGGGGCGGGGCCCCCTCGCTGCAGGCCACGGCGTCGCTGCCCATGGAGCTGACGCTGTCCGACGCCCCGCGGCTGCTCGACGATTCCCTGAGCGGGAAGATCCGTGCCGACAGCGCCGACTTCGCCATCGTCGAGGCCTTCGTGCCCGCGGTGACCGACGCCAAGGGGCGCGTGCATCTGGATCTCGACGTGGCCGGGACGTGGCACCACCCCACCGTGGGCGGCGTGGTGCAGATGAACGGCGGCCAGCTCTCGGTGGCCGACATCGGGCTCACGCTGCACGACATCAGCGCCGATCTCGCCATGTTCAGCGCCCGCGACAGCCTGGCCATCCGCCGGCTGCGGGCCTGGAACGCCACCTCGCCCAACGACAGCGTGGCCGTCCTCGGGTTCGTGGATTTCGCCGATCGCAGCAATCCGCTGTTCAACCTGCGGCTGGCCGCGCACAACTTCCGGGTCATGGACAAGCGCGCGCTGGCGCGGCTGGACGTGTCCACGGTGGGCCAGGGCATCACGCTGAGCGGACGCCAGGACGCATCCACCCTCACCGGCTCCGTCAACGTCGTGCGGGGCACGATCTACATCCCCGAGCGCGCCGTGGCCAAGAAGCAGCTGGTGGCCCTGAGCTACGCCGATCTCGAAGGCATCATCGACACCGCCGAGTTGAGCCGCCAGATCAAGCTGCCCAGCCCGCCGTCGGCGTTGCTCAAGGACATGACGATCAGCAACGTCCGCGTGACGCTCGGCGACGAGGTGTGGCTACGGTCGCAGGAAGCCAACGTGAAGCTCGCGGGATCGCTCAACGTCACGCGGTCGGGCCAGCGCGCCACCGACGGCGGGTCGCCGTTCAGCCGCGACCCCGCCCTGGACACCCTGACGTACCGCCTGGCGCTCGACGGGACGCTCATCGCCGAACGCGGCACGTACACGCTGTCGTTCGGGCCGCTGCAGCGCGAATTCCAGGTGGAGAGCGGCACGATCACGTTCTATGGCACGCCGGACCTCAATCCGCGCATCAATATCAGCGCCATCTACAACGTGCGGCAGTACAACCGGCAGGACGTCAAGGTGCGCGCCAAGCTCTCCGGGTACCTCTATCCGGGGCCGTCGCTCGACCTGGAGAGCGGGGAGAGCTACGCGATCCCGCAATCCGACCTCGTGAGCTACCTCTGTTGCGGCGTGCCGAGCTTCGAGCTCGGAGCCAACCAGAGCTACCTGCGCACGGCGGCGCAGGTGCTGCTGCCCACCGCCAGCAGCGTGCTCGCCCAGACGCTGCGCGGGCAGCTCGGTTCCACGTTCGACATCCTGCAGTTCCAGGCCGGCGCCACCGACGAGACCGCCACCAACGCGCCCACGACGAACGCGGCGCGCGACTTCTTCGCCGGCGCCCGGTTGGGCGGCGAGAAGCAGCTCACCAACAATCTCTTCTTCAGCATCAGCGCCGGCCTGTGCCAACTCAACCCCAACCAGACCGGCAGCGACCCGGGGATGAACGGATTCTTCCAGCAACTCGGGGGCAAGCTGCAATATCGATTCTCCAATACGCTGGCGGCGGACGTGGGCGTGGATCCGCCCTCCAGCGCGCTGCTGTGCGGCCGCGGCCTGCGCGGATTCGTGCCCACCCCGCAGCAGTGGGGCGTCTCGCTGTCCAAATCCTGGCGCTGGTGATCCGCCGCGCCCTGCTGATCGTGAACCCCGCGTCGCGGTGCGGGGTGCGCGACCTGGCCCGCGTCGAAGCCGCGCTGGCCGCCCTCGGTGTGACCCACGACACGCGGCGCACCACGGGGCCCGGCGATGCCGGCGGCATGGCCCGCGCCGCGGCCACGGCCTACGACGCCGTGTTCGTCCTCGGCGGCGACGGCACCATCATCGAGGCGCTCGGGGCGTTGGCCGGCACGGCCGTCCCCGTGGGGCCGCTCGCCGCCGGCACGGGAAACCTGCTCGTGCGCGCCCTCGGCATCCCGCTCGATCCGGCTCGCGCCGTGCGCGCTCTCTGCGGCGGACGCGTGCGCGCGATCGACCTCGCCCGGCTCGCGTCGGGCGGGCACTTCGCCGTGGCCGCCGGCATCGGCATCGACGTCCGCATGCTCGAGCGCACCGCGACCTGGCACAAGCGCCGGCTCGGGATCGGCGCCTACGTGGTCGCCGGCGCCGGTGCGGCCATCGGCGCCGCCGTGCGCGGCGAGCGATTCCGCGCGCGCATCGAGGTGGACGGCGCCGTCCACGAGGTCGAGGCGCTCAGCATCCTCGTGGCCAACGTGGGCTCCGTGCTCAGCGGCGTGATCACCCTCGCGCCGGACGCGCGCCCGGACGACGGCGCGCTCGACGTGGCCGTGTACTCGCCGCGGTCGCTCGGCCAGGCGGTGCGTGTGGCCTGGCGCATGTTACGCGGCCGGTTCCCCGACGACGGGCTCACGAGCTTCTACCGCGGCCGCCACATCCGCGTGGTGGCCGAGCCTCCGCGCCGGACCGAAGCGGACGGAGAATTGCTGCCCGTGGGAGCGCTCGAAGCCACGGTATTGCCGGGCGCCGGGCGGGTGCTGATTCCCGGGTCGCGCTGATCGAGGGTTGCTCCGCGGCGGATTAGTGTTCATTCTCTTTACACTGCAGTCCCTTCGAAACCGAGCCCTTCCAGCTCCGCCACCACCGCCCGGGCATGCCGACCGTTCTCATCGTCGACGACGAACGCGACATCACCTCGTTCCTGGGGGCGTTCTTTGAGCGCAGCGGGCATCAGGTGCTCAAGGCCTACACGGGGGAGGAAGCCGTCGCGCTGATCAAGCAGCGGCGTCCCGATCTCGTGCTGCTCGACCTGCGCCTGCCCGACATCACGGGCTTCGAGGTGCTCGAGCGGGTGAAGGAAGAGCACCCGGTGGTGATCATGATCACCGGGCACGGCGACGTGTCGCTCGCCGTGCGCGCCATGCAGGCCGGCGCCGAGAGCTTCCTCACCAAGCCCATCGAGTTGGCCCACCTCGGCGCGGCCGCCGAGCGCGCATTCGAGAAGGCGCATCTGCGCCAGATGAACGTCTATCTGACGGAACGGCGCGGGCAGATGCCGGCGCGGGCGCTGCTCGGCTCGTCGCCGCCGATGCGCGAACTGGCCGCGCAGATCGATCTGTTGGCGCACAGCGATCGCACGACGGTGCTGCTGGTGGGCGAGGTGGGCACGGGAAAGGGCCGCGTGGCCGACGCCATGCACCGGCAGAGCCCGCGCTCCGGCCAGCGGTTCATCGAGGTGAACTGCGCCGCGCTCACCGCGGCGTCGCTCGATTCCGAGCTGTTCGGCGTGGAGCAGGGGGTGTCGCCCGAGGGCGAGGTGCATCGTCCCGGCCTGCTCGAGGTGGCGAGCGGGGGCACGTTGTTCCTCGACGAGATCGGCGATCTGGACGCGCACCTCCAGCCCAAGCTGCTGCGCGTGCTCGAAGGCAAGAGCTTCCGCCGCCAGGGCGGCACGCGCGAGGTCCAGGTGGACGTGCGGCTGATCGCCGCCACGAGCCGCGACCTCGTGGCCGAGGTCACGGCGGGCCGGTTCCGCGAAGATCTCTACTACCGCCTGAGCGTGATGCCGATCAATCTCCCGCCGCTGCGGGCGCGGGCGCGCGAGGACCTGGTGGAGCTGATCGCCCACCTGCTGGACGAGTTGCGGGTGAACCTTCCCGAGGGGCCCACCGAGATCGACGACGACGCGCTCGAGCGGCTGCTGAAGTATTCCTGGCCCGGCAACATCCGCGAGATGCGCAACGTGCTCGAACGCGCGATGATCATCGGCCGCGGCGCGCCGGCGATCGCGGCAACGCACCTGGCCGCCGAGGTACGCGACGCGTCGGGGCTGGGGGTGGAGCACCACGTTCCGCGCACCCTGGCCGAGGTGGAGCGGCAGCACATCGACCGCACGCTGCGCGCCCACGACGGCAATCGCACGCGCGCCGCCAAGGAACTCGGCATCTCGCGCGCCACGCTGATCAAGAAGATCAAGGAATACGGCATGGAGATGCGACAGGCGGTGCACACCGGAGGCGGACGATGACCAATGAATTGAAGGAACACGACATGATGACCTGCCGGGCGTGCGGCAACGAGGAGCGCGCCTCGGAGGGCTACCCGTGCGTCGATTGCGGCACCTTCCTCTGTGTGATGTGCAACATTCGCGGCGTCACGCGGTGCCGTGCCTGTCAGGCCAAACGCGAGGTCGCGCCGCCCGCTTCGGGCCACTGAGGTGAGCGTGGACTTCTCCCGCGTCGGCGTGGCGGTGGGGCACGCCACCGACGCTGCCGGCGGCACGGGATGCACCGTGGTGCGCGGCATCGACGCTCCGTTGCGCGGCGCGGCCGCCGTGTTCGGCCGCGCCACCGGGTCGCGCGAGATCCACGCGCTCAGCGCCGACGCGCTGGCCGACCGCGTGGACGCGGTGCTCCTCACCGGCGGGTCGGCCTATGGCCTCGACGCCGCGGCCGGCGTCATGCGGTGGATGGAGGAGCGGAACCGCGGCTTCCCGATCGCCGGCGGCGTGGTGCCGATCGTCCCGGCGGCGGTGATCTTCGACCTCGGGCCGATCGGACGATTCGGCGCGCGGCCCACGCCGGAGATGGCGTATCAGGCCGCGGAATCGGCCACGTCCGTGCACGTGCCCGAGGGGAGCGTGGGCGCCGGCACCGGCGCCACGGTGGGCAAGGCGGCGGGTGCCGCCCGGGCCATGAAGGGCGGCGTCGGCTGTGCCGAGCGCGGATCGGCCGGCGTGTGGGTGGCGGCCGTGGCCGTGGTGAATGCGTTCGGAGACGTGCGAGATGCGGCGGGCCATGTCATCGCCGGTGCGCGGGCCGACGGCGGCGGATTTCTCGATGCCGCGCGGCTGCTCGTGGACGACCCGCATCGCCTTGCCGCGCTGTCCGCCGAACAGGCGATGCGCAACACCACGCTCTGCGTGGTGGCCACCAACGCGTTGCTCGACCGCGTGCAACTGGCGCAGTTGGCCCGGGCCGCCGGCGCCGGCCTCTTCCGCCGCATCGCGCCGGCCGGTTCGTCGTTCGACGGCGATGTGGTGTTCGCGCTCTGCGGCCGCGACGGCGTGTCGGCCAACGCCCTCCACGTGGAGGCGCTGGCCGCGGCGGCGCTGGAGGAGGCCATCGAGCGCGGCGTGCGTCTGGCCAGGGGAAGCGCGGCGTTCCCCGGGCTCGCCGACCGCGCATGAGCGCCGGGTCGGGCGCGGTGATCCGCGTGGCGATCGCGCCGCTACAGGCCGAGCCGCGCGCGTCGAGCCCTCAGCGGTCGCAACGGCTGGCTGGCCATCCCGTGGAGATCGTCGCCGAGCAGGGCGATTGGCTGCGCGTGCGCGGCGCCGACGGCTATGAAGGGTGGATGCACGCGGGCTACCTCACCCGCGTTCCGGGGGGCGCCACGCGCCGGAGCCGCGGCGTGAGCCGGCTCTCGTTGGGGTGCGTCACGCGGACGCCGGCCGGGGGCGGCCGCCGCGCGCTGCCGCTGGGCGCATACCTGGCGCCCGACGAGATCGTGGAGCAGGGCGAAGCGATCGCCGTGAGCGACCTGGCGGCGCGCTTCCCGCGCGACGCCGCGGCCGTGGAGCGGACGGCGCGGGAGTTCTTCGACGGGACGAGCTACCAGTGGGGCGGGGTCACGCCGTGGGGCGCCGACTGCTCGGGGTTCGCGCAGACGGTGTTGGCGCTGCATGGCGTGGCGCTGCCGCGCGATGCCTGGCAGCAGGCCGGCGCGGGAGACGCCAGCGCGCACGGCTTCACGGCCTTGGAGTCGGGCGAACTGGCGTTCTTCTCCGATCGCGACGACCGGGCCGTCACGCACGTGGGGTTGGGCATCGGCGGCGGGCGCATGGCGCACGTCGCGATCGGCCGTGGCGGGTTCGCGATCGAGCGGCTGGGCGACGGCCGCGACGCCTACGTAGCCGGGCTGCGCGAACGCTTCCTGTTCGCGCGCCGCATTCTCTAGCCCGCGCTCAGCTCACCAGTCCGGACGGCGCGCCGATGGGCGTGCCCACGCGCACCTGCACCGGCACCTCGGCGGTGTCTTCGTTGTCGAGGGCGATCGCCATGGCGTATCCGCCCGCGCCGTCGATCGGCAGGTCGATCTGCGCGATGAGCGGCAGGTCCATCTCCACCACGCCCGTGGGAAGGGGGCCCACGTTCAGGTCGCCGGCGCTGCTCCACAACTCGGTGCCCGCCGGGTTGATCCACCGCAGCGAGACCGTGTGCTGCCCGATGTCCAGGGACGTGCCCTTGAGATGCACCACGAGGTGGGCCCGCGGGTGCACCGCCGGCAGGGTGCCGACCTGCAGCGCATCGAACACGCCGAGGATGTTCAGCTTTCCTTCCTGCGACACGTTGGCCGCATCGGCAAACAGCGCGAATGAGACATGCATGCGAGGAACATAGACTCGCGGTTGGGCGTCGTCTACGTTTCGTGGATGCCCTCCCCCACCTCCGCCTCGCTGCCCCTCCCGGGCGACCCCGCGCCAAGCCGCGCCGCCGTCGCCGTCACCGATCTGCTGCTGATCCTCATGGCGGTGATCTGGGGCGTGAATTTCAGCGTCGTGAAATACGGCACCGACGTGCTGTCGCCGCTCGCGTTCAACGGCGCGCGCGTGGTGATGTCCGCCGTCGCGCTGGCCGCGCTGGCCTTCGTGCCGCGGCACGTGCCCCTGCCGTGGCGCGACGTCGTCGCCCTGCTGGCGCTCGGCGTCATCGGCAACGGCGTCTATCAACTGCTGTTCATCGAGGGCGTGGCGCGGACGCGCGCCGGCGACGCCGCGCTCGTCGTGGCGGCGTCGCCCGCGCTGATCGCGATCATCAGCCGCCTACGCCGCGTGGAGCGCGTCCACGCCCGGGGCGTGGCGGGCATCGCGCTGTCGGTGATCGGCATCGGGTTCGTGGTGTACAGCGGCACGCAGGTGGTGGCCAAGGGCGCCTCGGTGACCGGCGACCTGCTGGTGCTCGCCGGCTCCGTGAGCTGGGCGCTCTATACCGTCCTGCTCACGCCGTACACGCGCCGCATCGACGGCGTCACGCTCTCCGCCTACACCATGATCGGCGGGGCGCTCCTGCTGGGCGTGATCGCCGCCCCGGCGATGCTCCGCACCTCGTGGACCACCGTGCACGGTGGCGCGTGGGCCGCCATCCTGTACAGCGGGCTGGGCTCCCTCGTGATCGCCTACCTGTTCTGGTACCGCGGCGTGCGCATCATCGGTCCCACGCGCACCGCGATGTACTCCAACCTGCAGCCGCTCGTGGCGCTCGTCGTCGCCTGGGCCATGCTCGGCGAGACCCCCACGTTCTGGCAGGGTGTGGGCGCGGTGAGCATCATGTCCGGACTCCTGCTCACCCGCGCATGAAGCTGATCCTGTTCGATATCGACGGCACGCTGCTCAACAGCGACGGCGCCGGACGCCGGGCCATCCAGCGGGCGCTCGTGGAATCGTTCGGCACCGCCGGCCCCGAGCACCACTGGTTCGACGGCAAGACCGATCCGCAGATCGTGTTCGAGTTGATGCACCTTGCCGGCGTGGAGACGGCGACGATCTCGGCGCGCCTCGACACCGTGTTCGCCCGGTACGTCGCGCTGCTCCACGACGAGCTGGCCACGCCCGGACATGGCGCGCGCGCCTACCCCGGCGTGCCCGCGCTGCTCGACGCGCTCGAGGCGCGGCCCGAGGTCACGCTCGGGCTGCTCACCGGCAACGTGGAGCCCGGGGCGCGCGCCAAGCTGCAGGCGGCGGGCATCGCGCCCGAGCGGTTCCGCGTCGGGGCGTTCGGATCGGACCACGCCGTGCGCGCCGAACTCCCGGCAATCGCCCGGACGCGGGCGCGCGAACTCCTGGGGCGCGAGATGCCGGGGCACGACATGACCGTCATCGGCGACACGCCGGCCGACCTCACCTGCGGGCGCGGAGTGGGCGCGCGCGCCATGGGCGTGGCCACCGGACGGTATTCGGTGAGCGAGCTCAGCGCGTACGATGCCGCCGCCGTATTCGCCGATTTTCGCGACACGGCCGCCGTGCTCGACGCAATCCTGGCGGCGTGAGCGAGCTCCGCACCGCCCAATTCGAGGCTCGCCTTGCCGGAGCCCGCAGCGCCGCGGTGTTCGTCCGCGTGGGCGCCGGCGATCTGGCGGTCACGAGCGCCGACGGACGGCTGTCGCGTGTCGTGCGCCTGGACGACGTGGCCGAAGTGCGCCTGGACGGAGGGCAGGTGGCGATCGCGCTCGAGCGCGGGGAGCCGATCGTGTTGGAGTGCGAACAGGCGCCGGCGCTGGATGCCGCCCTCGTTGCCGCCTGCTGCACCGTGCCCGAACTGACGCGGGCGCTGCGCTGGCTGGGGTCGTCGCGGGCGCGCGCCAATGCCACCGGCCAGCATGAATTCTTCGCGCCCCTGCTGGACGCGCGCCGCCGCGCCGAGGACGCGGTGGCGCGGCACGAGGTCGTGGCCGCGTTCGACCCCGACCGCCTGGACCGCGCCCTCGCTGCCTATCTCGCGGCGGCCGTGGAGCACAGCGCCGACGCGCGCCCTGCGGCGCGGCGCGCCTACGCCGCCCACATCGAGGATGCGACCGAGCCGCTGCGCCGCGCCCTGGCTACCCTGCGCGCCGCGAGTCCGGCCGCCGCCCGCCCCCCCACGACGGCGCGGGTGGCGAGCTGGCGGGCGTGGCGCGCTGCGCTCGACGCCCTGTTCCATGCGGCCGATCGGTGCTGGGAGAATCTGGACCGCGGTACGTCCGTCCACCGTGGGCAATGATGCGTCGGCGTTGCGTATGGATGGGCGTGGAGTTGGCACCAGGCTAGAACTGGCGATGTAATCCCGATACATTTTCTCGGCAATGAGATTACGACGGATCACCTGCCTTGCCCTCGCGGCGCTTGGGTTTGCTGCGCCGCCGCTCGCGGCGCAGGAGCACCCGGTGCGACGCATGGCCAACATCGTCAGCGTTGCGGTGGAGGAATACGGCAAGGGAGTGGACAGCCGCGGTCAACTGACCGCCGCGTCGGAATATCAGGAGGCCGTCGGCTTCCTGGACGACGCCAAGCAGATCGCCGACCGTCTGACCGGCGAACACGCCACGGCGGCGCGCGCGTTGCTCGACTCGATCATCGCCGCGGCGCGGGTCCGCCAGCCGCCGCGCGTACTCGGCGCGCTGGAGCATCGCTTTGCGCTGGCGCTGGGCAGCGAGGGACAGCTCGAGTTGCCCACGGCGCCGGTCGATCTCGCTGACGGGAAACGGATCTACGACAACACGTGCGCGCAATGCCACGGCATCAGCGGGCACGGGGACGGGCCGCAGGCGAAGCTGCTGAATCCCAAGCCGGTGCCGATCGGCGATCCGAAGGTCGTGGCCAGCGTCACGCCGGCGATCATGTTCCGCATCGCGTCGGTGGGCGTGTCGGGCACGCCGATGGTGGGCTTCGCGGGAACGCTCACGCCGCAGCAGCGGTGGAACGTGATGTCGTACGTCGTCTCGCTACGCGCCACGGCGGCTCAGGTGGCCGAGGGCGAGGGGCTGTACATGCAGGGGTGCGCGCAGTGCCACGGCGTGACGGGCGCTGGCGACGGCTCGTACGCGCACGCGCTGTCCAAGCTGCCGACCGAGATCGGGACGCTGGCCTGGCAGGTGACGCGCACCGACGACAGTCTGGCGCGCGTGGTGCGGGGCGGGATGAGCGCCACGGCCATGCCCGGCGCGCCGGGTCTCACCGATGCGCAGGTGCGGAGCGTGGTCGCGTATCTGCGCACGCTGCCGGCCAAGAACGCGCCGGCGGCCACCGTCGCGGCGACGTCGGACAGCGGCGCCGCGGGCGCGGCGCGCACCGTCAGCGCGTTGCTCGAGCAGTCGCTGGCGTCGGCGCAGTTGGGGCGGAAGAACGAGGCCGGGGACCGCGCGTTCGACGCCTATCTCGCGTTCGAGCCGCTCGAGGGTCCGGCGCGGGCCAAGAACCCCGGGCTCGTGGCCCGGATGGAGAAGCTGTTCGGCGACTTCAAGGGCGCGGTGAACGCCAACGACGTGGAGGGGGCCAAGCACGCGCGGGACGTGATCGAGGCCAACCTGCCGGCGATCGTGGAGCTCACGCGTCCTGCGGGGAGCGCCGTGGAGGCGTTCTGGCAGTCGTTCCTGATCATTCTCCGCGAGGGGTTCGAAGCCATCCTCGTGATCGGCGCCGTGGTGGCGTTCCTGCTCAAAACCGGGCACCGCGAGCGCCTGCGCTCCATCTGGACGGGCGTGGCGCTGGGGCTCGGCGCGAGCGCCGTGACCGCCGTCGCGCTGCGCACCATCCTCCGCGCCGTGCCGGCGAGCAGCGAGATCCTCGAAGGGGTCACGCTGCTGGTGGCCGTGGTCGTGCTGTTCTCGGTGAGCTATTGGCTGATCTCGCGTGTCGAGGCGGCCAAGTGGCAGCAATTCATTCGCGAGAAGGTGACCGACGCGCTGCAGCACGGCGGCGGACGGGCATTGGCGTTCGTGGCGTTCCTGGCCGTGTACCGCGAGGGCGCCGAGACGGCGCTGTTCTATCAGGCGTTGTTCAGCGAGGGGCCGCATCTGGCGGTCCCGCTGTCGCTGGGCATCGTGGCCGGATTCGTGGCGCTGGCGGTGATCTTCACGCTGTTCTACCGCTACGGCGTGCGGATTCCGCTGCGGCCGTTCTTCAGCGTGACGAGCGTGCTGCTGTACTACATGGCGTTCGTCTTCACGGGCAAGGGAATCCGGGAGCTGCAGGAAGGCAACGCGATCTCGATGAGCGTGATCCCCGGCTTCCCGCACGTCGAGGCGCTGGGGCTGTACCCCACGTGGGAGACGGTGCTTGCCCAACTCCTGCTGCTGGCGCTGTTCGTGTTCGCGCTCGCCAAGACGTTCTGGCCCAAGCGGTCGGTGACGCTGCCCACGGTGCCCCCGTCGGCCGCGGGCTCCGACGTGGCCGTGGCGTTCGCCGAGCTGCGTGCCGAGCAGGACGCGCTGCGGGCGCGGTTGCAGGCGCTGGAGGACGTGGTGGCCGACGAGACGACGCCGGCGCCGGAAGACTGACCGGCGCCGGCGTCGAGGTGGCGTTGGGGCGGCGGTGACTACGCCGCGCGCGCGGCGTTCGCCGGGTAGATGCCCGGCCGTTTCTTTGTCGCGTCGCGGAGGAGGTACATCCAGACGAAGCCCAGCGCCACGAACACCAGCGCGATGCCCTGCGCGTAGGTGAGCCCGCCCAGGAATCGGTCATCCTTGGCGCGGAAGAATTCGATCACGAACCGCTCCAGCCCGGCGAGCACGCAATACACGCCGAACAACCATCCCTCGGCATGCTTGTGATCGCGCATCCGCCACAGGATGAGGAACATGGTGAAGCCGAGCGCCACCTCGTACAACTCGGTGGGATACACCGACACCAGCTTGGCGGGATCGGTGCCCGCCGGAAACCGCGTGTGGAACTCCGCCATCATGCTGGCCACCGTGGTCGGCGGCGAGCCGTTGGGGAACACCACCGAGCCGAATCCGCTGAACGGCCGCCCGTAGTCGTCGCCCACCGCCCAGCACCCGGTGCGCCCCACGGCGTAGGCGGCGGCGACCGCCGGTCCGCCGACGTCGAAGATGCGCAGCATCGGGATCTTCTTCCAGCGGATCACGGCCATCACGGCGAGCGTGCCGCCGATCAGTCCGCCCCAGAATACGAACCCGCCGCGCGTGAACAGCGCGTCGTAGTTCTTGAGGATGATCACGTAGTAGAGCTTGGCCCCGAGCAGCCCGCCGACCACGGCGGCGAGGATCATGTCGGCGATGGCGCGTGTGTCGTGGCCGCGGCGGTCGAGTTCATGCTCGGCCAGGAATTGGGCGATGCCGAACGCCGTGACCACGGCGATGCCGAATCCGGTGAGCGACAGCGGGCCCAGCTGGACGACGAACGGATGATGTACGATGGGATTGGTCATGCGGCGATGAGGCCGGGAATGGAAAGGGTGGCGAACGCGTTGAGATCGAGCCCGGCGCGTTCGCCGCGCTCGAAGTGAAACAGACCGGCGCGGGCGATCATTCCGGCGTTGTCGGTGGCCAGCCGCGCTCCGGGAGCATACACGGATACCCCCGCGGGCGCGAGTCGCTCCCGCATCGCCTCGACGAGCGTGCGATTGCCGGCCACGCCGCCGCCCAGGACCACGCGCTCGCGGTCGAACGCCCGCACGGCCCGCGCCGTCTTCTCGACCAGCGTCTCGATGAGTGCGTCCTGGAAGGCCCGCGCGATGCGCGCCCGATCCTCGCCGCCGGCGTCGCGCACGGCGTGCAGCACGGCGGTCTTGAGCCCGCTGAACGACACGTCGAAATAATCGGCATCGCCGGGCCGCTGGTCGCGGCGCAGCATGGGCCGCGCGAAGCGCAACGCGCCGACGCCGGTGGTGGCCGCGAGTCGTTCCACGTGCGGGCCGCCGGGGTAGGGCAGGCCGAGCAGCTTGGCCACCTTGTCGAACGCCTCGCCCGCCGCATCGTCGCGCGTGCGGCCGAGCAGGCGGTAGCGCCCCCACGCCTCGACGTCGATGAGCAGCGTGTGGCCGCCCGACACGAGGAGCGCCGTGAACGGCGGCACCGCGTCGGGATGCTCGAGCGCGGTGGCGAACAGGTGGCCTTCCATGTGGTGCACGCCCACCAGCGGCACGCCCAGCGAGAACGCGAGCGCCTTGCCGAAGCTCACGCCCACGAGCAGGGCGCCGACCAGGCCCGGGCCGTGGGTCACGGCCACGCCGTCGAGGTCGCGCCCGTCCACGCCGGCGTCGGCGAGCGCGCGCGCCACCACCGGCTGGATGCTGGTGAGATGCGCGCGCGATGCGATCTCCGGCACCACGCCGCCGAACACGCGGTGGACGTCCTGCGACAGGATGACCAGCGAGCGGAGCGCGGCGCGGTCCCCGGATCCCTCGAGCACGGCGGCCGACGTTTCGTCGCACGACGTCTCGATGCCGAGCAGCCGGCTCATGGGCGCCGCGCCGTGACGTGCACGACCACGGTGTGCGGCTGCACGTCGCGCACCAGCGCCGTCACCCCCGGCGGCAGCACCACGTCGTCGGGCGACAGCTCGAGCGTGGTGGAATCGGCTCCGCCGGGCACGCGCCGGCTGATCATGGGCGGGTGGGCGTAGAGCGCGAAGATCTCCTTGCCTTCGCCCGCCACGAGGGCGTGCACTTCGGGCGCCGGATCGCGCAGCACGCGCCCCGTGTCGAGGGCGAGCGCCAGCCGCACGGGGACGATCTCCTCGGTGGGCTCGGTGGACGTGGCGATGAACCAGAGCACGATCGCGAACACGATCGCCACCGCCTTGAGGCCCAGGCGCTCGGTGAACGCGCCCACCAGGCGGCGGCGCCAGCGCGGCGGGGGAGCGGGCATGTCGGCCTCAGCGGATGGCGAGCGCGCGGCGCGGGTCGCTCGTGCCGGTCGGGGCCGGGTCGGCCGTGGCGACCGACGCCGGGAGGCCGAGCAGACTCCGCACCAGCGCGATGTTGCCCTCCGAGGTCCAGTCGGCGGCGCCCATCCACTTCTTGTGGATCACGCCGTCGCGCCCGATGACGTACGTCTCGGGGTACCCCATCACCTGGTACATCTGCTCGATGGCGCCCGCGGAGTCGTGGAGAATCTCGAACCGGAGTCCCATGTTGCGCGCGTACGTGCGGATGGAATCGTCCGAGGCGGTCTCGTCCACGCTCACGGCCACGATCTTGAGCCCGTCGGCGCCGTACATCTCGTGCAGCCGTTCGAGCGTCGGCATCTCCGCCTTGCACGGGGGGCACCAGGTGGCCCACACGTTGAGCAGCACCACATCGCCCTTATAGTCGGCCAGTCGCTTCACGCGGTCGGTGCCGTCGATGGTCCACGCCCGGAACGGCGGCGCCTTGGACCCGACCTCCACCGGCTGGACTTCGTTGCCGAACGCCCGTTGAAACGCGTACGAGCCCATCCCCAGCAGCGCGATCACGCCGAGGACCACGACCCACTGCTGGCGTACCGTCATACCCTCACCTCGCATGCACGGCGCAACGCGCCGATCTCCGCTCTGGGATCGCGCGCCGAGAACACCGCATGGCCGGCCACGAACGTGTCGGCGCCGGCGCGCCAAACGTCGCCGATCGTCTCGCGCGCGATGCCGCCGTCCACCTCGAGCAGCGCGCCGCACCCGGCCGCGTCGAGCAGGCGGCGCGCGCGGCCCACCTTGTCGAGCGAGTGCGGAATGAACGTCTGCCCCCCGAACCCCGGATTCACGGTCATGACGAGCAGGAGGTCCAGATCATCGAGCACGTCCTCCACCGCCGAGAGCGGCGTGGACGGATTGATCGCGACGCCGGCCCGGCACCCCAACTCGCGAATGTGCGCCAGCTGGCGCTGCAGATGCGGCGCCACCTCGGCGTGGAGCGTGAGCCCGCTGGCCCCCGCCGCCGCGAACGCCTGGAAGTGCTTCTCGGGTTCCACCACCATCAGGTGCACGTCCAGCGGCAGGGTCGTGAGCCGGCGCACCGTCTCGATGATCTTCATGCCGAACGTGATGTTGGGCACGAAGCGTCCGTCCATCACGTCGATGTGCAGCCAGTCGGCGCCTCCCTCCACGCACAACGCCACCTCGTCGGCGAGGCGCGAGAAGTCGGCGGCGAGCAGCGATGGCGCGATCCGGACGGTCATGGCGTGCGTCCTCCCGAGACGCTCACGGTCACGCGGGCTCCCGATGCTACCAGGGTGCCCGCCGCGGGGCTCTGCTGCACGACGGCCTGCGGCTGCCGGCTGTCCCCGCCATTGAGAATCGTAACGTCGCCGAGCGTCAGCCCCAACTGGTCCAGCAGGATCCGCGTCTCGACGAGGCTGCG
>Ga0307374_10003549_pt1 | contig 26578 bp, 20 predicted proteins | sample OX3MG_FD_202532 | JGI IMG/M metagenome (GOLD analysis project Ga0307374, IMG submission 202532) | Soil microbial communities from Risofladan, Vaasa, Finland - OX-3 | ecosystem: Environmental > Terrestrial > Soil > Coastal area > Acid sulfate soil | place: Finland: Risofladan, Vaasa | collected...
CACGATGCTCGGCATCGCTTCGATCTCGCGCCGCCCGCGTACGCCTGGGCCGTCGTGCCGGTGTTCGGTGCGCCGAGCCCGCATGCATTGGATCGCGGCGCGTCGGGGTTCCCAAGTCCAGGCAGGCATCGCAGAGGGCGATGAGTTAGCGTTGCCCAGCGCGAAGGAAAGGTGCATGTTTCGTATGACCGCCGTGGCGACGATCGAGCATGTCCACGCCTTGTCCGCGGACCCCGATGCGGTCCACACGATCATCGAGCGTGATGGGGCGGTAATTCTCGAAGGGCTGCTGAGCACTGAAGTCGTCGCCCAAGTCAACGACGAAATCGGGGCCGTCCTCGATGAGGCCGATCCCGACGCGGAACTGTTCAATCCGATCATGAAGGCGTTCCACGGTCCGTGCACCAAGCAGGTCACGGGCGCATGTGCCATCTCCCCGACATTCGCCACCGAGGTCATGTGTCATCCTCTCCTCTTGGCCCTCTGTGACCGCATCTTGCTTCCATCATGCGCGCGTTACCAGCTCAACCTGGGCCATCTTCTGCAGCGCGGGCCGGGAGCAGACGAGCAGTTGCTCCACCGCGATGAGGTGGTGTGGAGCGACGTGCCAAGGCCAGCGCCTGAGCTTCAGCTGGCCAGCGTGATCGCCTTCGTCGATTTCACGCGTCAGAACGGCGCCACTCGCATCATCCCAGGCAGCCACCGCTGGTCGGACCGGGGTCTCTCGCCGACGGAGCAGTTCGCCCAGGCGCCACCGAGGGCCGAGCAGGTTGCGTACGCCGAGATGCCCGCTGGCTCTGCTGTGGTCTATACGGGCGGCACCATCCACGCCGGTGGGTCCAACACGACGGAATCTCCCCGCAGGGGCGCGCACCTCAGCTACTGCCTTGGGTGGCTGCGCACCGAGGAGAACAACTACCTGGCGGTCCCCCCGGCCATCGCAGCGAAGCTCCCTCGTCAAGCGCAAGAACTGCTCGGCTATGCCGTTCACGACAGCATCCCGCGCGGCGGAGGCTATCTCGGTATGGTGCGCATGCAAGACCCGGTCGAGCTTCTCCGCCGGGACGAGCTCTAGCGGCCGGGAGGACGGCATTCGCACCCCGGCTGGTCGGATGAAATGCTCGCCTCCATCCCTCCCGATCCAATTCCGGGACGAAGAGTTACGCACCCTGCTGGCCACCGTCGGGCACCCCAAAAACCACATCAGGGGCGCAAGCTACAGGCTAGGTACAAGTCAGGATGGTGCGGCATGCACATAAAGGACAGTCCCGGGATGAAGTGGCCCCGACGAGGCGCTCACCGACGGGCAAGGCCGCAATGACCACCACCTGCAAAAGCGCCGAAGATTGTGTCGCAACCCTGATCGACGAGACCAACCGGACAAAGGTCGAGGGTGCCGTTGTTCCCTGGTGCTACGAGTTGACGACCCAGATCCATAACATCGGGATCGTTGTCACCGAGACGTCGAAGACACTCGTGGTCAACCCTGCCTGGCTGCGCTTTGTCGTTGAGAGTGATGACTTCGAGGCATGCGTGGCCGATGAGATCGTTGCCTGGTACTTGATCCAAGAGCTGACCGGCATGGAATATCGGCCGTCTTGGGACCCACACGACCGGTCCGATTGGTAGGGGGCGTAACCGTCCGTTGAGGGCGTGACCTCCGACAGGGACGCTTGTTCCCCTATGCGGACAACGACGCAACCCTGAGTCAGGCACCCTTGCACAGCCGCAAGCGAGCGCCTCGGCCTCCTGCGGCCGCTTTCAAGGAGGCGCAAAACGATGTGGCACGATCGGAATCCGGTCAATGGCGTCGGAGCAGCTGACGGGACGAGTCGAGGCCAATGGCTGAGGTCGGGAGGGTTGGCTCCTGTCAGTGATAATGGATACCGTGAGAGATCCGTTTCGGAGAGTGTGGATTGGGCTCGGGGCCCTGTTGTTCGTGCTTGTTCTGGGTACCTCCGGATATCTACTGCTCGGGTTCGGTCTTCTTGACTCCGTCTATCAAGCTGTTTCCACCGTGACCACGGTGGGGTTCAACTCCCCACACCGGCTCGATGCAGGCGGCAAGGCCTTCACCATTGTCCTTATCTTGGTGGGCGTCGGGACCGCGTTGTACACCTTTTCTTCGGTATTCGAACTGTTCATTGATGGCCACATGCGGGACCTGGTGAGGAGACGCAAGATGGAACGAAGCATCGACGAGATGGAGCGGCATGTGATCGTCTGCGGATGGGGCCGAGTGGGGCGGGAGGTGGCCCGATTCCTCACCAACGCCGGGCGCAACATTGTCGTCATCGACCGTGATCCAGATCGGCTGGTCGATGTGCCGTTCGCCTCCGTGTGTGGCGATGTGACGGACGATGATGTCCTCATAGGAGCCGGCATCGATCGGGCGACGACGTTGGTGGCCGCGCTCGACACCGATGCCGACAATCTCTATGTGACGGTTGCCAGCAAGTCGATGCGACCTGACCTTCAGGTGATCGCCCGGGCCCGCAGCGCATCGTCGGAACCGAAATTGGTGCGCGCCGGGGCCGACAGGGTGGTAAATCCTCAACAGCTCGGCGGAGATCGAATGGCGTCATTCGTGGTTCAACCCCACGTCGTCGATTTCGTCGATGTCGTCATGCACGACGGAACCCTGAAGTTCCGATTGGAAGAGCTTCACGTGTCGGCCGAATCATCGCTGGCCGGCAACACGCTCCGTTCAGCTCATCTGCGCGATCGTACCGGCGCACTGGTGCTGGCCATCCGGCGCCCCGACGGTAGCTTTCTCACCAACCCTTCTCCAGAGGAGACCATTGGGGCGGGGGACGTCCTCATCAGCGTGGGAACGGCCGAGCAACTTGCCGCTCTCGTTGCCTTCGCAAGGTAGGCGCTCCAGGCGGAGCGCATTCGATCGGAACGCCCGCGGGGAGCCGTTCGGCACGAACGGTCTACAGAAGGTCATGGGACATGCCCGCATACTCGAGCGTGCCGATCTTGTCCATGCCGAGTCGATGTGCCACAGCGTGCGATCGATCATTCGATGGCCCGATGACCGCGAACACCTCGGTGAGTCGTCGAGGCCCGAACGCCAGATGCCGAAATCGAGGGCATCTCCAAAGAGGCTCGTGAATCGCTCCATCCGCTGCAATTCTTCCGGGATTCCCGTTGAAGGTTGCATTGCCAGAGGACCAGTTGCGGCGGGTTGGGAGTGAAGATCGAAGAGGAAGGCGGCATGGTGCATCTGGGGGAGGGATCACTGGCAAGGTGGACCGTGTGAATCCGATCGACGTCGATGCATTCGAGGTCCTGGTGGCCGAAGCCCTGGGGACGATCCCCGCCGAGTTGCGCGCCCAGATGGAGAACGTCGCCATCATCATCGACGACGAGAGCCCGCCGGGCGGCCTCTACGGGCTCTACGAGGGCATCCCCCTCACACGCCGGGGCACCTATGCGGGTGTGAGCCCCGATCGGATCACCCTCTTCCTCGGTACGATCTGCCAATCCGCAATGACGACCGAGGACTTGGCCCACCGGGTGCGGGTCACGCTGCTCCACGAGGTCGGCCACCATTTCGGCATGGGTGAGGCGCGCCTCAGGGAGATCGGCTGGGCCTGACGTCACCCACCATCCGCCGAATGGTCGCCGGTGAGGCCGTTGCTGCTCTCTTGGGGCAATGGCCGCCATCGAGGAACGCCTCATCGAGCTTGAGAACGCTGATTCGAATGATCGGGCCATGCCGTTCGGGGAGCTCACGCCGGAACTGTCACGCCACGAAGTGGCTGAGGAGATGGTCGAGTATCCGGCCATCCGCACCGAACGAGGTGGGGACGTCATCGCCGACGCGCGTCGGGCCGAAGAGCGAGAAGCAGAGGTGTTGTTGCGCATATGGATAAACTGGATCCGACCACAGAAGAGTTCATGGGCGCCGTGAGAGACCTCAGGTCAGCGGCGATGGAGCATGAGTGAAACATTTCGTTTCGGCGGCCCTGGCACGGGTAGGACTGTAAGAGACCCAACGAAGGTCGACGAGAGGGGAAATCCGATGCTTGTGGTACTGCTTTTGCTGCTGGTGCTCATCCTCGCCGGGGCGGGATTTGCCGTTCATGTGCTGTGGATCGCCGCCGTTGTGTTCGCACTCTTCTGGCTCATCGGCGTCGCACTCGGAAGAGGCGAGAGCGCCGGCAGCCACCGCTTCTATGGGTGGTAACTCCGGTGACGGAGGTCTTGATCGAGGCAGCCATGACCTAGGCTGACTTCATGACCGGGCTGGATTTGACGCCGCTTCTCCGCTCGACATTGACGCAACCGGAGGCGGTTTCGGCGGCGATCGAGAGCATGGGAGCCACGCTCGGCGTTTCAGATGTGGTGTTGTACGTGGTCGATTTTGGGCAGACCGTTCTGGAGCCCTTGGGGGACCACACCGCGCACAATGAATTGCCGCATGCTGAAGAGGTTGCATCGACCATGGCGGGTCGCGCCTTTCTGACGCAAGCCCCGGTTACGGCCGAGCGGCCAGAGGGGATCCGCTTGTGGGTTCCCGTCTTCGAAGGATCGGACCGCAGTGGGGTACTGGCGGTCACCCTTCCCGACGGGGACACCGAAAGGATTGCGGCGTGCGAGACGCTCGGCGTTCTTGCGGGGTACCTCATTACGGTGAATGGCCGCGTGAGCGACATCTTCAATCTGCACCGTCGACGCAAGGCAATGACGCTCGCGGCCAGCATGCAGTGGGATCTTCTTCCGCCCCTGGTGTTCAGGTCACCTCCCGTAACCGTCGCGGGGGTCCTCGAGCCGGCCTACGAGGTTGGGGGAGATTGTTTCGACTATGCGATCAATTGGCCGGTGCTCGACATTGCGCTCATGGACTCCATGGGGCACGGCCTCGATTCGGCCATTCTGGCTGGTCTCGCTCTGGGCTGCTACCGCCATGATCGCCGTCATGGTCGCCTGCTGCAGGGCATCCATCAAGAGCTTGAAGCGACGGTCAGGGACCACTATGGCGGCAGCGAGTTCGTCACGGGGCAATTGGCTCAACTCAACGTCGAGACAGGCGAGCTGCAGTGGACGAATGCCGGCCATCCGTTACCTCTCCATGTCCGTGGAGGTCAGGTGATCGGTACGCTTGCCTGTCCGCCGACTCTTCCCTGGGGTCTGGGGTCGGCAGAGTCCCGACCCACCGTTGCCGTGGCCTCGCTGGAGCCCGGCGATTCCGTTCTCTTTTATACGGATGGGGCGATCGAAGGAAAAGCGAGATCCGGTGGGGGCTTTGGACTCGAGCGGTTGGTCGACCTCGTCGGTCAGACCGCATCCGATCAACTCACCGCTGAGGAAATCGTTCGTCGCATCGGTCGCGCCGTGCTGGAACACCACAGCGAGCGCCTGGACGACGATGCAACCCTGGTCATCGTCCAGTGGGCGGGTGCCTCGTAGCGAGATCTTCCCGCGAAAGGGTTGGCATCCCCCGGGCCGGGTATGGACCACTCATGGTGACCGAGTCGTTCTCACCCTCTCCTTCGGAGGTGAGCGCCGCCCGACATTTCGCACGAGCTCAGGCGAAAGCGCTTGGATGTGACTCCGGTGATCTCAGCCTTCTCGTCAGTGAGCTGGCCACGAATGCATGCGTCCACGCGGGGAGCGCGTTCACGGTTTCGTTGAATCGCCAGGGATCTGACGTCTTGATCGAGGTCGGGGATCAGAACCCCGCGCCCGCGGTCGTCCAGCCGTCATCCTCCGGACCCTCGGGACGAGGGCTGCAGATCGTCGCCGCCCTCGCCGCGGATTGGGGGGTATCAGCCCGTCATCCGGGCAAGGCGGTGTGGGCTCTACTGCCGTGCCTGTAAGGACAACGAATGTTTCGATCGGCGGTGCACGGGTACCTCGATGCCATGACGATTCCCACTACACCTGAACCAGAACCGGGCGCTCCCGATCCGGTGCCGCAGCCGGAGCTTCATACGTTCACCACGGAAGAGGGAACCATTTCCGACGATTGATGGTCGGCCCGTCAAGTGCCACCGAAGGTCCCTTGAATTGTCATTCAGGTGGTTCATAATATCTGCAACCGCCTGTTTCAGGAATGGCGTACCCTCGGGGTGTGCGCCATATGCAAAGAGGTGATCGCGATGACCATGCGGGGGCCGCTTTCAACCGATGCGCTTGAAATCGAGGTGTCTGCGTCGGAGGATCGTACCGTGGTTGCCCTCAGCGGTGAGCTGGATGCCTCCAGCGCCCCCCGGTTGTACGAGGAGTTCGCGCAACTGTCACGCAGGGGAGTGCGCGACATTGATCTCGACATCGCCAAATTGGAATGCATGGACTCCAGCGGTCTCTCGGTGGTGGTGGCAGAACACAAACGTGCCCGCAATGATGGCGGTGGATTGCGCATTCTGTCTCCCAATCGTCGAGTCATCCGCTTGTTCCAAGTGAGTGGCCTCATGTCCTATCTCGTCGTCCATCCCCGTATGTCGGTCTGAGGAAAACCGTCTCCAGCGGTGCCGCGCCTCGGCCGGCGCGATCCCGCCGGTATCCGCGCCCGGGCCGTACCCTTTGACTGCCCCAGCTTTGGCCCCGCACGCGGGGTTCGACCCACAGAAGGGAATGTTCGATGACCTCAGTGCCTCCTGCACCGAGTTCCACGTATCGGCTTCAGATCACCGAGCACTTCACGCTGCACCACGCTGTCTCCGTCGTCGAGTACCTGGCCAGGCTGGGTGTAGGGGCACTCTACCTTTCGCCACTCCTGCGTTCCTCCCGGGGCTCCACGCACGGGTATGACGTGGTGGATCACGCCCTGGTGGATCCGCAACGGGGTGGAAAAGAGGGACTCCGGGAGTTGGCGGACGCCGCACGTCGCGCCGGGATCGAACTGGTGGTCGATATCGTGCCCAACCATATGGGGGTGGCCGATGCCACCCAGAACCGGGCGTGGTGGGAGTTGCTGCGCCTTGGGCAGGACGGCGAATTCGCATCGTGGTTCGATGTCGACTGGCCGGCGGCAGGTGGCCGGGTGCTCATTCCCGTGCTGGCGGACGACTTCGAACCGGATCGGGATCTCTCGATCGATGGCGCTGTGCTTCGCTACGGCGACCACACCTATCCCCTTGGCGACGACATCCAAACCGAGGATGACGCGCCCGCTGTCGTGCTCCGCCGCCAGCACTACAGGCTTATCGACGCACGCCGAGCCGATAGGGACCTGAACTATCGTCGCTTTTTCGCCATCACGGATCTCGCGGGCATTCGGGTGGAGAGCCCCGAAGTCTACGACGCCACCCACAAGGAGATTCTTCGATGGGTGGCCGACTACGGCGTGTGTGGGCTCCGCGTCGATCACCCCGATGGGCTCGCCGCCCCGGGCGACTATCTGGATCGGTTGGTTGCATCTGCGCCGGGAGTCTGGATCGTCGTGGAGAAGATCACGCAGCCCGGTGAGGAGTTGCCGGCCTCATGGCCCGTCGCCGGCACGACGGGCTACGACGCCCTGGCACAGGTCAATGCGCTTCTGGTCGACCCGGGCGCCGAACCAGCGCTCGACGCCGTCTACGTAGAGCTGACGGGGGACAGGCGATCGTGGCGGGAGCACGTCAGCGAGGGCAAGCACCAGGCGGCGACCACCATGTTGCAGGCGGAGTTTCGACGATTGGCTCGTATCGCCTCCGACATCGAGCACTCCGAGCAGGCGTTGATCGAACTGGCAGTGGCCCTGCCCGCCTACCGCTCGTACCTGCCCGAGGGGGCAGAGCCTCTGAACCAGGCTGTTGCCGTCGCCGTGGCGGCGGTCCCTCAATTGGCGGCGTCGATCGGCGCACTGGTCGGTCGACTGTCGGACCCGGCCGATGAGCTCTGTGTTCGTTTCCAACAGGTCACGGGCGCGGTCATGGCCAAAGGCGTGGAGGACACCGCGTTCTACCGGTACTCGCGTCTCGTCGGACTCAATGAAGTAGGGGGGAGTCCCGGGCAATTCGGTCTCCGGGTGGCGGACTTCCACCAGCTGCAGCAGCGACGTGCGCAGGCCGCACCCCATGGAATGACCGCCTTGTCGACCCATGACACGAAGCGGGGGGAGGACCTGCGCGCGCGCATGGCCGTGCTGGCCGAAATGCCCGAGGAGTGGGCCGATGTGGCGCGTCAGTTGCAACGCCTCGTCCCGCTGCCGAACGCTGCGTTCGGCTATCTCCTCTGGCAGTCATTCGTGGCCACCGGGTTGATCGAGAGAGATCGCGTGCAGGCCTACGCCGAGAAGGCGATGCGCGAGGCGTCCGAAGGGACCAGCTGGGCCGAGCCGAATGGTGCATTCGAGCAAGCGGTCCACGCCGCGGTCGACGCGGCCTATGACCGACCCGAGGTCCGAGCGCTGATCGAGTCCTTTTCTCGGCGCCTTGTCCCGTACGGGTGGTCGAACTCCCTGTTCCAAAAGGCCGTGCAATTGACCATGCCGGGCGTGCCGGACGTCTACCAGGGCAGCGAGACCTTCGAGGGGTCTCTGGTTGACCCGGACAACCGCCGACCGGTCGACTACCTCCGGCGATCCACCGCCCTCGACGATCTCGAACGAGCAGGTTCAGGTCCGCCCGAGCCGGGTTCACCCGCGGCGAAACTATGGATCACCCGACAGGCACTGCACGCCCGGCGTGACCGACCTGATCTGTTCTCGGACTATTGGCCGCTCATCCTCGAAGGCCCGCTGAGCGAGCACCTCGTCGCGTTCGATCGAGGAGGTGCCATCACCTTGGCGGTGCGGCTTCCGGTGGGATTGCAACGCAGCGGCGGATGGGGCCCCACGACGGTGGCACTCCCCCAAGGAACGTACACGGACGTCTTCACTGCTGCCCGCTACTGCGACGCCGTCGGACTGGCGGAACTGTTTCGCCACTATCCAGTGGCGTTGTTGCTCTTGGACCCGCCGGCCGATGGCGAGCCCTGCTCTACGTGACCAGCACGATCTTGCCGCGGGTGTGCCTCTTTTCGAGCTCGGCGTAGGCCTCACGGACCTTCTCTAGCGGATAGGTGGCGGCAATCGGGATCTCGATGTCTCCCGATGCCACGAGCTCCGCCATGGCTGAGAGCACTTCGGTCGTCGAGCCGTCGGCGCTTCCCTGTGCCTTGGTGCCGAGTTCGTAGGCTTTCTCGAACGAGATGATGGTTTCGACGCGATCCCTGGCTATCCCGAGATCGACGGCCAGTTGCACGTAGTCGGGACCGAAGAGGTCGATGAAAGCGTCGATGCGGCCCTTCGGCGCTGCCGCCCTCAGACGATCGGCCAGGCCCTCGCCGTACGCCACCGGGATGACGCCATGCGCCACGAGCCATTCGTGGTTCGGTTCCGACGCGATGCCGAGGACGCTCGCACCTCTTGTCCGCAGCAGCTGCACGACCACGGTGCCGACCCCGCCTGCTGCCGCCGAGACCGCGACAGTGTCGCCGGGGGACACGTCGACCGCCCGCACCGCGACGAAGGCGGTGCAACCGACGACGTAGAGCGACCCGGCAACCTCCCAGCTCAATCCGGGTGGCTTCCTGATGAGCTGGGTCACCGGCACCGCGACGTACTCGGCCTGGCTGGAACGTCGCTCCGACCAACCCAGGACTTCGTCCCCGACGGTGAATTCCGATACCCCCTCGCCGACCGCGCTGACCACCCCGGCGAGATCACTTCCCTCTCCGGATGGAAACGTGGCCGGGAACCTCTGCTCGAGGGCGCCGGCACGGATCGCCGCCTCGCCCGGATTGAGTGCGGCCGCACGCACGGCAACCACAACTTCGCCGGCGGACGGAACGGGAATCTCGACATCGGCGATGTACAGGACATCCCGGTCGCCATAGTGGTCGAAACGTACGGCTCTGGCCACGGTGCCTCCTTTCCCACCCTCCCGCGAGAGACAACGTCACAGTGCACCCCGAGATTCCCGCGCCGCGGTGTTAGCTGGTCATCAACAGCAGGAACGACCGATCAGGGACCTCGACGGTGCCGCCGTCACCCACCTCGGGGGTCTCGGCCGGGTCGCTACTGGCCAGGACGACCTGCCACGCACTGCGCCCGGTGGGAATGGTGAAGGCCACCGGCTCGTAGTGGGCGTTGACGAGGACCAAGAACCGTTCCCCGTATCGGTCACCCTCTGCATCCTCTATCTGGCGGCCGTCGAGCGAGATGGCCAAGGTCTTGGCCGACCGGTCTTGCCAATCTTGTTCGTTCATTTGTTTGCCGTCGGCGCGGTAGAGGACCATCTGGGCCGGGGCACCTCCAGGCCCACGCAGGTATTCGCGCGGCCGCAGGGCCGGATGGGCCCGGCGCAGCTCCAAGGCGCGACGGGCGAATTCCAGGAGCCCCGAGTCCGCCCGCTCCCAGTCGTGCCATGAGGTCTCATTGTCCTGGCAGTAGGCGTTGTTGTTCCCGGCCTGGGTACGCCCGATCTCGTCCCCGCCCAGCAGCATGGGGATGCCGGCCGAGAGGAAGAGGGTCCCCATGAGGTTGCGTCGCTGCCGCGCCCGAAGCCGGTTGATGGTCGGGTCATCGGTCGGGCCTTCGACGCCACAATTCCATGAGCGGTTGTCATTGTCACCGTCGTTGTTGTCTTCGCCGTTCGCCTCGTTGTGCTTGTCGTTGTAGGCCGTGAGGTCGGCCAGGGTGAAGCCGTCGTGGGCCGTGACGAAGTTGACACTCGCCGTCGGGACCCTGCGGTCGGTCGAGTAGATATCGCCGCTGCCGGTGACCCGCAGGGAGAATTCGCCGAGCAGCCCCTCTTCGCCGCGCCAGAAGTCCCGGACTTGGTCGCGGTACTTCCCGTTCCACTCTGACCAGCGGGCAGGGAACCCGCCCACCTGGTACCCGGCTATGTCCCACGGCTCTGCAATCAGTTTGACCGGGGCGAGCACGGGGTCCTGATGGACCAAGTCCAAGAACGCGCTGTGAATGTCCTCGTTGCCCGTTTGCCGGGTCAGCGTGGTGGCGAGGTCGAATCGGAACCCATCGACGTGCATGTCGGTCACCCAGTACCGCAAGGAATCCATGATGAGCCGGAGGGCGGCCGGGTGGCCCACATTCACACTGTTCCCGGTGCCCGTCGTGTCGAAATAGCGGTCTCGCTGTCCGTCGACCAGGCGGTAGTACGCGGGGTTGTCGATCCCCTTGAGGGACAGCGTCGGCCCGAGGTGGTTGCCTTCGGCCGTGTGATTGAAGACGACGTCGAGAATGACCTCGAGGCCGGCACGGTGCAGGGCCTTGACCATCGCTTTGAACTCATGGACCTGTTCGCCCGCGGTTCCGGCGGAGCTGTAGGCGCCGTGCGGGGCCAGGAAGCCGATGCTGTTGTAGCCCCAATAATTCCTGAGGCCTCGCTCGAGCAAGCGTTCGTCGTGTACGAACTGATGGACAGGAAGGAGTTCGACCGCGGTAATCCCAAGGTCGGACAGGTATCCGGTGACCGCCGGATGCGCCAGGCCGGCGTACGTCCCCCGGATCTGTTCGGGAACGTCGGGATGGCGTTGGGTCAGACCCTTGACGTGGGCCTCGTAGATCACCGTCTCCTCGAGGGGGACACGCAGGCACACGTCACCCTCCCATTCGAAGGAGCGATCGGTGACCACGCATCTGGGCATGGCGGAGGCCGAGTCCAGTTCATTAGCCTTCCCGGGGTCATCCAGATCGTGTCCGAAGACCTCTTTACCCCATGTGACATCGCCATCGATGGCCCTCGCGAGCGGATCAATCAGGAGTTTGGCGGGGTTGCAGCGCAGGCCGTTCGCGGGATCCCAGGGGCCATGGACCCGGAGTCCGTACCGTTGCCCCGGACCGACCCCCGGGAGGAGGCCATGCCAGACATGGGCCGTTCGGTCGGGCAACGCGATGCGTTCCTCTGATCCCGTCGCATCGAAGAGGCAGAACTCGACCGCGTCAGCCACCTCGGATGACACCGCCACATTGAGACCTTCGGCCGTGGGGGTGGCCCCGAGAGGAAAGGGACAGCCTGGGAGAGGTTGCATCGATACTGTCTACCCGCGACCGTTCACTTCGAAAAAACGCGGGTTTACGTGTTCGGGTCGAGGCGCCGTTCGATTGTCCGAGCCACGATCTCCTCGGCGATGTCGCGCACTTTGCGATTCTCGCGCTGTGATGCATTGACGAGGGCTTGGAACGCCGCCTTAGGGGTACGACCCCCGGCGGCGATCAAGATCCCCACCGCCTGGTTGATCGTCTCTCGCGACTCGATGGCCTGGGTGAGGTTCTCATTGAGCTGCCGGGCGTCCCAGTAGACCTGGGCATTGGCGAGCGCAATACAGGCTTGATCGGCAAACATCCTGACGGTCCGCCCGTGTGCCTCGGTAAAGGCATTCTCCGTCTCGGAAGAGAGGTTCAACGCCCCCAGGTTCCGTCCGCGCGCCGCCAGCGGGACAGAGAGGGTCGAGAGAATGCCATGAGCCGCGGCGCGTCGAGAGAATTCCGGCCAACGCGCGTCGGCCAGGGTCGAATCGATGCGATACGGCTCCTGGTCCCGAAAGGCATACATGCACGGCTCCTCCCCGGATTCATACTGGGCTTTGTCGATCTCCGGAGCCTCGGCATTGGTGAAGACTCCGGTGCGGGGTGATCCCTCGACCATCAAGGTGATCCCGGCGTACTTCGCCGGCGTGAATTCGCAGGCCATTTCACTGACTCGCAGGAGCGTGTCGCCGAGTGTGCCGTCGTTGACGAAAAACTGGGTCAGGACGCGCAAACTCTCCCCAACAGCCTCCTCCTCGTCCGCCATGTGCTTCTTTCGGGGTCCTGAGCGCGAGGCGCGTCCCCGTTTGTCGAGGAGGTTTAGCCGACTCAGCTGGGGGGAGTATATAGAGACCGTGAGGCGCTAACGATCGGTTCGGGGCAGGTCAAAGGGTACGCAACTGGGATTGCTCTCCCGGCTCAGCGGCGTGCTCGCAGGCCAGGCGCCACCACCCGCCCTTGCATCCCACCACCAGGTGCCGGTCAGGGGTATGTTCTTCAGCCGGAGAAAGGGAAGGTTGTGTCGGGAACGGAAAAGCAGTCTCCTGTGATCTGGCGTTGTGCACGTTGCGGAGCTTTGATCCATCCGTCGGATGCACGGGTGCCCGCAGCCTGGTGCGCCCGCTGCGGCCAGGTCTCGCAAGGGGTCCGCGACGGGGGCGAGGACTGAGCTCGTCGCACGCGGTGGCGGCGGTATGACCCGCCTCTCCGACAAACCCAGATGCACGTTGTCAAGGGCTGACATGTCGCTTTTGGACCTCACTGTCGCCTTCGGGGCGGAGATCCTTGGCGCCCTGCTGCCTCCACCCGTTCGTCGCGCCGTGGGTTCGGATACGGCTCCGATTTCGAAGGCATGAGGCGTTTAGGCTGATCCACCTGCTACAGCGATCGCAGATGCGTTCGTTGCCGACGACCGTCATACCCGCCACGACGTCGGCGAGACGCTTGCCCGGGGGATCTTCGCAGACGCTTCATGTAGGCGGCGTGCACCTGGTGCCCTGGCGACCGTCTCCTCGTCTCGCACTCGACGAACCGTGGCGACGCCATTGGATGCGGGCTCTTCCGAACGCGCACCAACGGAAGAAAGGGGGGCGAGCTCGGTGCCCTGCCCCTGCCCGAAGAGCAGGGCGTCCCCGCGGAGGAGCACCCCGACCTCTTCCGGCGGCAGGGGTCGGCTGAAGAAATAACCCTGGAACTCGTCACATCCATGGTGGCGCAGGTAGGCGTGCTGTTCGGCTGTTTCCACTCCCTCGGCAATTGCTTTCATGTTGAGGCTGTGGGCCATCTGGATGATGGTCTGCGCGATGGTGACGGCATCGAGCGCCCCCGTGATGCTCCGCACGAACGCGATATCGATCTTTACCTTGTCGATCGGAAAGCGCTGCAGGTAGGCCAGGCTCGAATAGCCGGTACCAAAGTCGTCGATCGACAACTCCACCCCACGTGCCTTGAGGGCCAACAGGGTCGCAATGGTGGACTCGGTGTTCTGCATCAACGAGCTCTCGGTGAGTTCGAGCTCGAGGAGCGCGGCATCGATACCCGATGCCGACAGTGCCACTGCCACATCGCCGTCAAGGTCATGGTTGATGAATTGCCTTCCGGAGACATTGACCGAGACCTGCATGTCCCCGAGCCGGGCGTATGACCATTCCCGGATCTGGTTGCAGACGGTGGCGATCACCCAGCTGCCGACTTCGATGATCATCCCGGTCTCTTCGAGGATCGGGATGAAGTAGTTCGGCTCCACCAACCCGTGCCCTGGACGTTGCCAGCGCAGCAATGCCTCGAGACCGCTGATCCGCCCCGTTTCGAGGTCGACCTTTGGCTGGTAGTACACGACGAACTGGTCGCTCTCGATTGCCTTGCGCAATGCCGCTTCCATACTGAGCTGCATCAACAACTCCACGTTCATCTGAGGGGTGAACACGCAGTGGGTGTCCCGGCCGGCCTGCTTGGCTCGGTACATGGCTGTGTCGGCATAGGCGATCAAGAGCTCAGGGTCAGTTGCATTCTCGGGATAATGCGTCACGCCGATGCTCGCCGTGAGAGATACTTCGTAGTTCCCGAGCGCGAAGGGTGCACTCAGTTTCTTACGAATGTTGCGCACGACAACCTCAGCTCCCTCGTGGCGCTCGTTGAGTATGAGGATCACTGCGAATTCATCGCCACCGAGGCGTCCCACGGTGTCGCGATGCCGCACGCACTGCACGAGACGTTCGCCGACCTCTATCAAGAGGGTGTCACCCATGGCGTGACCATGCGTGTCGTTCACCGTCTTGAAATGATCCAAGTCAACGTAGAGGACGGCGACACCCCAATCGTTCTTCTTCGCCTGAGACAGTGTCTTGGCCAACGACTCGAAGAACATGGTGCGGTTCGGCAATCCGGTCAGGGCGTCTTGATGCGCCATCTGGTAGAGGCGCAGGTGGGCCTCCTCGCGTTCGGTGATGTCCCGAACCACCCCCACGGTGATCGAATCGTCGACACTCGGCTGCGATCGTCGGTGGATCTCCACCGGGAGGTGCAGCCCGTCTTTGCGGCGAATGCGCGCTTCGGTCAGCTTTTCTCCGGCTGGTCCACCGACGATGGCATCGCGGAGTCGTTCCAGCTCGATCTGCGTCGTCGCGGGCAGCGGGGCGAGGCCCAGACCGAGGAATTCTTGGCGGCTATAGCCGAACATCCTTGTGGCCGTGGCGTTCACCTCGATGAATCGTTGCCCGTCACCGGCGACGAGGAAGATGGCGTCTCCTGTCTCGTCCATGGCCGTGCGGAAGCGCTGCAGTTCGGCCGTTCGGGCCAGTACTTCGCACTCGAGAGATGCGTTCTGACCATCGAGGAGATCCCTCAGGTCCTTGAGACGGAGCAAGTTGCGGACGCGTAACCACAGTTCGGCCCTATTGACCGGCTTGGTGAGAAATTCCTCGACCCCGGCGTCGAGTGCATCGAGGAGGGTGGTGCGGTCGGTTTGGGCGGTCACCATGACGATAGGGATGTTCGAGGTGCTGCTGTCTCGCTTGAGCGCCCGTGTCACCTCGTACCCGTCCATACCGGGCATCATCAGATCGAGCAATATCAGATCGGGCTGATGCAGGGCGACGGCCGTGATCGCTTCGGAGCCCGAGCCTGCCGTGACGGTGACGTAGCCCTCGGGTCGGAGGAGGGCCTCGAGGAGCTTGCGGTTGGGGACCTCATCATCGACGATGAGAATCGTGCGGGCCGTAGCGGCCGTAGCGGCCGTGTCGGTCATAGCCGGCTGCTCTGGGGCAACGGGGTCGGGTTGCTCTCGGGGAGAAGCCCGTTGATCGCCGCATAGAGCTCGGCGTAGCGGAGTGGTTTTGCGATGTACCCGTCGCAACCAGCCGTCTGGCTCTTCTCCTGGTCTGCCTTCATCGCCAGTGCGGTCAGGGCGATGATGGGGATGTGGGCCGTGATGGCATCCTGCTTCAACAGTGCGGTGGCGGTCAGTCCATCCATGCCCGGAAGCTGGATGTCCATCAGGATCAGGTCGGGCTGATCCGTCCGGGCCACGGCCATCCCGGTCTCGGCGTCGACGGCGCTGAGCGTGACATGGCCGACGTTGTGGAGCAGGAGCACGGCCAGCTTCATATTGGCCGGGTTGTCTTCGATGATGAGGACGCGTGCCAACTAGACTCGTCCCGACGTGTGCCGGATGGCGCGCCTGACCCCGGCCACGAAATCGGATCGGGTGAAGGCCGATTTCTGCACGATTTCGACGACCATGTCGGAGCCGGTGCTGAGCGCGGTGCGGTCTTGTTCGGTGATCTCTTTGGCGGTGACGATGATGATCGGGATGCGAGCCGTGATTTTGTTCCGTTGCAATGCCTCCACAACGTCGAACCCGTTGACGTCCGGCATCATCAGGTCCAGGAGGACGACGTCGGGCCGCAATCGCTCTGCCAACGTGATTGCCTCCGCTCCTCCGTACGCCCGCACGACGGTGTACTCGGACACGGGCAGGTATGCGGCGATGACTTCAACCGCCTTCGGGTCGTCGTCGACCACGAGGACGGTTCTCGTGACGAACTCCGTGGGATGTACGCCCAAGCTGGCAAGGGAAGCGGTGAGCTGCGTCCGGCTGATCGGTTTTTGCAGGACGGCTGCCGCTCCGCTGGCCAGCGCCATATTGCTGTCGATGAGAGCGGCAATGATCACGACAGGAACATGCGCCAGCGCATTGACTTCGCGGATGCGGAGCAGGAACTCCCAGCCATCGATGCCGGGCAGCGCGAGGTCGATGGTGATCAGGCTGAGGGGCTGCAAGGGTGCCAGGGCGAGGGCCTCTTCGGCGCTGGCGGCGTGCAGGACGCAAAAGCCCTCCCCTTCGAGCAAGAGGCCCACCAGGTCGGCCGCGTGGGGGTCGTCCTCGACCACCAGGGCGATGTCGCCCGAGGCGTCAGGGCGATGGCGCGGCGAGGCCTCCTCGACGGCGACCGCGGTGGCCCCGGTCTCGACGGCCCGGATGGGCAACCACACGGCGAAGGTGGACCCCTCGCGCTCGGCGCTGGCCACGGCCACCGTGCCCCCGTGGATCTCGGCCAGGCGCCTGACCATGGCCAGGCCCAGCCCGGTGCCCTCGAACTTGCGGGCCAAGGAGCTGTCGATCTGGCTGAAGGCCGTGAACAGCTTGGTCATGTTCTCGGCTGAGATGCCGATGCCCGTGTCGCGGATGGTCAGGGCCACGAACTCTTTGAATCCGCTGACGGGCAGGGGGAAGGCCTGGACGGGCCAACCCCCGGTGATGAGCCCGACCGAGGCCCGGGGCACCCGCTGCGCCGAGAGGGTGACCACCCCGTCTTGGCCCGAGAACTTCACTGCGTTGGAGAGCAGGTTGTACATGATCTGCTTGGTCTTGCGCAGGTCGAGCGGGAAGACCCCGATGTCCTCGTCCATCTCGAGCTCGAGGCGGACCCGCTGGCCGAGGGCCGTCTCTTTGACGATGGACAGGCTGCCCGAGAGCAGGTCGGCCAGGTTGGCCGGCTCGAGCTCGAGGGTCATCATGCCGGCCTCGACCTTGGAGAGGTCCAAGATGTCGTTGATGAGGGACAACAGGTGCTGGCCGCTGGTGAAGATGTCGCCGGTGTACTCACGCTGGCTGTCGGTCATCTCGCCCACCAGGCCGTCTTTGAGGGCTTCGGAGAACCCGATGATGGCGTTGAGCGGGGTGCGCAGCTCGTGGCTCATGGTGGCCAAGAACTCGGACTTCATCTTCGAGGCGTGCTCGAGCTCGAGGTTGGTCTCCAAGAGGGCTTGCTCGAAGCGCTTGCGCTCGGTGATGTCGCGGGCGGCGGCAAAGACGCCCTGGAGGTTGTCGTTGCGGTCGTGGAAGGTGGCCGCGTTGTACGAGACGAGGGTCTCTTGGCCGTTCTTGGCCCGCACCGTCAGCTCGTAGTTGTTGACGCGGTTCTCGGTCAGCACCCGCTCGATGCCCGCCCCCGCCAGGTCGGGATCGGTGAAGAACTCCTTGCAGTGGGTGCCGAGCAGCTCGGCCCGGGTGCGCCCGGTGAGCGACATCATCTCGTTGTTGACGTCGGAGATGATGCCCTGGGGGTCGGTCATCATGAGGGCATCGATGCTCGACTCGATGAGCGAGTGCGAATAGAACTGCTGGTCGCGCAGCACCTCGTCGAGCTGGGCCTGGACCGCTTCGACCTCGTGGCGGGCCGTGTTGTCGGTCCCGATCAACAAATAGCCGATGATCCCCTCTTCGGCGTCCCGCAGGGCGGTGACCGAGACGATGGCCGGGAAGTGGCTGCCGTCCTTTCTCGTATAGGTCAGCTCATAGATGTCCTCGATGCCCCGTGAGGCCTTGAAGACGAGGGCTTCGAAGCCCGGGGCGATCGTGGTCCCGAGCTCCTCGCTCAGCTCGGCCGCCCGGGCGATCAGCTCTTTGGGGTCGGAGATGTCGGCCGGGGTGATCTGGTCGATGACGTCGGAGGCGGCATAGCCCAGCATCCGTTCGGCCCCGACGTTGAAGATCTGGATGACGCCTTTTTCATCGGTGGCGATGCTCGAGAAGTAGGCGCTGTTGAGGATGGCGTCTTGGAGGGCCTGGGTCTTGATCTTCTCTGTCCGTAGCGCCGGAGTGGGCATCAGCGATGACCCGGAGCGGGACGCTCTTCAAGATTGTCGGTGGAACTCAGGCATCGTTCGCTGAGCAGTGAGCAGAGCAACGGCACGTTCCGGCCCCTCGCACTTGAAGGCGGCTGTGCCGCCGATCACAGCCAGAAGTTGTCTTCGACAACAAGTCGTCGGCTTCAAGGAAGCGGCACGCAAGCCCGTGAGTTGCGTGCCGCTTTCGTGAACAACGGCAGCGAGGCGCTCTGCGGCCTCTCTGGGCGGCCCCTCTGGGCGGCCCCTCTGGATGCAACGGATGGACTGGGCCATCCTTACGGATCCTCGTTTTCGAAGAGCCCAAAGATATCACAAACCCGCAGGTGATTGCGGCAAATAACCCATACATCGGCCGCGATGGCGCAGTCACCCCAGTTGCCGAAGTTCCAGCATTTGCAGGACGGAGCGCCTCACGGCACCGACGACGCCCTACCCGCCGGAAGGAGCACGTGCGGATTCAAGATCCCCGCCGGGTCGAGCGCGCCCTTGATACTCCGAAAGGCCGCGATCTCCGCCGCGCTCCGATTGAGGTGGAGCCACGGTCGCTTCGCCGTGCCGATGCCGTGCTCGGCGCTGATGCTCCCCCCGAGTTGGGCTGCGAACACGAGCACCCGCTCGTCCACCGTCAGATCATCGGGTTCCACCCCTGTGATGTTGACGTGGACGTTCCCGTCGGCCGCGTGGCCGAACAGCCATGTCGTGGCGCCAGGTGCGACCTCGCGCACGACCCCTGGCACGGCGTCGATGAACGAAGCCAAAGCTGTTGCAGGCAGCGTGACGTCGAGCTTGTGCGGAGCCCCCAGCGTGTTGACCGCCTCGGTATGGAGCTCGCGATACCGCCACAACTGGGCGCGACGTGCCGGTTCCGTGGCCACCGCCACCGCGTCGATCCAGGGAACCGATTCGAGAACCTCGACCGCTTCGGGCATCGGATCACGCTGGCTTGCGATCTCGGCCAACAAGTAGGCCCGATGCCCATCGGCAAAGGGTGGGGTGAGCCCACTTGTCGCGCACACCAGCGCCAGGCCCTCCTCGAGGAACAACTCGAGAGCATGGAGGTCGGGCAGGCTCTGCCGCAAGAGGAAGGCGGCTTCGACCGCCGCGGACGTGGAGGCGAAGCCGAGGACCGCCACCACCCGCTCCGGGGTCTGCGGCACCAGACGAAGCCGGGCCGCGGTCACCACGCCGAGGGTGCCCTCACTCCCGCAGAGCAGACCCCCGAGGTCGTACCCGGTGTTGTCCTTGGTCAGCCCGCCCAGATGCGAGACGGTGGCGCCCGTCCCGAACACCGCCTCGACGCCGAGCAATTGCGCCCGGGTGGCGCCGTAGCGCAGCACCTGCAGGCCACCGGCATTGGTGGCGATGGTGCCACCCACCGTCGCGCTGTCACGGCTCCCTAGGTCGATGCCGTAGTCCCATCCGGCCGCGTGCGCCGCCGTCTGGACATCGGCCACCGAGACACCGGCCTCCGCGGTGAGCTGTCCTCCGACCTGATCCACATCGGTGATCCGGGAGAGCCGGCGCAGGCTGAGAACGGCCTCTCCGTGCAGCGGGACCCCACCCCCGACGAGGCCGGTGTTCCCTCCCTGGGGTACGAGGGCGACCCCCGCCTCCCGGCACACGTCCACGACCGCAGCCACCTCGAGCCCATGGCCGGGCCGGAGCACGACCGAAGCCGCCCCCCGGAATCGGCCCGACCAGTCCACGGCGTAGGACGCCATCACGTCAGGGTCCCCGATGACGTGTTCCACCCCTACGACGTCGCGCAGCTTCTCCAGCAGCCGGGGGTCAAGAGCAGGGGCCGCAGCCTCGGTCGCATCGATCCAACCATTATTGCGGGGCGGGGGCGGGAGCATCCCGGTCGGGTAGCGTCGTTTTTCGTTCCTCCCTCCGTAGGGTACTGAGTGCATGACGAAATCCGGCGAGCGGGTCGAAACCTGGGAGTGCTGACGTGAGCAAGATCGAGGGCGGCACCAGCGGTCCCACGTCGCCCACCGTTGGCCCCCCGAACCCGACGAACGGCGCCGTCGCCGGGCTGGACACGAAGACGGGCGGTTTGGGCTCGCCGGCGCAGGCCGTGGCCTTGGCCACCCTCTGCGCCGTTCTCTTCCTCACGTTCCTCGACAACACCGTGGTCAGCGTCGGACTGGCTGACGTCCAGAGCAGCCTGCACGCGGGTATCACCTCGCTTCAGTGGGTCGTCAACGGCTATGCCCTGACCTTTGCCGCCTTCATGCTGGCCGGCGGGACCTTGGGGGACCTGCTGGGCCGCAAGGCCGTGATGCTGACCGGCGTCGCCGTGTTCTGTGCTGGATCGGTCCTCGCCGCCCTGGCCTCCAATGTCGACATGCTCATCGCCGGACGCATCGTCATGGGCCTGGGCGCCGCCGCCTCCGAGCCAGGCACGCTCTCCATCATTCGCCACGTCTACCCCGACGAGCGCACCCGCGCCGACGCGCTGGGTGTGTGGGCCGCCGTCTCTGGCCTCGCCCTCGCCCTGGGACCCGTGATCGGCGGCGTGCTGGTCGGTCTGTGGAACTGGCGCGCCATCTTCTGGTTCAACCTTCTCATCGGTGCCGTGGCACTTGTCATGGCGTATCTCTTCGTCCCCGAGACGTCCGACCGCGAGGAGGGGCACCTGGACTGGCTCGGGATCGTGCTGGGAGCCTTCACGCTCGCGTCCGTCTCGTTCGGGATCATCCAAGGGGAGGAGTCCGGCTACCTCACGTGGTGGATCGACGTGTTCTTCGCGTTGTCCGTCGTATTCGGCTTGGCCTTCGTGCACCACGAGCACCGGACACGGCACCCCATCCTCGACGTCTCGCTCTTCCGGAGAGGACCGTTCTCCGGATCCGTCTTCGTCGCCTTCGCGGCGTACTTCGGCACGTTTTCGATCTTCTTCTTCACCGCCCTGTACCTCGAGGTGGTCGTCAATGCATCGGCCTACGCCACGGCCGTCACGTTCCTCCCCATGGCGGCCTGCCTGGTCCTCGGCTCGGTCTTCACCGGTCCCTGGGTGGCCCGGCGCGGTCCGCGCACGCCGATGACCGCCGGCTGCGTCCTCGCGGCGACCGGGATCCTGATCACCAGCGGCCTCCTCGGCCCCCACGTGGATCTGCACACCCTCGGCTGGGTGCTGTCGATCGCCGGTGCCGGGTTCGGGATCATGTTGGTTCCCGTCACGTCGACACCCCTCACCGTCGTGCAACCGGAGCACTCGGGGATGGCCGCATCGGTCACCAACACCAGCCGGGAGATGGGCGCGGTGTTCGGCGTGGCGGTGCTGGGGTCGATCGTGAATTCCAAGTTGACGGGGCAGCTGGCGGCGCGCCTCAAGGCGCTCGGCATACCGCCGAGCTTCCAGAGCGTCGTCCTCCACGCCGTGACCGGAGGCGGACTGGGGGGTGGGGGAGCGGCCACCGCTGCGGAGCACAACAAGAATGCCGCAATCGCGAAGATCGCCACCAAGGTCGTCAACGCCGCCTATGACGCATTCGGTTCGGGGCTTCATGTGGCCCTCGACATTTCGGGCATCCTGCTCTTGATCGGCGCCTTGGTCTCGGTGATCGCAGTACGCGGTCGGAGACCGTTGAGCTAGTCGGCCACGCGCCACGCGCCCGCGCCCGCGCCCACCGGCACACGCGCAGGCCGACATGGCCATTGCCCAACGCCGCTCCCTCAGCCGCGACGTCCCGTCACTCTTCGCGGCACGAGGGGTTGCCTTGGCACCGCTCGCCCCCGAGGGCAAAAAAAATTGGGGTGATGTTACGATTTGATCGTCATTCTGTTGCCCCGGCAGAGACAAACTGCGTGTGAGAGACAAGCCGACGTGCTCGGCGAGGTATGCGACGGATGAGGGAACCTCGTCGCAGGAGGCCCTCGTTGTGTGAAGTGTCGCGGATGTTCACAACGACGAGGTGTACCCGATGATGAAGCGGAAGGTGGGACGAACCAGCTCCTCCGATCGCGACGTGAGCGGGGTCGCCATTCAGTATCTCATCAGTTACCTCGAAGCGTGTGAACCCGCGGGCGCTCTGGAGCAAATTCTCCGGGAAGCCGGTGAGACGCGGAGTCCGACGACCCTTCGCGCCGCCACGACGTGGAGTTCCTACGCCCAGTTCCGCCGACTGCTCGAGGCGACGGGCAACGTCCTCGATGGTCTCACCACGCTCTCAAACGTGAGCGATCACGTCTTTGACCTGAACCAGAGTCCCGAGTTGTCCGAATCGCTCTCCTCGCTGGGCTCACTCGCAGAGGTGTACGCCTCGCTGCCGGCCTTGATGGAGTCGACCATTCCAATGGTGGAGATGCTGACGGAAAGCCCGGGAGCCAATGAGTGCCGCATTCGCCTTCGCTTTACGGAGGGCCGCGAGCCCTATCCCGAGAGCTGCGCCTACCAGTTGGGATTGCTGGCCACCATGCCGCGGGTCTTCGGGACGTCGGACGCCGAGATCTTCGTCGAGGCGTGCCAATGTGAGGGTGCGCCGTACTGTCAGGCGCTCTTGCGCTGGCCCCCGACCGATGACGTCGCGGCCAGAGTCTCCCGGGCCGAGATCCGGACGCGATTGATCCAGGCCCGACTGCAGGGACTCCAGCGCACGGTGGCCGACCTCGTCTCGGGGGACGACCTGCCGATCGTCCTCACGCGCGTGGTGGAGGCGGTCAATCGCGCCGTGCCGGCGCGGTGGCATATCCTCGACATCGACCCGACCGTCACGAGGGATCGATTGGTCTGCGCCGTCAGCATCGATGAAGCCGAGGCCGTCCGGACCGTCGACGGATTCCGCCGCGACCAAGGCACGTCGAGCGAGACGCCCCCCCACGTGGCGTCCACCGTCGTCGCCTCGGATCAGCGGCGCTACGGCACCCTCTTTTCCTTCCGTTCGGAAGGTGCATCGTTCCAACCGGACGAACGCTCCGTGCTCGAGTCCTATGCCCGCCTCGCCGCGTCCGCCCTCGACTCGGAGCAAGCGATCGTCGAGGCACGCCTACAGACCTCGACGGCACACGCGCTCCTCACCCTTTCGAGCGCACTGTCCGAATTGACGTCAAGAGAGGAGATGGTGCGACGGATCGCGCACGCCGTTCCCTCCATCATCGACTGTGACCGCGCCATCGTGTGGCTCATTGAGCCCGGCGAGAGCAGTGGGACGGTGAGCGCAACCTTCGGATTCGATAGCGCCACCGACGCCGAGCTGTACACACTCGTGGTGCCGATCCCCGCCAGGAGTAAGACCCCTCTCATTGCGTACCCGCACCCGCTCACCGAGCACCGCTCGTCGCTCTCCACCACCCTTTTGGCCGCGGGGTCCGTAGCCGCCGCCTCCTTTCCCATTGTGTACGACAACGAGACGTACGGGTGGATCACCGTCGATGTGACACATCACCCGCAGCGGCTGAACGAGGACGTGGATATAAGCGAGGGACTGCGGGCTCTGGCGGGGCAGGCGGCCGTCGCCCTCCGCAATGGACGTCTGCTCGGCGAGATCCGTCATCAAGCGCTCCACGACAGCCTGACGGGGCTCCCGAACCGGGTCCTCGTGATCGATCGCATCAATCAGACGCTGTCGAGGGCGCGGCGCGAGCATAGCGACGTCGCGGTGCTGTTCATCGACCTCGATGGTCTCAAGGACGTCAATGACAGGCTCGGCCATGCCACGGGAGACAGGCTGCTCCAAGCGGTCGCAGCCCGATTTGCCGGAACGCTGCGTGAAGCCGACACCGTGGCCAGGCTCGGCGGCGACGAGTTCGTCGTCCTGATCGACGGGCTCTCGCTGGCGGCCGGGCCGGAGGAAGTGGCCGAGCGCCTCCTCGCCGTTCTCGCCGAGCCGTTCAGCCTCGGCGCCGGGACCCAGGCGCTGATCAGCATCACGGCCAGCATCGGCATCGCCACCGGCGTGCGGGAGACGGCGGAGGAGCTCCTGCGCGACGCCGATATCGCCATGTACTCCGCCAAGGGCGCCGGCAAGAACTGCTACGTGGTGTTCGAGGCCGAGATGCAGAGCGAACGACGTTGGCGTCACGAGCTCGAGATGGATCTGCGCACGGCGATAGAGACCGATCAGTTCTTTCTCGCCTACCAGCCGATCTTCAACCTGACCACCATGGCGGTGGTCGGGGTCGAAGCGCTCGTGCGGTGGTCGCACCCCGTGCGCGGGGTCCTACAGCCCGACGAATTCATCCCTGTACTCGAAAGCTCGGGTCTGATCATTGCCGTCGGTCGTTGGGTCCTGCTCGAGGCGTGTCGCCAAGCGATGGCATGGCGCGCCGAGGGCCACGCGACGCGGATGTCGGTCAATGCCTCCGCCCGCCAGCTCGATGCGTACTCGCTCGTCAGCGACGTCTCGCACGCGCTGGCCATGACCGGCCTCCCATCCGATGACCTGATCATCGAGATAACCGAGACCGGCCTGATGCGCGACGCCAAACGGGCACAGGAGCAGCTGATCGCCCTCAAGGCCCTCGGCGTGCGTATCGCCATCGACGATTTCGGGACCGGTTACTCATCCCTGGCCTATCTCCAACAGTTCCCGGTGGACACGTTGAAGATCGATCGCTCGTTCATCGCAGGGATGGGGGAATCGCCCGAAGGGGATGCCCTCATCCACACCCTCATGCAACTGGGGCGGGCGCTCCACCTCGAGACACTGGCCGAGGGGATCGAAGAGGTCGCCCAGCTCTCCCAGCTGCAATCGGAACAATGCCACCTCGGCCAGGGCTACCTGTTGGCCCGGCCACTCCCACCGAATGAGATCAAAGAGCTCTTCGAGCTCGAGCAGGCTTTTCCCCTACCGACCCCCTGACCGACGCCGGGTCCTCCCGGCGCGCCAGCGACTCTCGCCACCACGTGCCCAGGACGACGCGCGCATACCGCAACCCGAAGAGATAGTTCTTACCCTTCTTCGAGGTGCCCGAGGCCCGTGGCAGCCACTGGGTGGGGCGCTCCGTGATGCGCCAGCCGCGCTTCATGCAGGTGATCAGAAGCTCGGCTGTCTGGTATTGCGGTTGCGTGAGCCGATCGACCACGTCTTCGAGCATGAGGACGCGCAAGGCGCGGTAGCCGTTGGAGCTGTCGGTGAGCTTGGCTCCCCCCAACGCGGTGACGACACGCGAGAACACCCGCACGCCCGCCTTGCGCAGGCGGTCCGACGTCGCATCTTGTCCGAGCCGGCGCGACCCCAGCACGAAGTCAGCCTCGTCGTCGATCAGCGGCCCGAGCATCCGAGAGATCTCGGCCGGGTCGTTCTGCCCGTCGGCATCGAGCGTCACCACGAAGTCGGCTCCGAGTTCTATGGCGAGGGAGTAGCCGACGCGGAGCGCGTAGCCATGGCCCAGGTTCTCGCGCAACGTGAACGTGAGGGCGCCGGCCTCGAGCGCCACCTGGGTCGTCCGGTCGTCGCCGCCGTCCACGATGACGAGCGTGGAGAGTGGGAGACCACATGCCTTCTCGGGCATGGCGGCCAGCACGGCGCCGATATTGGCCTCCTCGTCGTAGGCGCAGATGAGGCCGACGACGGGTGAGAGCTTGAGCTCGGGATAGCGCTCGTCGAAGGCGTGCCGCGACTCGGAAATGACCCGCCGGGCCTTTTGCGGATCGGTGTGGATGCTGCCCGCATGCGAGTGCCGGGCCGCATGCGAGTGCCGGGCCGCATGCGAGTGCCGGGCCGCATGCGGGCGCCCATGCCCGCCGGAGCCCAATGCCTCCGCACCCTGCTTCCCCTCACCTCGGGCCGCCCCCTCGCGACCCCCCCTCAACGTGACCGGGCGGAGCCGAACACCTCACGCACCATTGGTTCGAAGTGCGAGAGCGGTTTGGTGGGGTAGTCGGGATCGAAGCTGTTCTGGTCCCATTCGTCGGCGAAGTGCTCGGCCAGGGCGTACCACGGCTGGCCGACATGCTTCTCACGGGCGGCCGGGTCCATGCCGATGTACTCGAAGTAATGGCGTCCTTGGAAGTCCTGGTGGTGCAGGACCATGTTGAAG
>Ga0307374_10003550_pt1 | contig 26572 bp, 27 predicted proteins | sample OX3MG_FD_202532 | JGI IMG/M metagenome (GOLD analysis project Ga0307374, IMG submission 202532) | Soil microbial communities from Risofladan, Vaasa, Finland - OX-3 | ecosystem: Environmental > Terrestrial > Soil > Coastal area > Acid sulfate soil | place: Finland: Risofladan, Vaasa | collected...
CGCCAGAGGTGCTTAAAGACCTCCTCGTCGGCCGCGGTCAAGACGAGACAGAGGTCGACGAAGTTCCTTCGCGAGATCGAGGTCTTGGGGTCGCTCGGCGTGGCGGGGGCGACGAAGTCGGGGTCGTAGGGGAGCGACGGATCGCAGCGCACCCCGAAGTAGTTCTCGACGCGACGCTCGGTCGGCAGGCCGTTGTCGTCCCAGCCCATGGGGTAAAAGACGTTTCGACCGCGCATCCGCCAGAACCGCGCGATGACGTCTGACTGGGTGTAGCTAAAAACGTGGCCCATGTGCAGCTCACCCGAGACCGTGGGGGGCGGGGTGTCGATGGAAAAGACGCGCTCGCGCGACGTGTCGCGATTGAAGCGGTAGGTGGCCTCCTCTTCCCAGCGCGCGATCCAGGTCGCCTCGAGCCCGTCGACCGTTGGCTTTTCGGGCACGCGCTGGGCGCGAGGATGCAAGGGGTCGCTCATGGTTGGCCTAGTTTAGAACAGTGATTCGGCTCTTCGATTCGGCCCAGGGCGAGGTCCGAGAGCTCGTCCTGCGCGACCCGGGGCAGTTGTCGATGTATCTCTGTGGCCCGACCGTCTACGAGGTGCCCCATTTGGGACACGGCCGCCACATGCTGGTCTGGGACGTGGCGCGGCGGTGGTTCACCTTCCGCGGGCTCAGCGTGCACTTCGTCTCGAACATCACCGACATCGACGACAAGATCATCGCGCGCGCCGCGCTCGAGCACCTGAGTGAAACGGCCGTCGCCCAGCGCGGCGAGGAGCAGTGGTTCGCCGCGCAGGAGCGCCTGGGCGTCGAGCGCCCGAGCGACGTGCCCCACGCCACGCACTACGTCGAGGCCATGGTCGAGTTGATTGAGGAACTTTTGAAGCGAGGCGTGGGCTACGTGCTCGAGGATGGCGTCTACTTCGACGTCTCGAAGGTCCCCGACTACGGGCTCTTGGCGGGTCAGCCCCTCGAGAGCCTTCGCGCCGGCGCGCGCGTCGAGGCGAACGACCAGAAGCGCTCGGCGCTCGACTTCGCGCTGTGGAAGTTCGCCAAGTTCGGCGAACCGAGTTGGATGGCGCCCTTCGGGCCGGGGCGCCCGGGCTGGCACACCGAATGCGTCGTGATGTCGCTGCACCTCTTGGGCGAAGACTTCGACCTGCACTGCGGGGGACTCGACCTGCAGTTCCCCCACCACGAGAACGAGCGCGCCCAGGCCGAAGTGCTGGGACGTGCCTTCGCGCGCCACTGGGCCCATCACGGCTGGGTCATGTCGGGTAGCGAAAAGATGAGCAAGTCGCTTGACAACTACGTCTCCCTAGAGGACCTCTTGACCGAGACCGACCCGCGCGCCTATCGACTCTTGGTCCTTCGCTCGCACTACCGCGCGCCCCTTGAGGTCACGCCGGACATCGTGGCCGACGCCGAGCGCACGTTGACGCGCTTAGACGGCCTGGCGAGGCGTTTCCAGCTCGACTCGGCCCTCGATGCCGGCATGGTCGTCGCCACGAATCGCGAATGGCGAGGCGACGCGGCGCGGCTCTACGAGGCGGTCGGCGCTTTCATGGACGAGGACCTCAACAGCCCCGCGGCCCTGGCGCGCCTCTTCGAGGCCGTCTCGAGCGCCAACGCGCTGGCCGACCGCGGCGACTACGACCAGGCCCGGGAACTCGCCGAGGCGATCAACGTCCTCGCCGGCGCCTTCGGCCTGGTGCTGCGCGCGGGCCACGTCGAGATCGACCCGGCGAGCGCCAAGCTGGTGCGCGCTCGCGACAAGGCGCGCTCGAAGAAGGAGTGGGCCCGGGCCGACCAGCTGCGTCTCGAGCTCGAGGGCCGGGGTTGGACCGTCGAGGACTCGGCCGCGGGCACGCTTATTCGCAAGGCCTAGCGAGATTTTCCTGTTGTGGCGCCCACATTCCACCAAGTAGCGTGGGGCGTTGAGGTTGCCGTTGTGGTTCCCTCCCACGCCGGCGTGCCGGTGAGACAGTAAATAAGGAGGCCCATAGTGGCTGTAGGAACCGTGAAGTGGTTCAACGATGAGAAGGGCTGGGGCTTCATTGCAGTAGAGGGCCAGCCTGATGTCTTCGTGCACTACTCGGAGATTCAATCAGAAGGACGACGCACCCTGGTCGAGGGCCAGCAGGTCGAGTTCGACATCGAACCCGGCGACCGTGGTCCCCTCGCGAAGCGCGTGATTCTCAACTAGATCTCGCGATGTACCATCAACGGCCGTCGCCCTCGGGCGGCGGCCGTTGGTGTTCTTAGGCCAACGTCGCCTAAGGTGGCCCCTGGTTACTCGCTGGTAACCTTCTAGTTTTCGAGTGGGCACGGTGACGTCATGAGTGAATTTTCGATGGACCTGAATGAGGACCAGATCACGCTGCGCGACTGGCTGCACGGCTTTGCGCTGAACGAGATGCGCCCCATCGCCGCGGAGTGGGACGAACGCGAAGAGACCCCCTGGCCCTTCATCCAAGAGGCCGCCAAACTCGGCGTCTACAGCCTCGAGTTCATGATGAACAACTTCGCCGACAAGACCGGGCTCTCGACCATGATCGCCCTCGAAGAGCTCGCCTGGGGCGACGCGGGACTGTGCATGGCCCTGATGGGCACGACCCTGGGTGTGGCGGCGATCGTCGCCAACGGCACGCCCGAGCAGCAGATGGAGTGGGTGCCCCAGTGCTTCGGGACCCCCGAGGACATCAAGCTCGCGGCCTTTGGGGTCTCCGAACCCGACGCCGGCAGTGACGTGTCGTCGCTGCGCACCCGGGCGCACTACGACGAGGCGAGCGACGAGTGGATCCTCAACGGCACCAAGACCTGGATCACCAACGGCGGCATCGCCAACGTGCACGTCATCGTCGCCTCCGTCGACCCCACGCTCGCCAGCCGCGGCCAGGCCTCGTTCATCGTGCCCGAAGGTACCCCGGGGATTCGCATGGGTCAAAAGTTCAAGAAGATGGGCATCCGCGCGAGTCACACCGCCGAGGTCATCTTGGAGGACTGCCGGGTGCCGGGACGCTGTCTCTTAGGTGGCAAAGAGAAGCTCGACGAGAAGCTCGCGCGCGTGCGCGAGGGGAAGAAGTCCTCGAGCCAGGCCGCCATGGTGACCTTCGAGGCGACGCGTCCGGCCGTGGGGGCCCAGGCGCTCGGCATCGCGAGGGCGGCCTACGAATTCGCGCTCGACTACGCCAAAGAGCGCCAGCAGTTCGGCCGCGCCATCATCGAGAATCAGGCCATCGCCTTCAAGTTGGCCGACATGAAGATGAGCATCGACGCGGCGCGGCTTTTAGTATGGCGCGCGAGCTGGATGGCCGCCACTCGCAAGCCCTTCGTCGCGGGCGAGGGCTCAATGAGCAAGCTCTTCGCGGGAGAGACCGCCGTCAAGGTCACCGAAGAGGCGATCCAGATCCTCGGCGGTTACGGCTACGTGCGCGAGTACCCCGTCGAGCGCTGGCACCGCGACTCAAAGATCTACACGATCTTCGAGGGGACTTCTGAGATTCAGCGCCTGATCATCGCGCGCGCCATCTCTGGTGTGCACATCAGGTAGTCCTAGCCGCAAGTTAACAGGCTTTTGATTTCAAGATGGATCGAAGACAATGTTAGCGACGTCCCTTGGAGACTCCTCTTAGCGGCCATGTTGGACCCATTAGTGACTTGATGAAGTCATGGCTCGCTGGCGCAAGGCGCCCATGGGTCCACGTACGGCCTCTGGAAGAATGGTTGACGTGTGTAACCTCCGCCGAGAGTTGCTACGAGATGTCGTATTCATTCGTCACGCGGAACCATTAGTCGAGCCTGACCGGCCACCCGCGCAGTGGCAACTGCCGTTGAGGGGCAAGGAGTTGTCGTACGAACTCGGCGCCTCCTTAGCCCCGACAGGCGTGCGTCGAATAGTCACCAGCCCGGAAGAGAAAGCCAGGACAGCGGCATTGGTGCTGGCTGAAGTTCTTGGAGTCAGCGTCTTCACCGATGATCGTCTCCGTGAAGTGCGGCGACCGTGGACTGACGGCAACTTTGCCGATGTCGTCACACGCTATTTGTACGGCGATCTAATTGAAGGATGGGAACCCGTCGAACAAGTTGTGTCACGCTTGGAGGCCTTCCTTGTAAGTCGCCCGAGTGAAGGTCCGATCGGAGTAGTCACCCACGGAACCGCGATGACCTGTTTACTGAGCGCAGATGACCCTGCCAATTGAGCGCGGTTTTGGTCTGATCTGACATTGCCCGAGGCGTGGACTTTTTCCGAAGTGGGTCCTACGCGGCTCGACTGCTTGCGGACCTGACAAGTAGTGGCGCTCTAAACCGGCCTGGCGGTGGCGCGTCAGGACCGAGTGCCATCACGGGTCCCCGAAAACGCAGCCGGGTACTGTCCGTAGGATACTTCATGTTTAGTCATACTTCACTGGAGCAGTGAAGTATGGTATTCTCTGAAGTATGGTTGGAACACGAGACCTCGCAACGAGCGTGCGAAATGCCACCATCGCCGTGCTGCCCCGAGGGGTCCGCGTCGCTGTCGAACCGGCACAGGCGAAGGCCGCGCCGACCTTCCACGTCATGATTCACGCGGGCTCGGGGGGCCATCGATTTCTGGCGGGATGGGCCGGCGAAGGATGGCCCGCGGACGTAGAACGCCTGACCGCTTCCGCCCCTGAGGTGGATGTTGTCTTTGCCAAGCAACTCTCGCGCGGCGCCAAGGACTGGCTGTTGGCTCATCAGCGAGGCTGGGTGGACGAAAGTGGCGACGCTAACATCAGCCTCTCGACTGGACTCATCATCGTTCGCGAAGCTCGAACGCGCCAAGTCAAGGCCGAAACCCCGATCAAATGGACTCGGACGATGCTCGCTGCAACTGAAGCCGTTCTCGCTGGCGTGACGCCGACCGTCGAGGCAATTGAATCCGCGACCGGTATCTCTCGGGGCGCCTCCGCAAACGCCCTGGCTCGCATGGAGAAGTTGGGGCTGTTGCACCGGTCGCAAGGAGCGAGAGGCAGCCGATCAGCCCGTTCTGTCGTCGACGACGATTCCTTCATCGACGGGTACGCCAAGGCTGCAGCGATTCTCCGTCTCCGACAACGTGTGATCCCCATCCACCGGTTGTGGAAAGACCCGCTGGAAGCGTTGGAGTTCGAGATTGGACCCGCGCTTAACCGCACTTCGCAGTCCTGGGCTGTCAGCGGAGGTGCTGCCTCGATTCTCTTGGCCCCGTACCTCTCGGACGTTACGGTCGTCGAGCTGTACGTCGACGACGACCTGTTCGCCACTCCCGATCACATGGCGGACGTTCTCGGAGGGCGAGTCGTCGAGCGCGGTCAGCTCATTGAGGTGCGAGCGCTTCCCACGTCGATGAGCGCGAAGGGACCAGTCGTTAGCGGGATCCACCTGGCACTTCCGGCTCGTGTCTACGCCGATCTGTTGGCTGCCGGCGGACGGTCAGCGGAAGCCGCCCATCATTTGAGGGAGACGGTTGATGTCGGACCCCATTCGTAGTCGATGGGCGCGGGATCTCGCGGAGAGGGCGCTCGTCAGCCTGGTCCGCATCTACGGCGACGTACCCGAATTCGTCTTGCTCGGTGGATTAGTCCCCGATCTGTTGTGCCGTACTGCGGCTAGGCCGCATCAAGGGACGACCGACGTCGACGTTCAGGTGGATCTGGAAATTCAAGGCGGATCAGTCAACAGCGAGCGATTGGAGCGTGCTCTCAAGGACAGCGGTTTCACGTCTGATCCGCAAAGAGTGTGGCGCTGGCGAGACGAGACGGCGCCGGGGTTGGTTGTCAAGATCGAATTTCTTGCAGACTTGGACGACGTCGCCGATCACACGATCGTGTCGTTCGACGGGTGCGAGTCGCTTGGCGCGGTCAACCTCCGCGGTACTGGTTTCGCGGCGAAGGATTGGACGCTGCGCACAATCACGTCGACCGTTGGTGATCGGACGGCGACGGTGCGACTGCGAGTCGCCACACTGCCGGCGTATCTCTTGGCGAAGACACATGCTGCTCAAGGTCGAAACCTTCCCAAAGACTGGTACGACATCGCGTTCGTTCTTTTACACAATGATGAGGGTGGGCCGTCCGAAGCGGCTCGGCTCACGGTCGATCGTTTCGCCAAGGATCTCGACGCTGCAACCGAAACGGCAATCGGGGAACTGTCGGCGAACTTCGCCGATGAGGCCGCGCAGGGCAGCGTAGCGTACGCAACGATAATGATGGGATTGCATCCGGACCTTGATTTCGATGTTCTCGCCAACGACGCTGTTGTGGCTATCGCCATCTTTGTGGCCGCGCTTGGGTCGCGCGAGTAATCGTGACAGGTTCGAATGTCAAACGTCCTAGTGGCCAATGCGCAGCAGCGCGCTTGGGAGACCCACAATCAAAGTGCGAAACTGGCCCATTATGGGTCTAAACGGCTCATTTGTCGCTTACTCTTGGGTCTAGTCTTTCGGAAAAGAGCTCCTAATCAGGTCAGTCATCGGCTGTTTGGCCCTTCCCACATGCTATGCAACTACATAAGTATGTGGTCATAAATCTTCGCTTGGGCCGCCGGTTGGCGCCCGCAGACGGCGCCGCCAACTTCTGACGGTGCCGTCTTTATTGTGCTGCTCACAACGGTCTGGCTCCGCGAGTGCGTGTCGCTATCTCTTTGGGTGCACGGTGTCGGGCCAGCGAGCCGTCGGCTCAACGTTGGATCGGTTGAGTCCGACAGCGTGGTGAGATGGACACTTCGAGTCTGTCAGGGCGCTGATGTGCTACACTTGACGCACATGGAGACCATTGGCGTGCGCGAGTTGCAACAACACGCGTCGGCGGCGTTGCGGCGCGTCGCGCGTGGCGAGACCATTGGCGTCACTGATCGCGGGCGTTTGGTGGCGGTTCTGAGTGCTCCGTCCACCGCGTCGGGCGCGTCGGCGTTGGTCGCTTCGAACCGAGTGCAACGCGCTCGTCGAGGACCGACTGAACTGCCTGAACCGGTACGCGCGTTGAGACCCACTTCTGAAGTACTCGAAGAGTTGCGAGATGAACGCTAAAGCTCATGGTGTGGTATCTCGATACGTCCGCCTTTCTTAAGTTGATAACGATGGAAGACGAATCCCCCGCGATGCGTCGCTGGTTCTCGTCACACGAGTCGGTCTGGTCCTCGCAACTACTGCACATCGAGGCGCTTCGAGTCGGTGCTCGTCTCGGGATTGACGTCGGCGTCATTGAAGACGCGCTTGAGACCATTTCGTTGGTGTTGCCAAGTGTCGCGACCTTTTTCGTCGCCGGCCAACTTTCGCCGCCGTCACTTCGCTCGCTTGACGCGCTGCACCTCGCCACCGCGATGGAAATTGGTGACGACCTTGAGGGCATCGTCGCCTACGAGGGGCGATTGAGTGACGCGGCGCGCGCCGCGTCACTGGAGGTCTTCACTCCGCGATGAAATTCAACGCGCTGGCCAGAGGACTGCAGTCGGATTCCACCGCCCGGTGAGTCGTGGCCTCTTTGCCGTGACCCACAACACTCGTGCTCGTGTTGAAGGCTCGAGAGTAATGTCGGGCGATGGAGCCAGCGCCAGAACTCATCGCCTTCGCCGAGCGGATCCTGCTCAGTTCGTCCTCTTTATACACGGACGTCTATCTGGACGGGTTCTCTCGCCACCCGGGCGTTCGGTTCATCGGTCCGGACCCCGAAGAGTGGTGGGAGGGGTTTGAACAGATCGCCGCCGTCGGCAAGGCCCAATCCCATGAGATGAAAGAACTCGGTGGCATACGAGTTGACACTGACGAGATCGTTGCGTGGAAGGAGGGAACCGTAGGTTGGATCGCTGTTCGCTGTCGCTTGTCATTCGGCCAGTCCACTCCTCGAGAAGTCAGAATGACGATGATCGTCCACGAAGATGGCGCATTTTGGAGAATGGTGCATCACCAACTCGCCTTCACGGTGGCCAACGAAGAGACCTTGGGATTGCAACTGACGACCGCGGTCGACCAACTGCTCCTCTTGGTGCAGGGTCTCGCGCCGCCCACGGCCGGGATGTCGCCCGACGGCACGGTGACCATAATGTTCACCGACGTTGAGGGCTCGACCGCTCTCATGGAGTCGCTTGGCGAAGACCGCTGGTTGGAACTGTTGGCGTGGCATGACTCGATCGTGTTGGGGCAGTCGGCCGTCTTTGGCGGTACGGTCGTGAAGGGCCAAGGCGACGGTTTCATGTTGGCGTTTCCGGCGGCCGGATCCGCGGCCGCGTGCGCGGTGGCCATCCAGCGCTCCCTTGGTGAGAGTTGGAACGGCGTCCCCATACCCGCGAGGATCGGGCTGCACACCGGTAACGCCAGAGCGGAGGGTGGTGACTTCTTTGGCCGCACCGTGGTCGTGGCGGCTCGCATTTCGAGTATGGCCAGCGGCGGTGAGATTTTGCTGTCCCAGGAAGTGCAGGCGGACCTCAAGGGGGCTTTTCCTCTCGAGGGCCCAAGGGCGCTCTCGCTCAAAGGATTGAGCGGCCTGTACACGGTGTTTGAACTGGCTTGGCAGTAGTTGCTCGCGACCACTTGACAGAGCAGAGATGAATGGGCTCCCTTCACACCCCCATCGCTGACCTTTAACCGTCGGGCGTACTGAGTACTGAGTACTGGGTGCTGGTCGATCAAAACGTCGTGAGTGGGCTGTTGGGGCGCTGTGGTGCCGACCCCGTCGCGGACCTCTCTCGTGGGCGACGTTGCACGACGGTACCTGAGGACATCGAGAGCCACGCCGTCGGCGTCGCCGACCACTCGAAGTGTGGTCTTGATTGACTATTTGTCTGTGACGCTCCTGTGAAGATCATGCTCCGCGCCCTTTCCCGCGAAGTGCGTGGGATACTATTCAATAGAGATTGACCATTTTAAATAGTCGTTAGGTTGCCAACAGTGTCCTTGCCTTCCTCGACGCGGGTGAGATTCTGGTGGCGAGCGCTGCTCGCAGTTCTGGTCGGCTCATTGAGCGTTGCCACCTCCCTCACCTTGCCCGCGAGCGCGACGCAGTCGCGATCTACGCCAACGGCTCCCAACCACGTAACGGCGAAAGCGGGTGACGCTTCGGCGGTCGTTCAGTTTCGGGCCCCCACTGCTGACGGGGGATACAAGGTGTCGTACTATCGCGTCGAAACGTTTCCCACGCACCAAGTTCATCGCTGCACGACGACTGCCACGTGTGAGATTCGTGGTCTCGCCAATGGTAATACGTATTTGTTTGCGGTCGCCGCGATAAATAAATTGGGGGCGGGGCCCTACTCCGCTCGCTCGAAGAGAGTGACGCCCCGAGCGCGGATGGTGACTGCCCGCTTTAACGCCAACGGCGGATCGGGCACGATGGCTCCCCAGGCCAAAAAATACGACACGCTCGCGAACCTCTCGACGAACAGTTTCACGAGGAGCGGATACACGTTCAGTGGTTGGAACACCGCGGCCGACGCCAGTGGCACCAGTTTCTCGAACGGCCAACGCGTGCGATTTAAGGGAAGCGTGACCCTCTACGCCCAGTGGACCATCAACGCCTACACGATCACCTTTAACGCCAACGGCGGATCGGGCGCGATGGCTCCCCAGACGGAGAACTACGACGTGTCGGCGAACCTCGCGACGAATACCTTCACGATGAGCGGTTACACGTTCAGTGGTTGGAATACCGCGGCCGACGGCAGTGGCACCAGTTACGCCGACGCCCAGCTTGTCACTTTCAGCGTGAGCACCACCCTCTACGCCCAGTGGACCATCAACGCCTACACGATCACCTTTAACGCCAACGGCGGATCGGGCGCAATGGCGTCCCAAACCGAGAACTACGACGTGTCGGCGAACCTCTCGACGAATACCTTCACGATGAGCGGTTACACGTTCAGTGGTTGGAACACCGCGGCCGACGGCAGTGGCACGAGTTACGCCGACGCCCAGCTCGTGACGTTCAGCGTGAGCACCACCCTCTACGCCCAGTGGATCCGCGCGACGCCCGTTCCCGCCGCGCATGACTCGACGAACTGGGCCGGGTACGTGGTGCCCTCCAGCGCTTCGATCGTCACCAACGCTGGGGGGAACTGGGTGGTCCCGACACTGAACTGCGCCGATACCCCGAATGGGCAAGTGGCCGTCTGGATCGGCACCGGTGGCTCGACGGGAAGTTCGACCGATGCTCTCCTCCAAACGGGGATCAGCGCGAGTTGCGCGAACGGTGCCCAGCAGGACTACGCGTGGTGGGAGATCGTGCCGGCGACGCCGAACTACGAGCAGATTTTCAATAATTTTACGGTTTCACCGGGCGACCAGATGCAGTGCGCCGTCTTTCAAACCACGTCGGGCGCGTGGGAAACCAAACTAAGCGACGTCAACACGGGGCTTTCCGCCTACATGACTACTGGCCAGAGTTGGGGAGTCGGCCCCACGTCGTCGGGCAGCTTTTCGGTGCAAGGCTCCGCGGCCGGATTCAGCTACGCGGGCTCCTACAGCGCTGAATGGATAGTCGAAGACGAAACGAGCTCTGCCACCCAGACCGTGGTGCCGTTCGCCAATTTTGGGTCGGTGACGTTCTCTAACCTCACCAGCAGTTTGACAGCGTGGTCACTGGTCCAGAGTGAGACGTGGGCCATTGTCCAAAGCGGAGTGACGCTCGCCACGCCAACCACGACGACGACCGATGGATTCAGCGTTGGCTACACGGGTCCCTAGGTCAACGCCGGCGTGACCGAAGTCTTCTGACCGCGTTTTGACGAAGCGTGTGGTGGCGAGGAATTGCGCCCCGAGGGGCTTCTAGAGCGACGCCACTGTGGCGCGGTAGAAGCCGAAAGCGACGCGTGGTTTTGGCCCACTCGAAACGTGTCACGCGGTTGCTCTCGCCACGTTTACCTTGCTGGGGGTCGGTGGACTACTCGCCGATCTCGCCGTCGACGACTTCGCGTAGGAGGTCAGCGTGGCCATTGTGGCGTGCGTACTCCTCAATCATGTGAAAGTAGATCCAACGCAGGCTGGGTGTGCGCCCGTCGGGCCACGACCGCGCCGCGAGGCGGTCGAGACCGCCATCGGCGAGGGCTTGAGCCGCCAAGTGGCGCGAACGTTCGACGGCCTGGGTCCACCGGGCTCGTAACTCGTCGGGGTTATCGTTCGCGGCGGTGCGCCACTCCCAGTCGGGGTCGGACTTCCAGTCGACGCTGTTCCAGGGTGGCGAGTAATCACGGCCGAACAGCGAGCGCGAGAACCATCCGTCCTCGACCAGGGCCAGGTGTTTCATCATCCCGCCGAGTGTCATCGTTGACGCCGCGGTCCTGGTGCTTAGACCTTCGGAACCGAGGCCGCGGCACTTCCACGCGAACGTCGCTCGTTGGTAGTCGAGGAAGGCGAGGAGCATGGTCGCCTCGTCGCCCACCACCGGAGGTTCGAGGCGCCCGTGCTCGTCCAGCCAAGCCGTCTCGGCGTCATCGGTGTTTTCGTCGGATTCCATATCCCCAGTGTGCCTCATCGGTCCGAGGGCCGGGCGCTCTTGGCGAATGGCGCCGTCTCTGACAAACGAGCGGTGCCCGTGGGCCCTCTTCGTTGACGAACGCCCGCGCGTGGGGCCAAAGAATTGGTCGAATCTTTGCGCGTCCTCGAAGATCGAAGCCGCTTCGCGGAGGGCCGCGAATAGTCTCAGCGCGTGCGCCGCCAGGTTTCCTCGGATAGGGACCGCACCACCAGTTTCAGTTCCCGCACGGGATCAAAAGTGAAGGTACCCGGTGCGAAGCCCAGGCGGTCCATGACGTTGGTCGACGCCGTGTTGGCGGGCTCGGCGATGCTGATGACCTCGGACAATCCGAGTCTGGTAAAGCCCCACTCGAGCGCTGTCTTCGCGGCTTCGGTGGCGTATCCCTTTCCCCGAAAGTTCTCCCCTAAGCGCCATCCGACTTCCACGGCGGGCAGCACCTCGGGGAGAAAGTGCGGCACGGAAAGCCCGGTGTAACCAGCCAGCAGTCCCGTCGAACGTTCGATGACCGCGTGCAGGGACGGTTCAGGAGCGTCGTACGTCGTCGTCACTCGCTCGAGGAATCGGGTGGTCTCGTCGCGGTCCATACCTCGACGAAGTGGGAACCACCACAACGACTCCTCGACGAAGAGTGCCGCGAGTGAATCGAGGTCGCCAGCGTCAAAGGGGCGAAGGATCAGGCGCTCGGTTTCGAGGACTTCAATCACGTCCTACACGTTGGCACAGGTTCGAGCGACGGCGTTGATCTTCGACGCGAAGCCCCTTGGGCGTATTCGTCGCGCCTACGTCCGAGCCCCGACGTCAGGGTGAGGTTGGCGATTCGTGGCGTCGGGCCAGCGAAACGTTCTCGCTCTATATTCTGGTTCGATGATGTTGCCGAGTAAGCAGCGGCTCTCAAGCGAGGGCGTGAACGACGTGGTCGTGGCCCCGTGACCGGTCAGGCGAGGATCGTTCACGTCCGTCAGGGTGAGCTGGCGTTGAGCGAATCCTGGGTGTACGCGTGGGTCGAGCGGACCGGTCACCTGGTCCTCTACGTGGGATCGACCTCTCAAACTCCTGAACTTCGAAGCTGGCTGCATTTGCACGACGCCGACCCGGACGTGGGGCGAATCCTCGCGCGGCGCCCCGCGGCCAAAGCGGAGGACTTCGACGTGCTGGCGTTTCGCGTTCCTTCGCCCATGTCTCGATCTTCCGCCAAGAGATTACTGATTGAGAAACTCTACGAGTCTGGTCAGTTGAGCTCGCACTACGTCGGCGAGGAACCAGAAGTCGGTGAGTTCGATCAAGACATCTCGGACCTGGTTGAAGGAATGCTTGACTTCATCGCGCACTATTGAACTCGGCCCCAGGAGACTGGTCGCGTACGCGTCACCTCAACTTCGCGGTTCCTGGTGATAGTGCCGCGTCGCCACATCCCCGACACGCGCGCCGCGAACCGCTTCGTTGAACCGAGAGTCCGGCCACTCGTTGGGTTTCCTCGGCGCGTTTTGAATTTATGGGGAGACGAAACGAAGCCCCCGCACCGCGATGGGTGCGAGGGCTTCGAAGCGTGACGCTCAGCCGACTTGGGCGTAGCGAGCTCCATTGATCAAGTTGTAGGAGTAGTCGTAGTGCCCGCCACCGGTGATCGTGGCGTGGCCGTCGAACAACTGATTGAGCATGATCGACGTCTGGCCCAGTGCGCCGTTCTCTTGTGCGGGTACCGAAGCCGGGTCCGGAGCGATCGACGAGGTCACGTCCCACTCAAGCCAGCCATCGACGGAGCCGTGGCCGCTGTAGCACGCACCCGTCGTGGGGTCCGCGAAGGCGCTGAAACTGCCGTGCGCGGTGATCATGACGGAGTACGTGTTCGCCCCGGTCGCCGTCACGCGGTAGTTGAGCGACAGGTTGTCCGTGGCCCACGTGGGTCCGTTGGGCGACGTCCCCGTGCACGGGCCCGTCGCGCTGGTGGTGTCGGGGTGATCCATCGTGTGCGTCACGACCGTGACGGTGCCGGGAGCGGCGAGCGCGGGGGCCACCGCGAAACCCAAAGTGGCGAGCGCGCCGAGACTCGTGACGACGAGCGTGCGCTGGGCGCGGGCCTTGAGGGACAGGGATCTCTTCATGTGAACTCTCCTACTTCTCGAGGGACGCGTCGGTTCGAACTGTTGCTTCTCGTTCGCCGAGAAGACCAAAGGGGCCGAAAAAACAAAACTCCACTCCCCGCCAGGAAACGTTCCCGACGAAACGACTCTAGAGCCATCGGAGCAAAAACCAGAAAGAAAAGTATTCCGAAAGAGTCATAGTCATCCACTTCGCGCTCACGTCGGCCTCTGGAACCGGCGACTTTCTCACCACGTGCGTGGGCGACGAGGCGTGCTTCTAAGAGAGGGCTTGCTCGGAGGCGGAACTGGGCAGCACACGCAGCGCGTGTACGGGGGAGAACATGATCCATCCAAAGGCGGTAAAGGCCCCGATGCCACCGACCCACAGCGTCGCACGCAGCCCGATCGTGGCGCCGAGCACCCCCCCGATGAACGCACCGATTGGCATGCAACCCCACACGATGGTGCGCACGCTCGCGTTCATGCGGCCCTGAAGTGGGAGCGGACAGATCGCTTGGCGCACACTGACTTGATTGATGTTGTAGATGACCGACCCTGCGCCGAGCAGGAGTTCACCGACGATGATCAACGCGTTGGCATCGGCGGGCGTGACCAGTGGATTGGCCAGTTGGCCAATCCCGGACAGCATGATGGCGAACAGTATCGTTCGACCGACCCCGAAACGCCTGGCGATTCGAGCCGCGAATGAGGCGCCAAAAACTCCTCCCACGCCCCCGGCGGTTAACAAGAGTCCGATGTGCGCGGGCGACAGGTGGATCTGTTTGCGGAAGAACAAGAGGGTCACCGAAAACGCCATGGTGCCAAAGAAATTCGACGTGGCGGTTGAGAGGGAGACGCTGCGGATGAGTGGCTCGTGCCACACGAAGCGAAGGCCCTCGGCGATCTCGGTTCGCAGAGTGGTTCGCGCTTCTCCCGAGGCGCGCACCCGGCGCTCTTCGGGGGACCTGATCGCGATCAAGGATACGAACGACGCGACAAAACTCGCCGCGTCGATCAGAACGGCGTTCGCGGCGCCGACGGCCTTCACGAGCAGTCCCGCGACCGCCGGTCCCGCTACCTGAGCGCTCGACATGGAGCCAGCCAGTTTGGCGTTGCCTTCGACGAGTTTTTCGTTCGTCACGAGGGCCGGGAGGTACGACTGGTAGGCGACGTCGAAGAACACCGTGAGGATCCCCGCTACCAGGCTGACCACGTACAGCTGCGTCATGGTCAAAACGGAGAAGGCCCAGGCCAAAGGAACTGAACCAAGTACCAAGGCCCTTCCCACGTCGGCGCCGATCAAGACGGGACGTTTGCGCGCCCGGTCAATCCAGGCACCCGCCGGGAGGCCGACGAGAAGAAAGGGCAGCGTGGACATGGTCGTCAAGAGCCCCAGGGCGAAGGCCCCCGCGTGCAGCCGGTCGATGGCGAGCAGCGGAAGGGCGAGGGAAGTGACTTGGCTCCCGAGTTCACTTACTGACTGACCCGCCCAAAGGAGGCGGAAGTCGCGATGGCGCCACAGGCTTTTCGAGGAGGTTTCCTGGTCAGACGCCACCGGACGACCTTACCGGAACGTCTCATCTTGACGAAGTGATGGACGTCGACGCCGAGGATGGCGACGTCATCGGGTGGTGAGCACGTATCGTCTCTTGACTATGACGCAATCGATCGGATTTTGTCAGTGAAGATCTTGACGCTTGGCACGGCCAACGTGGCGCGTTCGGCCATGCTCGCCTACATGCTCACCACCATTGGCGAAGGCGAAGGACGCGACTGGCGAGTGCGAAGTGCCGGCACTCACGCGCTGGACAATTTGCCGATGGATCGCCGCGCGCTGGCGGCACTCGAAAGCGTGGGCGAGCTCGGCGAACATCGCTACGGCGCCCATCGAAGTCATCTGATCACGACTTCTGACCTCGCCGATGCTGACGTCGTGCTCGCGATGGAGGCCGCCCAGGTACGCCACGTCGGGAGCTTGGATGAGACGCTCGCCGCGCGCACGGTCCACTTCTCTTCGTTCGTGCGCAGCGCTGCGCTCGATGAGCCGCTGGCGGCGCAGATGAAGGCCGTGCGAGTGCTCGGCCTCGACGACGCCCTCGACGTGGCCGAGCACGCTCACGGTGACGAGGTGACGTACGAACGCTGCGCCAGAGAGCTCTGGGAGTTGGCCCAGGCCTTTGCGGTGGTCGTTCTCTAGTCGAGGTGGACGCTGCGCAGCCCGCCCCAGGCGAGCGTGGCGCTTCGCTCCGCCAGGCGTTGAGCGACGCCTTCGCCCGGTACCGGCCAGCCCTTGCCCTCTTGTTGGATGAGCCACGCGGTCGCCGATCCTTCGGCGATGCCGACGACGCCCGCCGCCAACTGACGACGGTGGTCGGGCTTGATGCGAAGCGCGATCAGCGGCTCGACAAAGGAGACCAGGCCCATCTCGACGGCGCGCAGGTCGCCGGAGGTCTCGCCCTCGTGGGAGTGGATGAAGAGGATACGAAAGGCGTCGGTCTCGGTGACCACCATCTCGAAGTAGACGCGAAAGGCCACCTCGATCTTTTCGCGGGGCGATTCGACGGCCGAGACCGCGTCGCGCAGCGAACTGAGCAGCTTGTCCGCGGTTTGAGCGACGATCTCGCGGTAGAGGTCGATCTTGGACTCGAAGTACTGGTACAAGATCGGCTTGGTGAAGCCCGCCTCTTTGGCGATGTCGTCCATCGTGGTCGATTGGAAGCCCTTGGCCGCGAAGATGGAGCGCGCCACGAGCAAGAGGGCTTCGCGTCGTTCAGCGTGAGCGGGACGCTCCGAGACGGAACGGTCTTCGTTGAGCACCATCGCTCAAAGCCTACTGGTCGCTCGCGAAGCCCCAGAAACACCAGTGCGACGCGAGCACCTCGGGGAGGCGGGCCAGGTTCAGCCGACGGCGAACGACCTCGAGGTTGGCGCGCATCGTGGCGTCGTCGGGGCGCTGCAGGACCGTCCGTAGACCCTCGACGTCGTCGAGGTCAAAGAACGCGAGGCCCATGGCCCGTAGTTCTTCGCTCACTGGGTAGGGATAGAGCGCGAGGGGACGACGGTGCGTGATTGATTCGATGGTCGGATTACCGAAGCCCTCCCAGTACGAGGACATCACGACCAGGTCGCACGCGGCGTAGGCGTCGTGCACGCTCGCACCCTCGCTCAGTCCGCGCCGCAGCGGCGTCGTCGCGCGCGCGAGGAGTTGACTGAGTTCGTCGTCGTAGCCGTCCTCGGCTGGACCAAGCAGCCAGAAGAGCGCGCCGAGTTGTTCGGCGAGTTGAAGGCCACCCGCGATGTTCTTGCGGGCCAGCGCTCGCGTCGGGGCCAGCACGACTGGTTGCGTGGTGACGCCGAGTGCGGCGCGCGTTTCTTCGCGACGACCAGCGGGCGGGTCGCAGTCGAAGTGGTTGTAGATCGTGGTCGCCTCGATGCCTCGCTCCAAGAGTTCGAGGCGTGAGCGTTCATTGATCGTGACGTGACGCCACGTGGGTGCGTCTCGAGGCCCTTCGAGGTGGGCGAGGTGCTCGCGCTGCCAGGGCAGGTCGTGGTGGCGAAAGAGCGCGTCTCGCCCCTCGAGGACGTCGTAGAGAACCTCGCGCGCTCGCACGTTGAGTGGCAGTGAAGCGAGGTTCTCGACCACGACGACGTCGAGGTCGCCCAGCGCCTCTCGAAGCTCGCTCGGCGCCGGGGGAGCCTTCGCCGAGAGGGCGAGCCCGGGTACCAAGACGTCGACGGGCCCCTCCCCGGCGATGGTGATCACGTCGTGACCCAGCGCGCGCAACGCCTCGGTCCACTTCCTTGCTTCGACGCTCACGCCGTCGCTTCGCCCGAGTCGAAAACTCAGCATTCCCACGCGACTCATGGCGCCACGTTAGGCCGAAGGGCCAAAAGTCGTCGGTAGTAGAGTTGCCCGAGAAGTGGCCACCTCGGGGCCTTGATGTGAAGGAATGGCGTTGGCCAAGCGGGCGTTGATCACGGGTATCACCGGTCAAGACGGCTCCTACCTCGCCGAACTGCTGCTTCACGAGGGCTACGAGGTCGTGGGCCTGATGCGGCGCTCCTCCACGGTCAATATCGAGCGAATCAGCCACATCCAAGATCAGCTGACGCTCGTCTCGGGCGACTTGACCGACGAGGTCTCGCTCATCCACGTGCTGCGCGACCATCGCCCGAGCGAGGTCTATAACTTGGCCGCCCAGAGCTTCGTGCAGGCCTCCTGGGTCCAGCCCGTCTTGACCGGCGAGGCGACCGCTCTCGGGGTGACGCGGATCCTCGACGCGATTCGTATCGTGGACCCCGAGATCCGTTTCTACCAGGCGAGTTCGTCAGAGATGTTCGGCCGCGTGCGAGCGGTTCCCCAAGACGAGAAGACCGACTTCTATCCGCGCAGCCCCTACGGCGTGGCCAAGGTCTACGGCCACTGGATCACGGTGAACTACCGCGAGAGCTACAACCTGCACGCCTCGAGCGGGATCCTCTTCAACCACGAATCGCCGAGGCGTGGCATCGAGTTCGTTACTCGAAAAGTCACCCACGCCGTGGCGCGCATCAAGCAGGGCCTGGCCAGTGAACTTCGCTTGGGCAACCTCGAAGCCCAGCGCGACTGGGGCTACGCCGCGGACTACGTGCGCGCCATGTGGTTGATGCTCCAGCGCGACTCCCCCGAAGACTTCGTGGTCGCGACGGGCGAAACGCACTCGGTGCGTGAGCTGTGCGAAGTCGCCTTTCACGCGGCGGGTCTCAAGTGGGAGGACTACGTCGTGGTCGACCCGTTGTTCCTGCGTCCCGCCGAAGTCGACCTGTTGGTCGGCGACGCCACGAAGGCGCGCACCGTGCTTGGTTGGAAGAGCGAAGTCGACTTCTACGCGTTGATCGAGATGATGGTCGAGGCCGACCTTCGCGCATTGGCGCGCTAGTTCCCATGAGCGAGCCGGTCGCGTCGCTGGACAACGCCCTCGTCGTGCGAGGAGGCTTCCCGCTCCTGAGCGGGGTCACCCTCGAGATGGCCCCCGCGACCATGAGCGTGGTCACCGGGGCGAACGGAGCGGGCAAGACGACACTGCTTCGCCTGCTCGGCGGGCTCGAAGCGCTGAGCGGCGGCGCGGGCCGTGTCTGTGGCGTCGATCTGGCCCGTGAGAATCGTCGCGCGTTGCGGCGTCGCGTGGGCTGGCTCGGCCACGACGGGTCGTTCTACGACGATCTCAGCGTGCGAGAGAACCTGACCTTCGCCGCCAAGGCAATGGGCCGCCCGGTCGAGCAGATCGAAGCGGTGCTGGCGCGCGCGGGGATCGAGGGACGAGAAGACGTGCTGGTGCGCGCGCTCTCGGCGGGCCAGCGCCGCCGCGTCGGGCTCGCGTGGCTACTCCTTCGTCGCCCCGAGCTGTGGCTGCTCGACGAGCCCTACGCCGCGATCGACGTGGCGGGGCGCGATTTTCTCGACGAGCTCTTCCACGAGGTCGTGGCCGCGGGCGCGACGGTGGCCGTGAGCGCGCACGACCAGTTGCGTTCGCTGCCCGCGGGCACGCGCACGTGGCACATGGTGGGCGGGCGAATCGAGTCGATCTCGTGATCCGCCTCGCTCTCCTCGTCGCCGCGAAGGATCTTCGCATCGAGGGACGCAGCCGCGTCTTGTTGTGGCAGGTCGTGCCCTTTGGCGTCATGGCGCTCTTGCTCGCGGGACTCGCCCTCGGCCCGACTCAGGTGGGCCACTCGAGCGCCGCGCCCGGACTCTTCTACCTCGTGATCTTGTTCGTCACTTTGTTGATGGTCGCTCGAAGTCGCTCGCTCGACGCGCGTCCGGGAACGCGCGACTCGCTCGCCACGTTGGGCCTCGATCCCGCGGGGGTCTTCTTGGGCAAGGTGCTCGCGCTCGCCGTGGAACTCTGGGTGACCGGAGCGCTGTTGCTGGCGGGAACGGTCGTGGTCTTGCACACGGGGCTCTCGGGCACGTGGGCGGCGGCGCCGAGCGTCGCGGCGACCCTCGGCGCACTCGCGGCGGCGGGCGTGCTGCACGGGGCGATCAGTGGCTCGGGCGAGGGCGCGGCGACCCTGTTGCCCCTGTTGTCGCTGCCGGCCTTCGCGCCGCTCTTGATCGCCGGCGAGCGCGCCTACAGCGCCGCCCTGCACGGGGGCGCCCTGTGGGAGTGGTGGACGATCTCGCTGGTGGCGCTGGCCGCGTACCTGGGCCTCGGCGTTCTCCTTTACGGTGTGCTGGAAGAATCATGATGAAACCGCTTCTCACGCGCCTGCTCGGTCCGCTCACGCTCGTACTCGTCGCCCTCACTTTTTGGCTGGGACTGTGGGTCACGCCGCCCGACCGCGTCCAGGGAGACCTCGTTCGCCTGGTCTACGTCCACCCGGCGATTGCCTGGGTGGCGCTCTACGTCTCCTTTGGCACCGCCACGATCTCGAGCGCGCTGTATCTCTGGCGGCGAACGCGTTCAAAGACCCTGGACCGCGTGGCCGCCTGCGCGATGGAGGTGAGCGTCGTCTTCATCGCCCTCACGTTGATCACGGGTTCGATCTGGGGGCGGCCCACCTGGGGCGTGTGGTGGGCCTGGGACGCCCGGCTGACCTCGACGGCGATTCTCGGCGTGTTCGCGTTGGCCTACCTCGCGCTTCGCCGAGCGATCGAGGACCCCGACACGCGCGCCTCGCGCAGCGCGGTCTTCGCGATCGTGGCCGCGATCAACGTGCCGATCATCCACTTCTCGGTGCTGTGGTGGAAGACCCTCCACCAGGGCGCGACGGTCTTCACCGCCAATCGCACGATGTTGATCCACGGATCCCAAGCCTGGACGCTGCTCGTGAGCTTCGTGGCCTTCACCCTGGCGTTCGTGTGGCTGCTTCGCGCGCGATATCGCCTCGAGGTCGCGCGCGAGCGCGGTCGCGCCAGCGCGCTACGCGACGCGCTCGACGCGCGACGAAGAGAGGGCGCCCAACCGTGAACTACGTCGCGGCGGGCTACGCCTTCACCTACGGGGGCTTAGCGCTCTACGCGCTGTCGATCTGGTGGCGAGGTCGACGTGAGCGCCGATAGCGCGAGTGACCTTTCGCCCGTCGCGGTGCCCGAGGTGGCGCGACGCACCCGTCGGCGCACGTTCGTCGTCCTCTTCGTGCTCGTCGCCGCGGTGCTGGCGCTCTTGAGCCAGGGCCTGCTGCACAGCCTGAACTACTTCGAGACCGTCGCCCAGGCGCAGTCCAATCGAGCCACGCTCGGGACCAAGGAGCTTCGACTCGAGGGCGTCGTGCAGGCGCACACCATTGAGCGCACCTCCACCGGTGCTTCGTTCTGGCTGCGCGGGGGGCGCTACCGCGTCTTCGTGCGCGCCACCTCGTCGCCACCGCAACTCTTTCAGTCCGACATTCCCGTCGTGGTCGTGGGACACTTCGTGAACGATCACGCGTCACGCTTCGTCGCGAGCGCGATCATGGTCAAGCACTCGGCGAACTACATCGCGGCGCACCCGCGCAGGGTAAAGGCGCGAAACGGCACGCTGCGATGACCCTGACGTGGCTCGGACGCGCCGCTCTCTACCTGTGCGCGCTGGGCGCCCTCGGGGGAGTCGTCGATCAGGCCCGGGCCCTTCGACGCCGCCGCCCGGGCCACGCGCGACGTTTCGCCGTGGTGGCGCTGGTGGGCATCGTGCTCGCGATCGCGGTGATGCAGTACGCGCTCATCACGCACAACTTCTCGCTCGCCTACGTCGCCGAGAACAACGCGACCTTCACGCCGCTGCTCTATTCGATCACCGGCATGTGGTCAGCGCTCGAGGGCTCTTTGCTCTTGTGGGTGCTCTTGCAAAGCGCCCTGATCGCGGCCGTGGCGTGGTACTACCGACGTCAGCGCGACGACGCGGTCGTGCAGTGGGCGTCGCTGGTGCTCTTTGGCGTGCAGGCCTTCTTCACGCTCTTGATGGTGGGGCCGGCCGACCCCTTTTTGCGTAACGCCGCGCGGGTGGTCCAAGGAGCCGGCCCGAACGCTTTGTTGCAAGACAACCCCCTGGTCGCGGCGCACCCGCCGCTGTTGTACGCGGGCTTCGTCGGTTTCAGCGTCCCCTTCGCCTTCGCGGTCGCCATGCTCATCACGGGTCGCGTGCACGAGCACTGGCCCCTCGAACAGCGTCGTTGGAGCGTGCTGGCGTGGGGGGCGTTGTCGGTGGGCGTCGTGCTCGGGGCGTGGTGGAGCTACGAGGTGCTCGGCTGGGGGGGCTTTTGGGGTTGGGACCCCGTCGAGAACGCGGCCCTGTTGCCGTGGCTGACCGCGACGGCCTACGTGCACTCGGTCATCGTCCAGGACCGACGAGGGCTGTTTCGCGTGTGGAACCTGTCCTTGGCGGTGGCCACGTTCGCGCTCACGGTGCTTGGAACCTTCTTCACTCGCTCGGGGGTCCTCGTGAGCGTGCACGCGTTCTCCTCGAGCACGCTCGGGCCACTGCTGATCGGCTTCTTCTTCTTCGTGGTGGTACTCGGGGTGGGGCTCTTGGCGTGGCGAGGCGACCGACTTCGAGCACCCGTCGGGGTCGATCACCCCTTGTCGCGCGAGGGCCTCTTCGTCGCGAACAACATCATCTTCGTGGGATTCGCGATCGTGGTCCTGCTCGGCACGGTCTTCCCGCTGCTCTACCAGGCCATCAACGGCTCCCAGGTCACCGTGGGCACCCCCTACTTCGCCTCGATCGCGGCGCCCCTGGCCGTGGTGTTGTTGGCCCTCATGGCGATCGCGCCGCTCGTGAGCTGGCGTAGCGCCGACCCCAAAGTCCTGTGGGGACGCCTGCGCACGAGCGCCTGGGTCGCGCTCGCAGCGGTCGTCGTGCTGCTCCTCGCCCACGTCACGCGCTACCCCGAGCTGGTCGCCGTCTTCTTGTCGGTGATGGCGGCGGGCGCGGCGCTTCGCACGCTGCGCGGGGTCCTCGTGAGTGCTCGGCGTCGCGGCTCGTGGCGAGGGGCGCTGCGCGCGCCCTCGACCGGGGGCATGGTCGTGCACCTGGGCATCGTGGTGCTGGCGCTCGGCATCGTCACCTCGACCACCTACGCGAAGCGCCACGAAGTGACCCTGGCGAGCGGTCAAACGACCGTGGTCGACGGCCAGCGCGTCGGCTTCTACGGCTTCGCCCACGTGCGAAGCGCTCTGCTGAGCGCGACCGAGCTCAAGGTGCGCGTCGATGGCCACTCGCTTCGTCCGGCCGTCACGACCTACCACGGGCGAAACGGCCAGACGGTTGGGACCCCGGCGATCGACTCGACGCTCCTTCGAGACGTCTACGTGACCTTTGACGCCGTGGGCGGCACCGGGTTGGCGTCGGGGGCGCAGATCCAGTCCCAACTTCCGGTCGGCTCGGTCGTGCTCGGGGTCACGGTCGAGCCGCTGCTGGCGTGGCTGTGGATTGGCGGCCTGATGGTCGGCGCCGGAGCCGCGCTGTCCTTCGTTCGCCGTCGCCACGTGGAAGAGGCGCCGTGAAGCGCTCGGTGCTCGCCCTCTCTCTGGCCGTGCTCGTCGTCGTGACCGCGATGTCGTTGTTGCTCGCGACGCGCCATCCGATCACCAACGCCACCCAGACCCAAAGCCCCCTGCTCGGCCACCGGGCGCCGTCGATGAAGGGACCCGAACTCGGAGGGGGCTCCTTCTCGCTGGCCGCGCAACGCGGCCAGGTTGTCGTCGTGAATTTCTGGGCCTCGTGGTGCGGACCCTGCCGAGTCGAGGCGCCCGAACTCTCGACCTTCGCTTGGCACGAGCGCACCCGCGGGGTGGAACTCGTCGGGGTGGTCTTTAACGACTCTTTGTCGGCGGCGGCGTCCTTCGCGAAGCACTACGGCTCGCTCTATCCGTCGCTGGTGGATCAAGGCGGCGTCTTCGCCAATCGCTTCGGCGTGACCTCGCCGCCGACGACCTTCGTCATCGATCGACACGGTCGTGTCGCGGCGACGCTGATCGGCCCCACCAGCGCGCGCCAACTCGAGGCCGTCGTCGCCCGGGTGCGCTCGTGAACGTTCTCGGGGTACTCAAGAGCGTCTGGCTCTGGGCGGCGGCGTGCGTCGTGGTGGGCGCGCTCGTCGTGGGGGCCCAGGGCGCGAGCAGCACCGTTTCCTCGCGCGCCACGCACCTCGAATCGCTCGTTCGATGCCCGTCGTGTGAAGACCTCTCGGTGGCCCAGAGCAACGCCACCGCCGCGATCGCCGTTCGACGAGAGATCGTGGCCCAGGTGCGCGCCGGGCGAAGCGACACGCAGATCTTGACCTCGCTCGAGGCGACCTACGGCAGCGCGATCTTCCTCAGCCCCTCGACGTCGGGGCTCGGAACAATTCTCTGGCTCGCACCGATACTCGTGGGGCTCTTGGTCTTGGTCAGTGGAGCGCGACTGTGGCGACGACGCCGGTGAGTCCAGACCCGCGCCAGCTGTGTGACGAGATCGCGCTGCGCGAGGCGTCCCTCGCTGACGCGCGCCGCGAGCACCAGAGCGGTGAACTACGTGACGACGAGTTCCACGCCATCATCGCCCGAGAGAGCGCGGCGCTCGAGGTGGCCCGGGGCGCACTGGCTCAGAGCGACGTCACGGCGTCGCCGCGAAGCGTGCGCGTTCGGCGTCGGCGCTGGCTGGTGACCGCACTCGTGGCCTTCGCGCTCGCGGCCGGGGTCTTGTTGTGGTCCTCGCTCACGCCGCGCCAACCCGGGACGTCGATCACCGGCTCGATCACGCAGGACCAGAGTCAAAAGGTGGTGTCGCTCTTAGGCCAGGCCGAGGCCGACGTGGCCAACGGCAACGTCGTCGCGGCGCTGAGCGCCTACCAACAGGTCCTCGCCCTGTCGCCGCGAAACGTGGTGGCGCTGACCCAAACCGGCTGGCTCGATTTCAGCGCCGGCAGTGCGAGCACGAACGCCGCGCTCGTCGCGCTCGGCGTGAAGGACCTCGAACGCGCTATCGCGCTCGCGCCTAGGAACGCCGCCGCGCGCCTCTACTACGCCATCGTCGCGGCCTCGACTCCGGGGCAGTCGGCGCTCGCCCGGCGCCAGTTCCAACTCTTCTTGAGCCTGCACCCCTCGGCGGGGCAACTGGCGGTGGCGCGGCCCTTCCTCGCGAAGTTCCACCTCAAAACGACGTAGGTTCAGGCGGTGACGCGGCACGCGTCGTCGCCGCGCGCGCGCGAGGTCAACGTGACGTTGGTGTGTTGGACCCCGAGGCCCTGGAGCATCCCCGCGATGAGTCCGCGGTCGACGGCGCAGAGCACCGGGTGGTGCTGGGCGGCTGAGCCAAAGGGGCAGTTGTGCGAGACGACCGAGCTCTCGAGCCCATCGTTCTCGACGCGAGCGTTGAAGCCGTGCGCCGTCAAGAGGCCCGCGATCGACGCCATCGCGCCCTTCAAGGACTTGGTCGACTCGCTCGGCCCGGAGTCTTCACTGAGCGCACGTCCGTACTCGACGCCCACGTCGTGGGCCATCTCTTCGGAGGCCTCGGGACCGAGGCGCTCGAGGGCCATCTCGAGCAGGGCCACGAGCAAAGCGTCGCGACGGATGGATCCTTCGAGCGTGACGTTCTCATCCACCACGCGGTAGCCCTTCGCGGGTCGCCCGACGGTCGTCTTTTGCAGGCGGTCGAAGGTGACGTAGCCCCCGTCGGTCAACTTCTCGAGGTGGTGGCGTACGACGTTGGCGTGCACTTCACAGTGCAGGGCCAGCTCGCCCGCCGTGGCGCCGGGGTTCTCTCGAAGGTAGAAGTAGATCTTGCGCCTCGTGGGGTCGCCAAAGGAGTGGGTCAGGCTGGTGACGGTCGCCGTGAAGAGCGCCGGATCGAGTTCGCTCTCGTTCGTCGCCACCATAAGAAAAAGTCTAGGAGTCGCTGGTCCCCGCGCGACGGTAACCTCAAGGGGTTTAGCCAAAGGACCGCCGTGACCCCCGATCTCCCACTTCTCCAGCGCCTCGGCGCCATCAAAGAGCCCCAATTGGTGCGCGGACTGGGCGAACTCGGTTTTCTCGGCGCCGTGTCCGAAGACGCTCGTCGCGTCGAGCTCGTGGTGCCGGTGACCAACTGGCCCCACCTCGAGCGCCTGATCGCCGAGGTGCACGTCGTCGCCCCCGACGCCGAGGTGGTCGTGCGTACGATGAACGACGAGGAGCGCCTGGCGCTTCGCCATACGCTTCGAAGCGCCATGGCGGCCCCGAGCGGCCCGGGCCAGCACGAGCACGGCGACGAGAAGCCCAAGGTGCTCGACCGGCTCTCCAAGACGCGCGTGCTCGGGATCTCCTCGGGCAAGGGGGGCGTGGGCAAGTCCTCGGTCACGGTCAACCTCGCCATCGCGCTCGCGAAGGCGGGCTTTGACGTGGGCGTGCTCGACGCGGACGTCTATGGCTTCTCGCTGCCCAAGATGCTCGGGGCGACGAGCGACCCGATCGTGCTGGGCGACACCGTGATCCCCACGTTGGTGCACGGCGTGCGCGCGCTCTCGATGGGCTACTTCGTCGACGACGCCCAGCCGGTCATCTGGCGAGGCCCGATGCTGCACAAGGCCATCGAACAGCTCGTCACCGAGGCCTGGTGGGACGAGCCCGACTTCCTCTTGATCGACATGCCGCCCGGTACCGGCGACGTCGCCTTGACGCTCTCTGAGATCGTGCCGCGCGCCGAGATGTACGTCGTCACGACACCCCAGGCGGCCGCCCAGCGCGTCGCCCAGCGCTCGGCCTACGCCGCGCGCAAGTTGAAATTGGCGCTGCGCGGGGTGATTGAGAACATGAGTTGGTTCGACGCCCCCGACGGCACTCGTTACGAGATCTTTGGCGCGGGCGGGGGCGAGACGCTCGCGCGAGAGTTGGGCGTTCCCCTGCTGGCCCAGATCCCCCTCGAGCCCGCGCTGCGCGACGGCGGGGACCGCGGCGAGCCGATCATCGTGAGCGATCCCGCCAGCACGGTCGCGCGCGCGTTCGTCGAGCTCGCCGAGCGCGTGGCCCAGCAGGGTCCCGCGCGGGTCTATCGTCAAGAACTCAAGCTGGTGTAGCAACGAACGAGGGGGCGAAGTGGACGTCGCGGG
>Ga0307374_10003551_pt1 | contig 26569 bp, 22 predicted proteins | sample OX3MG_FD_202532 | JGI IMG/M metagenome (GOLD analysis project Ga0307374, IMG submission 202532) | Soil microbial communities from Risofladan, Vaasa, Finland - OX-3 | ecosystem: Environmental > Terrestrial > Soil > Coastal area > Acid sulfate soil | place: Finland: Risofladan, Vaasa | collected...
CGGCTGCGTTCGCGGCCGCCGGTGCCTCCGTCGTGCTGGCCTCGCGCGACCTGGAGGCGCTGAATTCCGTCGCTGCCCGGATCGAGGCCGACGGCGGCGAGGCGATCGCGGTCCGCTGCGAGGTGACGGACGCCGAGTCGGTCAGGAGCCTGGTCGAACAGGCTGTCGGGCACTACGGGCGGCTCGACGCCGCGTTCAACAACGCTACCGACGGTCCGCTGCCAGCGCCGCTCGCCGAGATCGACATCGCCGAGTTCGACCGGGGCATCGCCACCAATATCCGCGGGACGTTCCTCGGGATGAAGTTCCAGATCCCCGCGATGCTGGCCAGCGGCGGCGGGGCGATCGTGAACATGGCCTCGGTCGCCGGGATCAACGGCACCGCCAATCTCGCGGCGTACGTCGCGGGAAAGGCCGGGATCATCGGGCTGACCAAGGTCGCCGCGCTGGACTACGCCGACCAGGGCATCCGGGTCAACGTCGTCGCACCGGGCCCGATCCTGACCCACCATCTCGAGGCCGCCGGTCCGCAGGCTCAGCAGCTCGCCGGCCAGTCGACGCCGATGCGCCGGACCGGCCGCGCGTCCGAGGTCGCCCAGGCCGTGCTGTGGCTCTGCTCGGAGGCGTCCTCGTTCATCACCGGAAGCGTCATCCCGATCGACGGCGGGCAGTCCGCCGGGAACAAGCCGCCGCAGATGTACCGGCAGGGCCAGCCGATGGCCTCGGCCTCGCGCGATGCGGCACACCGGAAGGAGCAGTGATGAGCAGCGATACCCGGGCCGAGATTCTCGGGCTCGGAACACGATGGGCGGAAGCGGAGCAGCGCGCCGACACCGCCTCGCTCGACGAGCTGTCCGCCGACAACTTCCGGCTGGTCGGCCCGTTCGGGTTCGTGCTGGACAAGGCGCAGTGGCTCGGCCGCTACCTGACCGGCGGACTGGCCGCCAGCTCGCTGGTCTGGGAGGACGTGGAGGCCCGCGACTTCGGCGACACGGCGATCGCCATCGGCCGGCATACCCAGCGGGCGACCTATCAGGGCCGGCCGGCCGACGGGCAGTTCCGCGTCACGCATGTGTTCGTCCGCGGCTCGGGCGGCTGGCAGCTCGCGAACGTCCAGCTCAGCCCGCTCGGCACGCCCAGCTAGCCGCCGGCGGCGGCACGCTCGACCAGGGAGCGCAGGAGCTCCCACGAAGCCTCGTCGGGGGCGGTTCCCCGGTGCGGCCGGCGGAACCTGCTGGCGTCGACGGCGAGATCGGCAAGATCGGCAAGATCCCAGCGGATCCGGTAGCGCTCGAGCACCGGTGACAGCGGCTGGACGCCGGTCGCTTGGCCGTAGCGGGCGAGACGGATCCGTCTCCTGGGTCTGCGACGACGAATGAGAGGCCGCCGGCCCGAAGGTCCATCGCCGCGGCGAGCGCCGCGCGCAGCCGCCCGAACGCGGTGTCCAGCGACTCGCTCAGCCAGACCCGCTTGTCGTGCAGCTCGTCCGCGGTGACGAACCAGCGGCTGCCGCCGGAGTCTGCGACCTCCCAGTGATGGCAGCCGAAGCCGACCGGCCGGTAAGTCATCGACGATGCCGCCACGTGCCAGTGGCCGTGCAGCGCCGCGCCGCGCCGAGCAGTTCCTCGCTGAGGCCGTCCGGCGGCGTGAGCATCCGGCCACGGTAGCGGCGGTCACCGGCCTGGCCGACCGAATAACGGACCGGCGCCCGCCGGGGCAGGCGCCGGGAGACCGTCAGCGCGCGGCCGCTGGCGTCCGGGCCAAGCGGGCGCGGCGGGTCGCCTGCACCGGGTCGCTGCGAAGCTGCCCGCCGGGATTCCGCCCAGCAACGAACTTCGGGACGCTGACGCGGAATGGGCCGATGAGGTGAGCGGCGACGTCGCGGACCGTCCATTCCGAGCACAGGCTCCTGGCCCGCCGCTGCTCGTCGTTCAGGCGAGCGAGCATGTCCGCTGCCCGCCGTCGCCCCGCGGCAATCAGCGCGAAGACGCAGACGAATGTGTTAAGTAGAGACGAATGGCTTTTTCTAATTCTCGATTGCTCGCTGACCCGGCTGCCGAGGCAGCGAGACACGTGTACCGAGTACAGCACCCGTCCGCGACAGGCGATATATCCGGCCAGCGCAGGGGGCTCAGTGCGGCCTGTTCAGCGCAGGCGGGTCAGCAGGTCGCCGTACGCCTCGACGTAGCGGCTCACGTCGGCGCGGGTCGCCGGCACGGGGACGGTCGGCCCCGCACCGGGCAGGGCCTCCCACACACCCCGGTTGGCGAGCCAGATCCGGATCAGCCGGGTCAGCTCACCGTCTGTCAGCACGTAGGCGTCGGCGCCGGTGCGCGGCGCCGGCCCGTACCATTGCCCAGACCGGGGTCCCAGCCTGATGACAGTCCACGGAAGGCCAGCCGAGGCGATCGCCTGCTCGATCCCGTCGGCCAGCTCGCTGCCGAGCGCGCTGGTGTGCGCGTAGGCGGCCGGGACGAGCACCTCCGTCAGTGCCGCCCTGGCCGCGGCCGCTGACAGCGGGTTGCCGAACAAGGTCCCGCCGGTCGCGACATTCCGGTCCGCGTCGAGCTGCTCGCCGAGCACCGCGGTTACCCCGTAGGCGCCCATCGGCAGGCCGCCGGCGACCGCCTTGCCGATCGTCACCATGTCCGGGCTGAGCTGCCACATCGCGGTCGCCCCGCCAGGGCCGACGACGTGGGTGTGGGTTTCGTCGATAGCCAGCAGAGTCCCGTGCTGGCGGGTCACGGCGCGCAGCGCCTCGTGCCAGCCGGGCTCGGGCAGCAGCAAGTGGATGCTGTTGGTCATGGCCGGCTCGGTCAGGACCAGAGCGACGTCGCCAGGCTCGAGCGCCGCCCGGAGCGAGTCCCCGTCGTTGAACTGGGCGATCCGCACCCGGCCGGTCACGCCCTTGGACAAGCCGCGCTGAAGGGCGCTGACCTGGCCGGCCTCCAGGTCAACCAGGTTCTCCTCGAAATGGCCGTGGTAGTGCCCCTGGAACAGCAGGACGACGTCACGCTCGGTGACGGCCCTGGCCAGCCTGATGGCCTCGGTATTGGCCTGGGTCGCCGACAGCGTGAACTGCCACTGCGGAACGGGATAGCGCCCGGCGAGTTCCTCGGCGACCTGCACCGACGCCTCGGTCGGGAGCAGGAACTGGGTCGACCGTGCTACCTGCGCCTGAACCGCGGCGACGATCGCCGGGTTCGCGTGGCCGCAGAACATCGCCATGTCCGAGGCGTTGAAGTCAACGTAACTGAATCCGTCGATATCGGTGAATCCAGGGCCGTGACCAGAGTCGATGTAGACAGGCTGGTCGTTGTCGGAGACCATCCACGACATCGGCACGCCGTTCGGCATGTGCGCGCGCGCACGGCTGATCATCGCCAGCGACCGGGGTCTCGACTCCCGGAATCGTGCCAGCTCCGCGGTGTGCAGGCCGACGATCCGCCGGCGGTCAAGATCACCTAGGGCAGCCATCCTCCGATGCTAGACCCGGGCCGCAGCCGGCCCCGCTCCGCTGCGAGTATTCGATCGAGGACCGGCTGGCCGCTGAGACAGGATCTGGATGAGCGCCGCGCAGGCGTATTTGTGGTGCCCGAGCGGCTTCTCAGGCGATCGATGAGCGGGTCGCGCTGCGCCTGGCTGAGGGCTGATCTCGTCCCAGGGGTTGAAGGCCGCCGAAATGACCTGCGGCCGCGCTGCGGGTGCGGGCCGCCTTGAGCAGGAGCGCGTCGAGCGGATTGTCCACACCGTCATCATGGCAGAGTGATAGCCATGCCCATCTTCGTGCTTATTCACAGCCCGTCCGTGGGACCCGCCACCTGGCAGCCAGTCGCGGACCGGCTGCGCGACGCAGGCCACGAGGTGACAGTGCCGTCGCTGCTCTCGGTGGGCGACGGCGGCGCCCCGTTCTGGCCCCGGGTCAGCTCCGCCGTGCGCGCGGGACTGGCCGGCACCGATCCTTCCCAGCCTGTCGTGCTTGTGCCGCACAGCAACGCGGGCCTGTTCGTGCCCGTGATCGCGCGAGATCTCCAGCGGCCGCTCGCGTGCTCCGTCTTCGCTGACGCGGGCGTTCCCGAACTGAGCGGCTCAACACCGGTGGTCGGCGCGGACTTCCTGCCATTCCTGCGCGGCCTGGCGGACGAGGACGGCCTGCTGCCGCGGTGGACCGACTGGTGGGATAGCGACGACATCGTCGCGATGCTCCCTGACCCGCGAGTCCGCGCGATCATCACCGAGGAACAGCCTCGGCTGCCGCTGGACTACTACCTGGACCGGGTGCCGGCGCCGGCCGGCTGGGACGACCATCCCTGCGGATACCTGCTCTTCAGCGAGGGTTACGAAGGGCAGGCGGACGAGGCACGCCGGCGGGGCTGGCCGGTGCGGACGACGCCTGGCGAGCATCTGCACCAGGTCCGTCGGCCCGGACGCGGTGACGCGGGCACTGCTGGAACTGGCGAGCGCGGCGGCCTGAGCCGGCCGCGGAGGTCCGCGCTCAGGCCGTCGCTTCCGGCCACAGCCGGATCAGCTGGGCCGGGCTGATGTTGCCGCCGCTGCAGATGATCGCCACCTTCCGGCCGGCGAACCGTGCGGGGCCGGCGAGGACGGCGGCGAGCGCGGCAGCTCCCGACGGCTCGACCAGGTTCCGCGTCTTCTCGATCATCGTCCGCGTCGCCGTCCGCAGGGCATCTTCCGAGACCAGCACGAAGTCGTCGAGCAGCCGCCACAAGATCTGCTGCGGCAGGTCGAACGCGGTCCTGGTCGCCAGGCCCTCAGCGAACGTGCTGGTCGCGTCCGTGACCAGGGCGCGCGCCCGCCACGAGCGGTACGCGGCGGGCGCGGCCTCGGCCTGCACCCCGATCACCTCGATCGACGGCCGGACCGCCTTGGCGACCGTGCAGGTGCCCGCCGCACCGCTGCCGCCGCCGACCGGGACCACGATGACCTCGATGTCCGGCTGCGATTCGAGGATCTCGAGCGCGTACGTGGCCACGCCGGCGATGAGCCGAGGCTCGTTTCCCGAGTGGACGTACCGGTAGCCGTGCTCGGCCGACAGCTTCTCGCAGTGCTCGCGGGCGTCGTCGAAGTCCTGCCCGTGGAAGACGACATCGGCCCCGAGGGCGCGCATCGACTCCACCTTGACCGGATTGGCCTGCTCGGGCACGCAGACGATCGCGTGGACGCCGAACAGGTTCGCCGCGTAGGCGACCGACTGGCCGTGATTGCCGGTCGAGGCCGTGATGACCCCCCGGCCCCGCTCGTCGTCGCTCAGCCGGCTGACGAGGTTCACGCCGCCCCGGACCTTGAACGCCCCGACCGGCTGGTGATTCTCGTGCTTGACCCAGAGCTGCGCGCCCGCCAGCGTGTCGAGCGCCGGATAACGGTAGAGCGGGGTCGGCCGCAGGTACGGCGCGATGCGCCGCCGGGCAGCGAGCACATCGGCCAGGTCCGGGGCGATCAGAGCTGTCATGTCCCGTTTCTACCACGCCCCGCGCCGAGCCTGCCGGCCCGCGTCAGGGCCACCTGAGTCAGCGGAGTGCACTCGCCTGGCGTCCTGCATCGCGGGCAGCAGCGGGCAGCAGCGGGCACCCATTCGCTGGTCTCACGGAAGGGGGCCTGATCTCCTTGATCGGCCTTGTGCTGACGCACATCATCGACAGCACGCCCGTGCATTCGGCGGACCTTTGGGGTAAACATCTGGTTCGCTCATCACCGGAGCGCGTTGTGGAACGACGCTACGGCGGTCGGAACGGGCATGGCACAGACTCTGACGGTCGTCGCGGTCACCGCTGTTGCCGCCCTGGTCCTGCGCTGGCAGAGGAAGCGCTGGTACGAATCGATCGTCCTGGTCACAGCCATTGGCGGAGAGCTCCTGATCTTCCTGGCGGTGACGGCGGTAGTGTCACAGCGCCGGCCGCCTGTACACCGGCTTGACCCGGCGCCGACAACCTCGAGCTGCCCGTCCGGCCACACAGGAGCAGCTAAGTCGCAGCTGCCCGGCCGTTCGCCCGCCATTCGCGCGATCCGCGCGGAGCTGACAGAGCCGGCCGTGTCCCGCAATGTCACGGTCAGGTAACAGTCTCTGGCTGAGGTATTGAGGCGGCGTTTGACAGGGCTTACGCTCCTGTCGACTCACTCGGTAAGCGCTTTCCGCAACGTCCGCTCCTCGCTTGCGCTTAACTCCCCGGCCCAGCCAGATGCCCCGAGCCGCTGACCTGGCCGATCGCGGTAAGCGCTTACCAAAACGGTCACCTTCGGGGCGCCAGCCGCGCCCCGCCCCGCCCCGAGAGGAACCCGATGGCCGACACGCAGTCGAACATCCAGGCGCCGCCCACGATCTACGACGTGGCTCGCGCCGCGGGTGTCTCGATAGCGTCGGTCTCCCGGGTACTGAACGGGCACCGCAACCCGCGGCAGGAGACCAGGGACCGCGTCCTGCGGGCCGTCGCCGAACTCGGGTTCGTGCCGGACGGCGCGGCCAGGGCGCTGAGCGCCCGGCTCAAGGAAGTCGTCGGCGTGGTGTTCCGCCGGGTCCCGTGGGGCGAGACCAGCGAGAGCGCGTTCGCCGAAGAGGACGAGAGCCTCCAGTTCACCGACGTGATCAACCGCGGCATCGAGGTCGCGGCCCAGCGCCGCGGCTACAACCTGCTGATCGGCTCGGTCGACGTGGACGAGCACGACGCGCACCGGCGGATCATGACGATGGCCCGCAAGAGCGACGGCCTGATCCTGCACGACCGCGTGCTCGAGCCCAGCCGGCTCGCCCAGCTCTCCCAGCACGTCCCGGTGGTCACTCTGGCCGGAGTGGCCACCCAGACGACGGCGAACGTGCGCGGCGACAACGGCGGCGGAATGGGCGAGCTAGCCAGGCACCTGATCAGGGACCACGGGTACCTGACGATCGCTTACCTGGCCGGCCATGCCGACAGCCCGGACAACCTCGCCCGGCGGCTCGCTCTCGCCGAGCAGGCCGCCGGCGCCGGCGTCCTGTTCACCGAGGGGCCGCAGTGGCAGGGCAACTACCTCGCATCGGGCGGCGCCAAGGTGATCAGCCGGCTGCTCGCCGACGGCGTCCGGCTGCCGCGCGCCATCGTCTGCGCCAACGACCAGACCGCGGTCGGCGTCATGCACGCGCTCTCCCAGCACGGAATCGACGTGCCCGGCGAGGTCGCGGTGGCCGGTTTCGACGATATCCCGGTCGCGCGTCACCTGAGGCCTCAGCTCACCTCCATCCGCCAGCCCATACAGGAACTCGGCGCTACCGCCTTCGAGGTGCTGCGCTCCATGATCGCTAACCGCGCACCGCAGGATCACGACATCGTCCTGCCCACGCGCCTGATCAGGCGTGAGAGCTGCGGCTGCCCGCCAGACGGAGGCCGATGATGCGACTGCTGGCCAGGCGGATCGCGCTCTACATCGTGACGGCGGTCGTCGCCATCACGGTGAACTTCTTCATCCCGCGGCTCATGCCGGGCAATCCCGTCGAGGCCGCGATCGGTCACATGCAGGCCAGGGTCACCCCGGCCACCATCAGGGCGCTCGACGTGCAGTACGGCCTGAACACCAAGCTCAGCCTGTGGGGTCAGTACCTGCACTACTGGGGCCAGCTCAGCCGCGGCAACCTGGGCATCTCGTTCAGCTCGTACCCGTCCACCGTCACGAGCGTGATCCGGTCCGCCCTGCCCTGGACGGTCGGCCTGGTCGGGCTGGCGACCATCATCAGCTTCGTGGCGGGAACGCTGCTCGGCATCGCGGCCGCCTGGCGGCGCGGAAGCTGGCTGGACAACCTGCTCCCGGCGATGACGTTCTTCCAGGCCGCGCCGTACTTCTTCGTGGCGATCCTGATGGTCGCCCTGTTCGCGACGAAGCTGGGCTGGTTCCCGCAGAACTCCGGTTACGACACGACGCTGCTCAACCCGGGCCTCAGCTGGGCCTACATCTCCAACATGCTCGACCACGCGGTGCTGCCCGCGCTGACCATCGTGGTCGGCTCCATCGCTGGCTGGATCATCGGCATGCGGAACATGATGCTCACCACGATGGACGAGGACTACGTCCTGATCGCCCAGGCCAAAGGCCTGAGCAAGCGCCGGGTCATCACCTACGCCGCGCGGAACGCGATCCTGCCCAGCGTGTCGGGGTTCTCGCTGGCGATCGGATTCGTCGTCTCCGGATCGCTGCTTACCGAGATCGTGTTCTCCTACCCGGGCATCGGCTTCATCCTGCTCCAGGCCATCGGCACCGAGGACTACCCGCTGCTCCAGGGGATCTTCCTGATCGTCACGTTCGCGGTACTGGCGGCCAACCTCATCGCGGACCTCACGTACTCCTTCCTCGACCCTCGAACCAGGCAGGAGGCCTAGCCGATGTCGTCCGCCCTGGGCACCGACCCCTTCGGCACCGGTCAGCCCGGCCTCGGACCAGCCGGGACCGGCCCGGCAGGCACTGGCCCGCTGGAGCCCGGCAGCGCGCCGCCGGTCCTGTTGCCACAATCCGGACAGCGCCGCCGGAGCCGGATGTTCCAGCTGCCCAGATCGCCGAAGATCAGGTTCGGGCTCGGGCTGGCACTGTTCTTCACGGTGCTGGCCGTGATCGGCCCGTGGATCGCCCCGTTCGATCCCGGCAAGAGCCTGTCGACGACCTCGGGCATCCCGCAGCCGCCGTCCGCGGCCCACTGGCTCGGCACCACGCAGGTGCAGCAGGACGTGTTCTCGCAGCTGCTGGCCGGCGGCCGGAGCACGATCCTGGTCGCGCTGATCGCGGGGATCGTCGCCACCGTGCTCGCGGTCGGCTTCGGGGTGACGGCCGGCTATTACGGCGGCATCCTCGATGACCTGCTGTCGATGCTGGCCAACATCTTCCTGGTCATGCCGGCCCTGCCGCTGCTGATCGTCATCTTCGGCTTCCTGTCCAAGACGTCGAGCCCGAACGACCTGCTGATCGGCGTGGTGATCAGCATCACCGGCTGGGCGTTCGGGGCCCGGGTCCTGCGGGCGCAGACACTGTCGATGCGCCGCCGGGACTACGTGATGTCGGCGCGGATCATCGGCGAGCGCGGCTGGCGGATCATGATGTTCGAGATCCTGCCCAACCTGACGCCGATCGTTGCCACGTCGTTCCTGTTCACGGTCATCTACGGGGTCGGCACCTACACCGCGCTGTCGTTCCTCGGCGTGATCAGCGTCGCGCACTGGAGCTGGGGCACGATCCTGTACTGGGCGCAGAGCGCTCAGGCGGCTCAGCAGGTGCACATCGAGTGGTGGTGGTTCCTGCCGCCCGGCCTGGCCGTCGGCCTGTTCGGGACCGCACTGGCCCTGCTCAACTTCGGCATCGACGAGTTCATCAACCCGCGGCTTCGGGCCGCCGGGCTGACCAGGCGCACAGCCAGGCAAGCTGGCCTGCCGCGGCGGGTGTCGCTCGGGCTGACGCCGGTGCTGCACCGGTCAGCCGGCCTGCGCCCGGCCGAAGCCCTGGGGCTGGCCGACGAGGGCGGGCAGGCATGACGCCCGGGCGTTCTGGCGAGCCGCTGCTCGAGGTCAGCGACCTGCATGTCGACTACGGCTTCGGCCCTGACAGCGTGCCCGCGGTAGCGGGCGCCAGCCTGACCCTGCACCGCGGCGAGGTGCTCGGCCTGGCCGGAGAGAGCGGCAGCGGGAAGTCGACGCTCGCGTACGCGATCACGCGGCTGCTGCGCGCACCCGGAATCATCACCGGCGGGAGCGTGCGGCTCCAGGTCTCGCCCGGATCGGCGCACGGATCGGCGCACGACCTGCTCGCCGCCGGGGCCGACGAGCTCCGGGGGCTGCGCTGGAACCACCTGGCCGTCGTGCTGCAGAGCGCCATGCACGCGCTTAACCCGGTGATGCCGGTCGGCGCCCAGCTGACCGACGTGCTCCAGGCGCACCGGCCCGGCCTGGACCGGGCCGCCAGGCGGTCCAGGGCCGGTGAGCTGCTCGAGCTGGTCGGCATCCCGGCCGACCGGCTCCGCAGCTACCCGCATGAACTGTCCGGCGGCATGCGGCAGCGCGTCATGATCGCCATCGCGATCGCGCTCGACCCGCAGATCCTGATCATGGACGAGCCGACGACCGCCCTCGATGTCGTCACCCAGCGCGAGATTCTCGAGGAGCTGATGGCGCTGCGCGACCGGCTCGGCTTCTCGATCCTGTTCATCACGCATGATCTGTCCCTGCTGATCGAGATCGCGGACACCATCGCGGTGATGTACGCGGGCCGGCTGGTGGAGACGGCTCCGGCCAGCGAGCTCTACCGGGGCCCGCGCCATCCGTACTCGCTCGGCCTGCTGCACTCGTTCCCGTCACTGCACGGTCCGCGCCTGGCGATGACCGGCATCCCGGGCTCGCCGCCCGACCTGCGGCAGCTTCCCGCGGGGTGCGTCTTCCACCCGCGCTGCCCGTACGTGATGGACCGGTGCCGGGCTGACGTGCCGCCGCTGAGCCCGGTAGATCCCGGCGGTGCCAGCTCCGGCGGGCACGCTGCGGCGTGCTGGCTGCAGAACGCCGCCGAGCCGCCGCCCGCCGAGCTCGCCGGAGCCGCCGCCGCTGGAGGCGCCGGAGCCGCCGCAGGCACAAAAGCGGCCGTGCCTGCCCAGCGGAGCGGATCATGACCGGCCCGAGTCAGGCTCTGACCGGGCCGGAGGTCACCGGGATCCCGCTGCTCGAGGCGCGCGGGCTGACCAAGCACTTCCCGGTCGGGGCGTCCAGGTTCGCGGCCAGGCGGGCGGTCGTCCACGCCGTCGAAGACGTCTCGCTGGCCTGGCCGGCCGGCGGCATCACCGCGATCGTCGGCGAGAGCGGTTCAGGCAAGTCGACGCTGGCCAAGCTGCTCGCCAGGCTGATCCGGCCGACGGCGGGGCACCTGCTGCTCGACGGGCAGGACATCCCGGCCTCCTCGCGGGTCAGGCGCGGCTACGCCAGGCAGGTGCAGCTCGTGCTGCAGGATCCGTTCGCGTCCCTGAACCCGATCCATGACGTGCGCTATCACCTGGCCAGGCCGCTGAAGGTACACGGCCTCGATGGCCAGTCCGATCTCGGCCAGGCCGTGGCCGGCCTGCTGGAACGCGTCGCTCTCTCGCCAGCCGACCAGTTCACCGGGAAGTACCCGCACGAGCTCTCCGGCGGCCAGCGCCAGCGGGTCGCGATCGCCAGGGCGCTGGCCGTCGCGCCGCGGATCCTGCTCGCCGACGAGCCGGTCTCCATGCTGGATGTCTCGATCCGGCTCGGCGTGCTCAACCTGCTGGCCGACCTGCGCGAGCGCGACGGCCTGGCGATCGCGTACGTCACCCACGACATCGCGTCGGCCAGGTACCTGGCTGACGTCATCGCGGTGATGTATGCCGGCCGGATCGTCGAATCGGGCCCGGCCACGTCGATCACCGGCCAGCCCGCCCATCCGTACACCCAGCTGCTGCTCAGCGCGGCGCCCGATCCCGACCGGGTGCAGGCACCGTCGCTGCGCGGCCGGGGCGCGCCGCCGAACCTGGTGACACCGCCGCCCGGCTGCAGGTTCCACCCGCGCTGCCCGCACGCGATGCGGATCTGCGCCGACACCGTGCCGGTCATGACCGGGGTGGGCGCCGGGCACGCCAGCGCCTGCTGGCTGCACGCACCGGACCTGAGCCCCGCACTGCGCGCACCAATCGGCACAGCCCAGCGCCAGCCCATGAGGCAGGCACAGCGCGCCCCCCTGAGCCTTCGGGCGGATCCGCCGCCGCCCGAGCCGTCCGACGAAGCACCCCGGCCGGGAAAGGAGCCGTGATGGACCGGCACGCGTAGCACCCAGCTCGCCGCAAGCCCTGCGGCGCCCGCTTACGCCGCGCGGCGGCAGGCCTGGATCAGGCCCGGCCGACCCCGCGCCGCACCAGATCTGACAGACCCGCACGGTCACACAAGACAGGCCGGCGAGAGCCGGCCGGGCACCATTGGAGTCTAGGCAATGAGACAACCGATCATGAAGAGCCTGGTCCTGGCAGGCGCCCTCACCATGGGGATTGCCGCCTGCAGCAGTTCACCGGCGAGCAGCCCGGGCGGAACCGCCAAGGGCGCGCCGCTGGTCATCGTCGACAACACCGGCCAGACATTTACCCGCTCCTTCAACCCGTTCGTGTCGACCTCGATCGGCAATTCGAACAACACGACGGCGCTGATCTACGAGCCGCTGATGATGTTCAACATCATGCAGCCGACACAGCCGCCGATCCCGTGGCTAGCCACCCACTACTCGTGGTCCGACGGCGGCAAGACGCTGACCCTGACGATCCGCAAGGGCGTGAGGTTCAGCGACGGCAAGCCGATGACCGCCAGCGACGTGGCGTTCAGCTTCGACCTGCTGAAGAACAACTCCACGCTCACCCCGGTCTCCGCGCCGCCGGTTCCGCTCACGGCGACGGCGCCGAACCCGACCACCGCGGTGCTGACCTTCAGCCAGCCCGAGTACGCGAACCTGTTCCTGATCGGCGGGATGTACGTCGTCCCGCAGCACGTCTGGCAGAACGTGTCTGACCCGGCGACCTTCGCCGATCCCGACCCGGTCGGCACCGGCCCGTACGTGGTCTCGCAGTTCTCCGCGCAGAAGTACACCCTCACCCAGAACCAGAAGTACTGGCAGAAGAGCCGGGTCCACGTACCGTCGATCATCTTCCCGAACTACGTCAGCAACGACACCGCCAACCCGGCGCTGTCGAGCGGCCTGATCGACTACGCCGGCAACGACGTCAGCAACGTGCAGTCGAACTTCCTCGGCAAGAGCACCGACTTCCACACCTGGACGCCCGGTCAGCCCTGGTTCTCCGACAACAACGTGGTCACGCTCTGGCTGAACGTCACCAGGGCGCCGCTCAACGACCCGAAGGTCAGGCTCGCCATCAGTGCCGGGATCGACCGCCAGCAGCTTTCCGTCCAGGGCGAGACCGGGTACGAGCCGCCGGCCACCTCCTCGGGCGGGCTGCTGCTCCCGATCGACTCCAAGCTGCTCGACTCGACCTACAGCAACGACATCAAGCCCACCTCTGACTCGGCCACGGTGACCAGCCTGCTGAAGGGCGACGGCTGGTCGAAGGTCAACGGCAAGTGGATCAAGAACGGCAAGACGATCAAGTTCTCCATCGAGGACCCGTCCGCCTACACCGACTACGCCACCGACGCCCAGCTCATCGCCACCCAGCTGAACAACCTGGGCTTCGACGTGTCCTTCAAGGGCGTCGAGGCGACCCAGTGGTACGCCGACTACCCGGTCGGCAACTTCGACGCGATGATCCACTGGAGCAACCAGGGACCCAACCCCTACTACTACTTCCAGAACTGGATCGACAACACGCAGTCGGCGGCGATCGGGAAGCCATCCGCCGGTGACTTCGGCCGGTTCAGCAGCCCGCAGGCGCAGGCCGCGCTGGCCCAGTTCGCCAGTAGCAACGACCCGGCCACGCAGCAGACCGCGCTCAACACCCTGCAGCAGATCGTCTCGACGCAGGCGCCGGTCATCCCGCTGCTGTACGGCGCGGCCTGGTACGAGTACAGCACCAAGCACTACACCGGCTGGCCCACGGCGGCGAACCAGTACAACAACCCCGTTCCCAACTCCCCGTACATCCTCAACACGATCCTTCACCTCACGCCGGTCGGCTGACGTACACCAGCATGCCGACTCCCCCCGAGGGGCTGATCCCGCCCGGCCGGGTAACCGGCCGGGCGGGCGCCCAGACGAACACGGCCATAGCGGATGATCGCCGGCTGCTCGCAGCGCTCTCCCTGCACGAGAAGGTGCTCCTGCTGACCGGCGCGGACAGCTGGAGCACGCAAGGCGCCGAGCTGCTCGGACTCCGTCCGATGATCCTGTCGGACGGGCCGGCCGGAGCCAGGGGCGTCATCCTGGACGAGCGGCATCCGTCCACCAGCCTGCCCTGCCCGTCGGCGCTCGGCGCCACGTGGGACCCGGAGCTCGTGCGCGAGCTCGCGGCCGCACTCGGCGCGGAGGCCAGGAGCAAGGGGATCCACGCGCTGCTCGGACCGACCGTCAACCTGATGCGCACGCCGCTCGGCGGCCGGGGCTTCGAGTGCTTCTCCGAGGACCCGGCCCTGGCCGCCGCGATCGCGGTCGGCTTCGTCCGCGGCCTTCAGGGAGCCGGAGTGGCCGCCACCGTGAAGCACTACGTGGGCAACGACTCCGAGACGCAGCGGTGGAGCTACGACGCCAGGATCGCCGAGCGCGTGCTCCGGGAGCTGTACCTGGTGCCGTTCGAGGCGTGCGTGCGGGACGCGGACGCGGCCCTGGTCATGGCCGCGTACAACAAGGTCAACGGCACGCCGATGACCGAGAGCGGACGTCTGCTCAAGGATGTGCTCAAGGGCGAGTGGGGCTTCGGCGGCGTGGTCACCTCCGACTGGCACGCCGCCCGCAGCACGACGGCGACCGCGCTGGCCACGCTCGACCTGTCGATGCCCGGGCCCGACGGACCGTGGGGCGAATCGCTCGCCCGCGCGGTCGCCGACGGCGTGGTCACCGAGGAGGTACTCGACGACAAGGTCATCCGCCTGCTCGGCCTGGCCCGCCGGGTCGGTGCGCTGAGGCGGCCTGAAGCGGCGGGCACCGCCCGGCAGCACAACGGCGCCGGCCCGGACGGCCAGCACCATCAGCCAACGCCGGTCCGGCTCATCGACCCGGTACTGCTGCGGCGCGCGACCGCCGCGTCGCTGGTCCTGCTCAGCAACGCCGGCCAGGCCCTTCCGCTGCGCGAGCAGGACATCTCGAGGCTGGCCGTGCTCGGTCCTGGTGCCGTCCGGCCGACGATCCAGGGCGGCGGGAGCGCGGTCGTCGCTCCCGCCGCCCTGTCCACTCCGGCGATCGCGCTGGCCAGCCGGCTGGCCGGCATGGCGGAGGTCACGGTCGCCGAAGGGTGCCAGATCTGGGTAACCGTGCCGGAGCCAGCACCGGGCTCGCTCCGCGATCCGGTCACCGGCGAGCCTGGCCTGCACCTGGAGTTCCTCGATGCCGACCGGACGCTGCTGCGGACCGAGCACCGGACGTCGACGGCGCTGGCCTGGTGGGACGGCGTCCCGCCCGGCATCGGCTGGGGCGAGGGCGGCAGCATCGTGCTGCGCGCGCTGTTCCGGCCCGCGATCAGCGGACCGCATCTGCTCGGAGCGGCCGGGGTGGGCCACCTGACGCTCACGGTCGACGGTGAGGTGGTCGCCGACCGGCCAACGGTGGTTCCCGATGATCCGGTCGAGGCGATGACCAGACCCGGCCAGGTCCGGGCCGGGCTTGACCTGCGAGCGGACCAGGAAGTGCAGGTCAGGATCGAGTTCCGGCCCGCCGCTGACGGCGAGGGACCGCTCGCCGTCCGGTTCGGCATCGTGCCGGCCCTTGACGCCGGGGCGATGCTCGCCGCGGCGGTCGAGTCAGCCAGCCAGGCCGACGCCGCCATCGTCGTCGTCGGCTCGGCAAACCTGACCGAGAGCGAGGGCTTCGACCGGCCCGGCCTGGACCTGCCCGGCCATCAGGATGAGCTGGTCAGGCGAGTTGCAGCGGTCAACCCCCTGACCATCGTCGTGGTGAACTCCGGCATGCCGGTCCTGATGCCGTGGGCCGACGATGTGGCCGCGGTGATCCAGGCGTGGCTCCCCGGGCAGGCCATGGGCGACGCGCTGGCCGATGTCCTGTTCGGCGATGCCGAGCCAGGCGGCCGGCTGCCGGTCACGATCCCGGCCGCCGAGTCTGACTGCCCGGTGCTGCACGCCGCCCCGGCGGACGGCGTGCTCGAGTACACCGAGGGCCTGCTGATCGGGTACCGGGGCTACGACGCGAAGGGCACCATGCCGCGGTTCCCGTTCGGCCATGGCCTGGGTTACACCACCTGGGACTACGAGGTGATCCACGAGGTAACCGGAGATCAGCTGCCCGGCCGGGACCTGCACCTGCGAGTAGTCGTGCGGAATACCGGATCACGGCCCGGCCGCGAGGTCGTCCAGGCCTACCTGGCCGGCCAGCCAGGCGATGCCAGCAGGCCGGTCCGCGTGCTCGCGGCGTTCGGGATCGCGACCGCGGCGCCCGGCCAGTCGGCCGAGGTCGCGCTGCGGATCCCGGCCCGGGCGTTCGCGCAGTGGGACGAGGACCGGGCGGGCTGGGTCTGGCCGCCTGGCCCGTTCACGGTGCTCGTCGGCCGCTCCTCCCGCGACCTCCGTCTCTCGCTCCCGGTCGTATCCGCATGACGCAGCCCCAGCCCCAGCCCCAGCGCTAGCGCTAGCGCTAGCAGCATCGATGGACCCCTGATGTCGCTATAGCAGCATCAGCGGTCCATCGATGTCGTGCCGCCGTGCCCGCGAGCCCAGTTGCGATACTACGATCGTCGGTATATAACTGCGGTATGAGTAAGCAAGCCATCCAGGAGCCGACGTTCCTGATCCTTACCGCGCTCGCCGCGGGCGCCCAGCACGGCTACGGGATCATGACCGACGTCGCCGGGATCTCGGACGGCCGGGTCAAGCTCAGGGCCGGAACGCTCTATGCCGCGCTGGACCGGCTCACCGGCGAGGGCGCCGTCGATGTCGACCGGGAGGAGATCGTCGACGGCCGGCTGCGCCGCTACTACCGGCTGACGCCATCGGGCGCGCGACTGCTCGCCGCCGAGGCGGACCGGCTGCGCGCCAATGCCAGCATCGCCACCAGGCGGCTCAGGAACCTCGCGGCCGGCACCGCGACCGCGCTCGGCATCGCGGCAGCTGCCCCCGGCAGCACGGTCACCGGACCCGCCCGGCTGGCGGGAGGCAGCGCATGAGCGAGATGACCCCGCTGGAACGCCGGTACCGGCGGCTGCTGGCCTGGGTATCCAGCCGAGCATCGCCGCACGTTCGGCGAGGAGATGATCGGCGTCCTGCTGGCGTCGGCACCCGACGGCGAGCGGCACCCGCGGCTCGCCGATTCCCTCGACCTGTTCCGCGGCGGGCTGCAGACCAGGCTCCGCCAGCTCCGCACCGGCCGACTCGATCTGACGTGGCTTGATGCCCTGGCCGTCTACAGCATCGCCGTGCCCGCGATCTGGATTATCGGCGTCGCCGCCGCCACACCCGTGAGCATGTACCGCTGGCTCGTCGAACTCGGGCCACACGAGCCTGTTTCGCTCGAGCTGGCGCCGCTCGCACCGAACGTGGTAGTACTGGCCGCACTCGGGCTGCCTCTTGTTATCGCATGGCGCGGCCATCCGCGCGCCGCGGCGGCGATCGCCCTGGTGCCCGCCGCATTCTTCACATTCGCCGCACTCAGCCCGTTCGCCACGCCGGGTGCTGCGTTCGGTGCCGCCGACTCGCTTCTCCTCGTCATCGAGGCAATCGCCCTGGCCGCCTCGTCCGGACCGCGGCGCGGAGTCCGGATCATGAAGCCGCAGACCTGGATCGTCGTGTCAGTTGTCGGGCCGGCGGTCGCCGCTTCGGTCACGCTCTTCTTTACCGGGAAGGCAGGCGTACAGGTGACCGTGCTGGTGTCCATCGCGGCCGCCGGAGCGATCGGGTTCGGGCTCGCGCTCCCGGCAGTCATCGCGAGACGCTTCCTGCTGCTGCTGATCCCAGCTCCGGCCGGCGCGGTCGCGGCATTCACCGCGAGCAGCCACCCGGCGGTCTGGATCGCCCTTCAGATCCCCTACTTCCTGGTCCTGACGCTGACCCTGCTGGCCGCCATCCTGATCTGCCTGCCAAGGCGGCGGAGTGCCGAGCACCGGGGCAAGGTGCCCTGAACCGGGTTACGCCGACTCGTCCTCGAGGTACTGCTGCAGCTTGTTCATGCCAGCCAGCCACCGGTCGGTCTCGGCAGCGCGGCCCGCGTACATGCCGCCGACCTCGGGATGGGGCAGGATCAGGAACCGGCCGTCGGCGAGCGCCTCCATCACCGCGCTCGCCACGACCTCAGGCATGATCGCGGCCGGGCCGAGCAGCTTCTCCATCATCGGGTCGCTGCCGTCGAACATGCCGGTCCGCACGCCCATCGGGCAGATCGCCTGCACGGTCAGGCCGCGGTGCCGGTGCGTGAGCGACAGCCACTCGGCGAACGCCAGCGCGGCGTGCTTGGTCGCCGAGTACGACGCCGACCCCGGCGTCGCCAGCAGCCCGGCAGCCGACACCGTGCAGATCAGGTGCCCGCTCCCCCGTTCCAGCCACGCGGGCAGCAGCAGCCGCGCGGCGCGGACGTGCGACATGACGTTGACGTCCCAGGAGTCGGCCCAGTCGGCTTCGCTGGCCTCGGGTCCGCCGATCCTGGCGATCCCCGCGTTCGCGCAGTACAGGTCGATCTCGCCGAGCTCGGCCCGGGCGGCGTCGATCAGCGCCGCGACGCCGTCCTGCGACGCCGCGTCCCCTGGCACCGCGACCGCCAGGCCGCCGGCCGGCGGATCACACGACGCCGCGACCGCGGCGACAGCTGTGGAATTCAGGTCGTTGAGCACAACCCGGGCACCCTCGGCCACGAACCGGCGTGCCAGCGCCGCGCCGATGCCGCTGCCGGCCCCCGTAACCACCACGCCGACCCCGGCCACCGACTCCATCACTGACCTCCTGAGCGCCTCCGGCCGGCCGCCGCGGGCTCGGGCAGCCTGAGCAATCCTGCGGTGAACTGTACAGATCGGCCTTCCCTGCCGGGGCGGACTACGGCAGGCTTGTAACCGGTCAATGCTGTTATCCATGCTTCGGGAGGTACGACATGCCGGTCCTTGACGCGCTCGTCGCCGCACTGCGCCTGAGCACCATCGAGGTGATCGACCTCACTGCCCCGCTGAGCGCGGACACGCCGGTGATCAAGCTGCCTGAGCCGTTCGGGAACACCATCCCGCTGTCCTTGCAGGAGATCAGCCGGTACGACGACCGGGGTCCGGGCTGGTACTGGAACAACATCTCCACCGGCGAGCACACCGGGACGCATTTCGACGCGCCGGTGCACTGGGCGACCGGCCGGGACGGCCTGGACATCGCGCAGATCCCGGCCAGCCAGCTGATCGCCCCGGCGGTCGTGCTGGACTTCAGCGCCGAAGCCGCCGCTGACCCTGACTTCCTGCTCGAGGTTGACCACATCAAGAAGTGGGAGGGCGAGCACGGGTCCCTGCCTGAAGGCGGCTGGATGCTCTACCGGACCGGGTGGGACGTTCGTTCGGCCAGCCAGGAGCAGTTCCTGAACGCGAACGAGACCGGCCCGCACACGCCAGGGGTCTCGGTCGAGTGCGCCCGCTGGCTGGCCGAGCACGCGCCCATCATGGGCTTCGGCACGGAAACAGTGGGCACCGACGCCGGCGCCGCACACTCGTTTGACCCGCCCTTCCCGTGCCACTCCATGCTGCTCGGCGCCGGGAAGTACGGGCTGACCCAGTTGCAGAACCTCGCCAGGCTGCCTGCCACGGGCTTGGTCGTGATCGCGGGCCCGCTGCCGATCGTCGGCGGCTCGGGCAGCCCGTGCCGGGCACTCGCCCTGGTCGAGCGCGCCTGATGCTAGTCAGTGATGCCGTCGCCGCCGTGCTCGCCGAGTTCGGCGCCGATACCGTCTTCGGGGTCGTCGGCAGCGGCAACTTCCACGTGACCACCGCGCTGATCGCCCGCGGAGCGCGGTTCGTGCCCGCCAGGCACGAGTGCGGTGCGGCCAGCATGGCCGACGGCTGGGCCAGGATCACGGGCCGCCCCGGCATCGTGTCGGTGCATCAGGGCCCGGGGCTGACCAACGCGATGACCGGCATCACCGAGGCGGCCAAGAGCCGCACGCCGATGATCGTGCTGGCCGCCGACGTCGCCACCGGCGCGGTCAGGTCCAATTTCAGGATCGACGTGGCGGCCCTGGCCAAGGCCGTCGGGGCGGTGCCCGCACGGCTGCACTCCCCCGACTTCGCCGTCGACGACACGGTGCGGGCCTACCGGACCGCGGTGGAAGAGCGGCGGACGGTGATCCTGGCCCTGCCGCTCGACGTCCAGGCCGGGCAGTGCCCGCCGCCCGACGCCGAGCGGCTCGAGGCCGCCAGGCCGGGCCCGGTCAGGGGCGCGCGGGCCGGGCGCAAGGCGACGGGACCCGGCGCTCGTGCCACGCTGCTCCGCCAGGCCGAAGGCCCGGATTCGGCGGCATGGCTGGCCGAGGCGATCCGCGGGGCGCAGCGGCCGGTCTTCATCGCCGGCCGCGGCGCCAGGCACTCCGGCGCCCGCGCCGACCTGGAGCGGCTGGCCGACGCCTGCGGCGCGCTGCTGGCGACCTCCGCCGCCGCCAAGGGACTGTTCCGCGGCAGCCCGTGGGACCTCGACGTCAGCGGCGGCTTCGCCTCTCCGCTCGCGGCCGAGCTGATCCGCGGCGCCGACCTGGTGGTCGGCTGGGGCTGCTCGCTCAACATGTGGACGATGCGGCACGGTGCCCTGATCACGCCAGGGACCGCCGTTGCCCAGGTCGACATCGAGGCGGACGCGCTCGGCGCGCACCGCCCGGTCGATCTCGGGGTGACCGGGGACGTCGCGGCCGTTGCCCGCGACGTCGCAGCGGCCTGGGGTGACCACCGGGCCCCTGGGTACCGGTCCGAGGAGGTTCGCAAGCGGATCGACAGCGAGGTCCGCTGGCGCGACGTCCCCTACGCCGACGAAAGCGACGGCCGCCGGATCGACCCGCGGACCCTGTCGATCGCGCTGGACGACCTGCTGCCGGCCGAGCGGATTGTCGCCATCGACTCCGGCAACTTCATGGGCTACCCGAGCATGTTCCTGTCGGTGCCGGACGCTGACGGTTTCTGCTTCACGCAGGCCTACCAGTCGATCGGGCTCGGGCTGGCCTCGGCCATTGGCGCGGCGATCGCGCGGCCGGACCGGCTCGTGGTCGCCGCGCTCGGCGATGGCGGTGCCCTGATGGGGATCAGCGAGCTCGAGACCGTCGTCAGGCTGCGCCTGCCCATGGTCGTCGTGGTCTATGACGACGAGGCATACGGCGCCGAGGTGCATCACTTCGGCCCGGACGGCCATCCGCTGGACACGGTCAGGTTCCCGCCCGTCAACATCGCGAAGATCGCCAGGGGGTTCGGTTTCGCGGCGGCGAAGGTGCGGCAGGTGGCTGATCTGGCGAACGTGCGCGAATGGCTGGATGGCCCGCGGGACCGGCCGCTGCTGATCGACGCCAAGGTCACCTCCGATCACGGATCGTGGTGGCTGGAAGAGGCATTCCGCGGCCATTAGCGAGTGCTAATGTGTGGCCAGTTAATTGACGCAGCTGGCGCCGCTATTAACAGATCCAGCCAAGCGCGTCATTTCCCGGGGGGAAATGCCACGTGCGCGCGCGACTGATCCGGGCAGCAGCGGGCCCGGCAGGCGGCGGCATCTACAACACTGTCAACGGTCAACGGGACCTTCACGCTGCGGAATACTCGCGCGCTCGGTAATGCGCCGGACGATTGCGAACCCGCCGCCTCGGTCACCGGATGCGGAGGCTGAACCGGCCGTGACAGCCGAACCGGCCGGAGACCCGCCGGACCCGCCGGCTAGGCCGCCGCGGGCGGCAGGTCGACCAGGCGGGCCAGCGTGCCGCGGTGCCGGTCGGCGGTGCCGAGCCCGATCGACGAGCTCTTGGCGCGCTTGAGGTACAGGTGCGCCGGGTGCTCCCAGGTGAAGCCGATGCCGCCGTGCAGCTGGATCATCTCCTGGCCGGCCAGCACCGCCGTGTCCGAGCAGACCGCCTTGGCCAGTGCGACGGCAACCGGCGTGTCCGGGTCGCGCTCAGCGAGGCAGGCAGCCGCGTACCTGGCGGCCGCCCTCGCCTGGGTCACCGCGACCCACAGGTCAGCCAGCCGGTGCTTGATCGCCTGGAACGAGCCGACCGGGCGCGCGAACTGATACCGCTGCTTGACGTAGGCGAGCGTGATCTCCAGGGCGCGCTCAGCCAGGCCGACCTGCTCGGACGCCAGCATCGCCGCACCCGCCAGGAGCGCGGCCGCCACTGCCAGCTCGGCCTGCGGACCGGCCGCGATCCGCCTGGCCAGCACGTTGTCGAGGGTCAGGTCTCCGAGCTGCCTGGTCATGTCCAGCGAGACCACCGGCGTCCGCCGCACGCCCGGCTCGTCGGCGCGCACCAGGAAGAGCCCGTGCGGAACGCCGTCGGCCGGGACGATCAGCACGTCCGCCGGCAGAGCGTCGGCTATGCCGGAGACCGAACCTGAGAGCCGGTACATCCCGTCCGCATCGCCCTCGGCGGCGGGCCCGATCCGCACCGTCAGCTCGGGCCTGGTCCCGGGCATCGAGGAGAACGGGACGCCGAGCGCCGCGGTGATAGTTCCGGCCGCCAGGTCTGTCAGCAGCTCGCCGGCCGAAGCCGACCCGGGCTCACCGGCCTCGAGAACCGACAGCAGCGCGACCGTGGCGACCACCGCGCTGCCCAGATAGGGCACGGGAGCAACCGCCCGGCCGGCTTCCTCGGCGACGACTGCCGCCTCGCGGAACGACGCGTCCGCGCCGCCGAGCGACTCGGGGATCAGCAGCCCGGCGCAGCCGACGTCGGCCGCGAGCGTGCGCCACAGCCCGGTGTCGTACGTCTCCGCGGTCTCGGTCCTGGCCAGAACAGCGTCGAACGCCGCGCGGTCCTCGAGCACGGACCGGACGGCGGAGCGCAGTTCGCTCTCCTGCTCGCGGTAGGTCATGTCGGGCAGGCGCGTGCTGCCGCCCGCCTCCTGCGTCGCCGGGCCAGGCTCGGCCGGGCCAGGCTGGGCCGGGCCAGGCTGTGCCGCCGCCGTCGTCGCTTGCTGGCTCACCGGGGCAAATCCTTCCATGGCTTGTCCTTGTCCAGCCGGATCTCCGGCGGCAGCCCGAGCACCCGCTCGGCCACGATGTTGCGCAGGATCTCCGAGGTCCCGCCCTCGATCGAGTTTCCCTTCGAGCGCAGGAACCGGTAGCCGGCGTCGCGGCCGAAGAAGTCGGCGCCGTCGGGCCGCCGCATCGTCCAGTCGCCGTACCGCAGCCCGTCCGCGCCGTTCAGCTCGACCTCGAAGTCGGCGATCTCCTGGTTCAGCCGGGCGAACACGAGCTTGGCGCCTGAGCCCTCGGGTCCTGGCTGTCCGGCGGCGAGCTGCTGGCGCAGCCGCTCCCCCGCCAGCCTGGAGACCTCGGCCGCCGCCCACAGCCGCAGCAGCTTGTCATGCAGCCCCTGGGTGCGCAGCTCCGGATGGGTGCGCCAGGTCGTCGCGGCGACCCCGATCATGCCGCCTTCGCGCGGGAAAGTGAACGCGCCGAGCGCGACCCGCTCGTTCATCAGCGTCGCGGTGGCGACCGCCCAGCCCTGGCCGACCTCGCCGATCCGGTCGGCGTCGGGAATGACCACGCCGGTCAGGAAGACCTCGTTGAACTCGGCCTCGCCGGTCGCCTGCCGCAGCGGCCTGACCTCGACTCCCGGCGCCTTCATGTCGACGCTGAAGTAGGTCAGTCCCCTGTGCTTGGGCTGGCCGGGATCGGTCCTGGTGACCAGCAGGGCACGGCTGGCGACGTGCGCCGACGAGGTCCAGACCTTCTGCCCGTTGACGACCCAGCGGTCCCCACCCGCCTCTTCTCCCCCCTTCACCAGCACCGCGCGAGTGGCCAGGTTCGCCAGGTCCGACCCGGCACCGGGCTCGCTGAACAGCTGGCACCAGATCTCCTCGCCGGTCCACAGCGGCTTCAGCCAGCGCCGCTTCTGCTCGTCCGAGCCGTAGGCCAGGATCGTCGGGGCGGCCATGCCCAGCCCGATGCCGTTGCGCTCCGGCCGGTTGGTCGGCGCGCCGGCCAGCGCGAACTCCGCGTCCACGACCTTCTGCAGCGTCCGCGGCAGGCCCTGACCGCCCAGCCCAGCCGGGTAGTGCACCCAGGCCAGCCCGGCATCGAACCTGGCCCGGACGAACTCCATCCGCTCGGTCGTGGCCGGATCGTGCGCCGCGAGGAAATCCCTGACCTGCGCCCGCAGGTCCGCGGTGGTCATCTCGCCCTCCGTCAGCCCAGTGTGATCTAGCCCAGTGCCGTCTAGCACAGGGGACCGCCCGCCAGGTAGATCACCTGTCCTGAGACAAAGCCTGCCCCCTCGCTGGCGAGGAACGACGCTAGGTGGGCGACGTCATCGGGCTGCCCGACCCGGCGCACCGGGATCTGCGAAGCGGCGCCCTTCTGGAAGTCCTCGAACGGCACGCCGACCCTGGCCGCCGTCGCGGCGGTCATGTCGGTGGCGATGAACCCGGGCGCGATCGCGTTCGCGGTGACGCCGAACGGGCCGAGCTCGATGGCCAGCGTCTTGGTGAAGCCCTGCAGGCCGGCCTTGGCCGCCGAGTAGTTGACCTGGCCGCGGTTACCGAGCGCGGAACTCGACGACAGGTTGATGATCCGGCCGAATTTCTGCTCCACCATGTACTTCTGCGCGGCCTTGCTCATCAGGAACGCTCCCCGCAGGTGCACGCCGAGGACCGTGTCCCAGTCGTCATCGGTCATCTTGAAGATCAGGTTGTCGCGGATCACGCCGGCGTTGTTGACGAGCACCGTCGGCGGCCCGAGCGCCGCGGCGATCGCCTCGACCGCCGCGGCGACCTGCGCGGAGTCGCTCACGTCGGCGCCGGCGGCGAACGCCCGGCCGCCGGCGGCGGTGATCGCGTCGACCGTCGCGCCGCAGTCGCCTTCCTTCAGGTCGATGACCGCGACGGCCATCCCGTCAGCGGCGAACCGCTTCGCGACGGCCGCGCCGATTCCGCGCGCACCTCCGGTCACGATCGCCACCCGCTGTGGGTGCTCCGACATCTGCATCGCCCCTTCTGACGTGATCAAGTCTTATGCCTAACGCACCATACCGAGCGCATCCCGGCCAGGCTGGCCAGCGCCGCTGCGGGCCGGCTGACCGGGCCGGGCAGGCGCTGGTCAGCTCCTGTACTTGCGCAGTTCCCGGTGGGCCATCGACCGCTTGTGCACCTCATCGGGCCCGTCAGCGAAGCGCAGGCTCCTGGCCGCGGCCCAGGCCTGCGCCAGCGGGAACTCCTGGCTCACGCCGCCGCCGCCGTGTGCCTGGATCGCCTTGTCGATCACCCACTCGGCCATCGAGGGAACCGCGATCTTGATGGCCTGGATCTCGGTATGCGCGCCCTTGTTGCCGACGGTGTCCATCAGCCACGCCGTCTTCAGCACCAGCAGCCTGGCCTGCTCGATCCGCACTCGCGACTCGGCGATCCAGTCCTGCACGACGCCCTGGTCGGCGATCGGCTTGCCGAAGGCGACCCGGCCGGTGGCCCGGCGGCACAACGCCTCCAGTGCCCGCTCGGCCGACCCGATCAGCCGCATGCAATGGTGGATCCGGCCCGGCCCGAGTCTGGCCTGCGCGATCGCGAAGCCGTCACCCTCGCCGGCGATCAGGCTGGTGGCCGGCACCCGGACATTCGAGAACTCGATCTCGGCGTGGCCGCCGTGGGTGGAGTCGGTGAAGCCGAAGACCCGCATGCTGCGCTTGATCGTGATGCCGGGGGTATCGGCCGGCACGCAGATCATCGACTGCTGGCGGTGCCGGTCCGCGCTCGGATTCGTCTTCCCCATCACGACGAGGACCGTGCAGCGCGGGTCCATCGCGCCGGAGGACCACCACTTGCGGCCGTTGATCACGTACTCATCGCCGTCGCGCTCGATCCGGGTCGTGATGTTGGTCGCGTCGGAGGATGCGACATCGGGCTCGGTCATGCAGAACGCCGACCTGATCTCGCCGCCGAGCAGCGGCAGCAGCCATCGCTCGATCTGCTCGGCACTGCCGAACTCGGCGAGCACCTCCATGTTGCCGGTGTCCGGCGCGGCGCAGTTCAGCGCCTCGGGCGCGATCGCGCCGCTGCGCCCGGTGATCTCGGCCAGCGGCGCGTACTGCAGGTTGGTCAGTCCGGCGCCGTACTTCCCGGCGATCTCGCCGATCTGGTCCTTGTGCGTGCGCACGGTCAGGAACAGGTTCCACAGCCCCTGGCTGCGCGCCTGCGCCTTGAGCTCCTCGATCACGGCCGGGCGCTGCCAGATATTGCCTGCGGCCTCGGCCGCCGCGACCTGGTCGGCGAAGACGCGCTCGGCCGGATAAACGTGGGAATCCATGAACGCGAGCAATTGGTCGCGCAGTTCCTCGGTTCGTGCGTCGTATCCGAAGTCCACCTAGCGCCTCCCGATGTGTCCGACAAGCGTACCTACCGACCAGTACGGTCACACGTTACGGTCTGGACATGGCACAGGTCGAGACAGTACGCGGCCCGGTTGACGTCGTCAGCCTCGGCACGACGCTCATGCACGAGCACGTGTTCGTCCTCAACGAGGAGATCCGGCGGAACTACCCGGCTGACTTCAACGAGGACGCCCGGCTCGCGCATGCCGCCAGGCAGCTCAGCAAGGCGGCCGTACGCGGAGAGCATGGTCCTGTCACACGATGCCGCCTGCTACCTCGACTGGCCGGTACTTCAGCTGACGCGATTGGTGGCCTATATGGGCTACGGGTAGCGTTTGCCCATGAACCCCATCCGCGACATCGCCGACCGCTACGTCGAGGAGTCCGCCCAGCTCGACCCGGTCGGTGCCACGTCCGCCGGGCTGACGGGCTTCGA
>Ga0307374_10003553_pt1 | contig 26558 bp, 18 predicted proteins | sample OX3MG_FD_202532 | JGI IMG/M metagenome (GOLD analysis project Ga0307374, IMG submission 202532) | Soil microbial communities from Risofladan, Vaasa, Finland - OX-3 | ecosystem: Environmental > Terrestrial > Soil > Coastal area > Acid sulfate soil | place: Finland: Risofladan, Vaasa | collected...
CAAGCCGCGCTCAAGCTGGTGCTCGAGCCGATCTTCGAGGCGGACTTCAAGCCGTGCAGTTACGGCTTCCGCCGAGGGCGCCGGACTCATGACGCGATAGCTGAGATTCACAACTTCGCCACCAACCGATACGAATGGGTGGTGGAGGGAGATATCACGGCGTGCTTCGACGAGATTTCGCACTCGGCCCTGATGGACCGGGTTAGGAAGCGGATCGGAGATAAGCGTGTGCTGGGCCTGGTGAAGGCGTTCCTCAAGTCGGGCATCCTCCATGAGGATGGCAACAAGGGGGACACGATCACCGGCACTCCCCAGGGCGGGATTCTCTCACCAGTGCTGGCCAACATCGCCCTTTCCGTCCTCGATGAGTTCTTCATGGAGCGGTGGGTGGATGACTTCAGGGCACGAGAACTCCTGCGCCGCAGGGGCCAAGCCACTTACCGCATCGTGCGTTACGCGGATGACTTCGTGGTCATGGTGCACGGCACCCGGGAGCAGGCAGAGGCAGTGCGCGACCAAGCGGGTGAGGCGTTGCGACCGATGGGTTTACGCCTGTCGGAGACAAAGACGAAGATCGCCCACATTGACGAGGGCTTCGACTTCCTCGGCTACCGCATCCAGCGGAGCCAGAATCGGGGCAACGGAAAGCGCAACGTCTATACGTATCCGAGCCGTGACGCCATCTTGGCGATCACGCGCAAGGTGAAGGCGCTGACCGGCAGGACGTTCACGAACCTACAGCTCAGCGATCTCCTGTATCGGCTGAACCCGATGCTGCGAGGCTGGGCGTATTACTTCCGATACGGCTTCTCATCCCGATCGTTCGGGTACTTGGAGTACTTCGCATGGCAACGGGTCGTCCGTTGGCTGCGTGCCAAGCACAAGGGGCGCAACTGGAAGTGGCTCAGGCGTCGCTACCTGCCAGGGTGGCGGCCCACCGATGGTGCGATCACGCTGTTCGACCCGCGAAAGATCGGGGTCATCCGGTACCGGTATCGGGGCAGCAAGATTCCAACGCCATGGGCGAGCCAGGCCGCGGGGGCCACGGCATGACATTTCGGCATGGACTTGTGGAGAGCCGGATGCGTGGTAACGCGCACGTCCGGTTCGGAGGGCGGGTCGGGGAAACGGACCACGCCGAAAGGCTGGTACCGCGCCCCGGCTCGACCCTACCCGTGACACGGCTGGACACGCAGAACGGCCAGGTGCTTGTCATGTCCGCGCTGGTCATGGCGTTTCTCTTCCTGCCGCTCTCGGTCTTCGTTATCGACACGGCACTGGTCGATTCGAGCTATGCCCAGCTCGGAGAGACCCTGCAAGCGTCGGCCGAGGACGGCGCGTCATCGATCGACGTGGCGGCCTACCGGAGCAGCAATGGCCAGATTGTTCGGCTCGATCCGATTCAGGCTAAGGCGGTCGCCGATGGTTCGATTAAGGCAGCTGCGGTGCGGGGCCTCCAATCGTGGACCGTGTCAGTCAGTGGTTCGCGTGTGACCGTGACCGGGACCTTATCCGTTCAACTGATGGTTCTTGGCAACGCGGCGTTGAGCGAGTCGAGGAGCGCGATCTTTGCTTACGGGCAATAGGACAATCCGTCTCGCTGCTGCGCTGACGATAGGCATCGCTCTTGCGATCGCTGCCGCGGTTTCGTCAGACAGGATTCCGGTGCTGGACGATCTGTTGGCTTCGTCTTGGGTTCCAGCTGTGATCCTCTCGGTGCTGCTCGTTGGCGCGGCCGTCGGAATTGCACTTGTGCTCCCACGGTCGAGGCCCACTTCCGGAGAGTCGACGGGGCCAGAGCCAGTGATTGCCAGGCCGACGATCCCCGAGGTTCGACGGAAGCCCGCAATCATTTCGATCCACGGTCTCGAAGCACAGGCGGGCTGCACCTCGTTGGCGTTCAACCTGGCTGTGGAACTGGCCGCGGCGGGGCTCGTCGATGGCCGCCGACCTCGCCCGATCTGCGTGGTTCGTGCGGGTCCATTGAGCAGCACGGTCGGACTTGATCCGAAGCCCTTCACCGACTACTGCCGCAGCCATATGGCGGCGGTCGGCGACGAGGTGATCGAGCTAGCGGAGCGACACCCCTCGGGCTGCGAGGTCCTCTGCGTTGCGGACGGTGTGCTGGACGGTCACCGTTTGCGCCTGCTGTCTTCGGTGCTCAGACGGTTTTACGACGTGGTCATCCTCGACTGCCCGCCTGGGGACCGCTGGCTGATTGACTCCGCATTCGACGCGAGCGAGGTCTCGCTCCTGGTCGGACTGCCGAGTGATGAGTCCGCTAAAGCGGTACTCCCATGGTCCGATTCGTCCTGGCGATACGGTCTCGACGCCCGATTCGGACTGATAGTCAATCGGGTCAGCGCAAGGACCTCGATTCCCGAACTACTGCTGGCTGCGTTCGCTAACCTGGCGCTGATTCCGGAGGACGCGGCCGCGGGCAACGCATTGGAGCTGCCTTGGGTTCTGCGTCCCGAGTCGCGAGCGGGCCGAGCCATCACCGAGCTCGCGGCCAGGCTGGTGCCGGACGTCGCCGCGAAGGAGTCGAGCCATGCCGCATGAGCTGATCGCCGGCCTCGAGGCGAGTGCGGTGGTTCTCCTCGTCCTTCTATTGGTGCCGAAGCTGGGCGTAGATCACCTGCGCGCAAGGTTCTCGGATTTGCATTCAGGCCGGCGCCGGTGGCTCTTCGATCCGCTACTCCCGCGAGGGGACAAGCGTGCCTGGAACGTAGCCCTCGATGCAGTCGACGTGTTCGAGCAGGGGGTTCCACTGTATGTAGCGGGCCGGCTGGCCGAGCAGAGGTCCGCCCAGCTGTATCTCGAACGGCAGGGCCGCTGGGGGGACAGTCCGAAGGCGCTGCTCGCTGCTCACCTGAAGGGCGCGATCAACGAGGCCGAGCTTCATGGTCAACTGAAGAGCCGCGAGCTGCCGCTGCCAGCCACCAAAGCGGTTGCCGCGAAGGTCGAGGCCAGGCCACTGATCAGCGTCAAGTGGTGGCTGGAGCGGCAGGCCATGGCGCACGCAATGGCGAAGCCGAATGGAGATGGCTTAGGAAAACGGGCCCGAGTTGGACCCCCGGGCGAGGGGACGAAGGATGAGAACGAAGCTGAGGACACCGAGGAGGCGGAGTCAGCTACGGCTCCCCGCGCCGACCCGACCTATCTGAGGATCCGGACGTTCGGACGAATCGAGCTCCTACAAGCGGGCCTGGACCACGCCCCAGAACTGTTGCGCAAGAAGGTGCTCGCGTTCATCTGGCTGTACTTGTTCGTACGCGGCTTACTCGAGCCGGAGGGCCGGGTTGATCGCGGTGCGTTCTGTGAGGAGTTCGCGCCGGGACTATCGCCGGAAAGGCAGCGCAAGCGTGTTCGGGACCGACTCGACGATATGTTCAATCGTGATCTGCCCACTGCGCTGACGTCGCGGCTAATCACTGACCGCACACAGCTGCGCCTGGATTTGGCCAAGTGCAGCATCGACATCGTCCGCCTTCAGGAGATTGCGAGGCACTGCGGGGCAAAGCAAGGGATGCTATCCAGCGACTTGGCGGCCGAAGCAAATCGCGTCCTCGACGAGACCGAGGGCGAGTTCCTCCCCGGATGGGAGGAGATCGAGACCGAGACCAATGGTGGCCGTGGCGGGGCGGCCGAGTATGTGCGCACACTCCGCCAGGTGGCGGACACCGCAAGGGTGGACATCATGGGCGCCTTGGCCGCCAACCACTTGGCACGCCAAGAACCCCGCAAAGCGATTCCTCTCCTAGAGCAGGCATTGGAGCGGCAGCCAGAGCGTGAAGATCTAGCCCGACGGCTCCGCGCCGCCTACCTCGAGACCGGCCAGCATCTCAGAGCAATCGAAATTCAAAAGGACCATGCCCTAGACGCCTGACCTCACATTGACGTTGTCGGCCGTCGACGCGGCACATTTACAACCGAATAGGCCGGCCCGCCGGCTCTTGCTCATGAGCGTTTGCCCTCTGGCGGATCGCTCGGAGCGAGAGTATGGACCGGTGCATGGATTGCGGTGGCGTACTCCTGACCGTCGATCGTCGATGTCTTCCAAGCGCAGCGACACCTGCGGCAGAAACTCCAGCCGCCGCGACTACGGGCGGGGTCGGTCAGTTCTCCGGAGCAGCCTGGGCACGCACATCGGCCCACGGCGACGCTAGCCAGTGCAGCAGCGCGGTCGAACATGCGTTCGGGAATCGTACTGCAAGAACTGCAGGGTCAGCCTCGGCCAACGATCCCGATAATCTCCCCATGGCAATGCCACTCGCACCGAAGCTAGACATCCACGACATCGCAGCCCGCCTGTGGGAGACCGCGGACGAGCTTCGGGCCAACTCCCACCTCAAGGCCGCGGAGTACTCCATTCCGGTCCTGGGGCTAATCTTCCTCAAGTTCGCGGACAGCCGCTTCACCCAAATGGAAACGCGCCTTGCGGGCAAGGCCACCGGCCGGCGCGAAATAGGCAAGGCCAATTATCAAGCCAAAGGCGTCCTCTATCTCCCAAAGCAATCGCGATTCGCCAACCTCCTCCACTTGAAGGAAGGGGACAACCTCGGCAAAGCCATTAACGACGCAATGGCCGCGATCGAAGAGGAGAACCCAGCTCTGAAGGGCGTCCTCCCGAGGACGTACCAATCGCTTACGAACGACACGCTTGTCAGCCTCTTACGTTCCGTGAATGCGATCCTTGGCAACATCGAAGGCGACGCCTTCGGAAAGGTCTACGAGTATTTTCTCGGCAAATTCGCAATTGCAGAGGGTGCTAAGGGTGGTGAGTACTTCACGCCCATGTCGATCGTGCGCCTGATCGTCGAGATCATCGAGCCATTCAACGGCAAGATCTTGGATCCAGCGTGTGGATCCGGCGGCATGTTCGTCCAAAGCGTGCGGTTCGTTGAGGAGCACCGGAACGGCAAGACTTCCAGGCTGTCCATCTATGGCCAGGAGCGTGTCGACGAGACGGTGCGCCTCTGCAAGATGAACCTCGCGGTGCATGGGCTCGAGGGCCAGGTCAGTCAATCGAACACCTACTACGAGAACCCGTTTAAGGCGGTAGGGCAGTTCGACTACGTGATGGCCAATCCGCCGTTCAACGTGAACAAGGTCGACAAGGCGAAGCTGGAGGGTGACCCACGTTTTCCGTTCGGCCTTCCTAAGGCCGATAACGGCAACTACATCTGGATCCAAGCCTTCTACTCGGCTCTGAACGACAAGGGCCGGGCCGGCTTCGTCATGGCTAACTCTGCGGCGGACGCCAGCGGCTCCGAGCTGGAGATCCGCAAGAAACTGATCGCGGAGAAAGCAGTCGATGTGATCGTCGCGGTGGGCTCGAACTTCTTCTACACGGTGACACTACCGGTGACGTTGTGGTTTCTCGACCGAGGTAAGCATGGGACGAAGCGTGAGGACCAGATTCTCTTCATCGACGCCCGCAAGATCTTCCGCCAGATTGACCGCGCGCATCGTGATTGGAGGCCGGAGCAAATCGAGTTTTTGGCGAACATCGCCAGGCTGTATCGGGGTGAGGATGTCGAGGCGGCGGAGGGGTCACCGGAGTTGATGAAGGCGTCATTTCCTGGCGGCGTGTACGTCGATGTGCCTGGTCTGTGCGCCGTGGCGACTCTGCGGCAGATCGAGAAGCAGGGTTCGAGCCTCAACCCCGGGAGGTACGTGGGCGTCGCTGCAGCAGAGAACGATGGCGTGGACTTCCGCGTCCGGTTTGAAGAGCTGAACGAGGAGCTGGAGAAGCTCAACTCGGAAGCGGCTGTGCTGCAAGAACGGATTGCGCTCAACGCGGCAGAGTTGCTCGGTTGAATCAAGGGCTCATCGGCGAAATTACAGCGGCGATCATCGACTATCGTGGAAAGACCCCCCCGAAGTCCGCGAGTGGAATCAAGCTGCTGACCGCGAAGGTCATCAAGGACGGAGGCGTCGACGAGACCCGGCTGGAGTACGTTTCGGAGGATACATACGCATCGTGGATGCGGCGGGGATTCCCGCGGCAGTGGGACATCCTGCTCACCACCGAAGCGCCCCTCGGCGAAATTGCACTCCTCCGTTCACCGGAACGGATTGCACTTGCGCAGCGCGTAATCCTGCTCCGCGGCAACCCCGCCGTCGTCAACCAACTCTACTTATTCGCAGCGCTGCGGTCGCCTCTCGTGCAGGGTCGACTTCGCCAACGGGCCACCGGAACCACAGTGGTCGGCATAAAGCAGAGGGAGCTGAGGATGGTGGAGATACCGCTACCGCCACTCGCCACCCAGCGCAAGATCGCTGGCATTCTCTCTGCCTATGACGACCTCATCGAGAACAACACTCGACGGATCTTGCTGCTGGAGGAGATGGCACAGCGGATTTACCGCGAGTGGTTCGTGGACTTCCGCTATCCGGGCCACGAGAACGTCGAGATGGTGGCCTCGGAGTTGGGCCCGATTCCAGAGGGTTGGACGACTGGGCGGGTCAGCGATCACGTCGATGTGATTCGTGGGCGCTCCTACCGAGGTACCGACGTTGTGGACACGGGAGGGGTCCCGTTCATCAACCTTGGTTGTGTTGCGCGTGAGGGTGGGTTTCGCCCGGATGGGATCAAGCGTTACATCGGTGAGTTCAAAGAAGCCCACAAAGTAACAGCTGGAAACATCGTGATGGCGGTAACTGACATGACTCAGGAGCGTCGAATAGTGGCGAGGGCCGCACGCGTACCTGAGTTGGGCGAGGGGTTTGGGGTGTTCTCGATGGACCTCGTGAAGATCGACCCTAAGGATCTGCCAGGCGAGTACGTTCTCGGCCTACTCCGGTATTCAGACTTTGCAAACAAGGTCAAGGCCCACGCTAATGGAGCAAACGTGCTCCATCTCCATCCTGACCGCATTGGCGATTACGCCACTGTCTTCCCATGGCCTGAGATCGCCCGCCGTTACGCGAAGCAGGTGGCCCCAACGCAGATGCTGTCTGATGGACTTCAAGCCACCAATGAGCGATTGCGAGCCACACGAGACCTGCTTCTGCCGTGCCTGGTCTCTGGGGTGATCGATGTCACCGACCTCGATATCGTGATAACGGAACCTGCCGCGTGACTCCTGGTCAGTACACCGAGGACCAGCTGGTCGAGCAGCCGGCGATCGAGCTCTTCGAAGAAATCGGCTGGGAGACCGTCAACGTGTACTACGAAACCCTCGGACCGAAAGGTACGCTCGGTCGCGATAACAAGTCGGAAGTCTTCCTGACCCGCCGGCTGAGGGCAGCTATCGAACGCCTCAATCCCGGAACGCCCGCAGAGGCAATCGATCAGGCGGTGACTGAGATCACCAGGCCACGCACTGTAATGCACTACGCGCGCGCGAACCAACAGATTCACTCCCTGATGCGCGACCGCGTCGAGGTATCGGTTCGCCAGCCCGACGGAACCACCTTGCCCGAGAAGCTCACAGTCATCGACTGGGAGAACCCCGAGAACAACGACTTCCTCCTCACCTCTCAGCTATGGGTTCACTCCGATCTGTACCACCGACGCACCGATCTCGTGGGTTTCGTCAACGGCATTCCTCTCGTCTTCATCGAGCTGAAGGCCTCACACCGCAACTTGAAGAACGCGTACGACGACAACCTTCGTGACTATCGGGATTCGATTTCACATTTGTTCACGCCGAATGGATTCGTTGTTCTTTCGAACGGAGCTGACACCAAGGTGGGGACAATCACCTCAGGCTGGGAGTTCTTTTCCGAATGGAAGAAGATCAACTCGGAGGGCGAAGAGGGATCCGTCTCGTTGGAGACAGTCATCCGAGGCATGTGCACCAAGGAACGTCTCCTTGACCTCATCGAAAACTTTGTCGTGTTCCAAGACCTACCGGGCGGCTTTGTCAAATTACTTGCGCGCAACCATCAGTACCTCGGGGTCAACAACGCAATGGCTCGGATGGACGAGCTACAGCACGCACCTCCAAATGAACGGGGCAGACTTGGCGTGTTCTGGCATACGCAGGGATCCGGAAAGACCGTCTCGATGCTCTTCTTCTCACAGAAGGTATTGCGCAAGCGCCCCGGAAACTGGTCGTTTGTCATCGTCACCGACCGCGACGACCTCGACGAGCAGGCCTACAAGGAGTTCCTCTATGCCGGCGTGATCACTGAGAAGCATATGAGGGCTAGCGGATCCGCGAATCTTCGCCAACTTCTTGCTGAGGATCACCGCTACGTCTTCACCCTAATCCACAAGTTCCGCACCGAGAAGGGCGAGACCCATCCGGTTGTTTCCGACCGAAGCGACGTGATCGTGATTACGGACGAGGCTCACCGCACCCAGTACGACACGCTCGCCCTCAACATGCGCAATGCCCTCCCGAATGCGAGCTTCCTCGGATTCACCGGGACACCCCTGATCGCAGGCGAAGAGCGGACCCGCGAGGTGTTTGGCGACTACGTATCCATCTACAACTACGCCGCGTCAACTGCGGACCACGCGACGGTTCCGCTCTTCTACGAGAATCGGATACCTCAGCTGCAGATCGCCAATCCCACCTTCGGCGACGACCTCATGGCCATCGTGGAGGAGGCCGACCTGGACGAGTCCCAGGAACGCCAGCTCGCGCGGGCCCTCGGCCAGCAATACGAGCTGATTACCCGCGACGACCGCCTGGATACTGTCGCCAAGGACCTCGTCGATCACTTCCTTGGCCGGGGGTTTCCTGGCAAAGCGCTCGTTGTGTCCATTGACAAGGTGACCGCTGTCCGGACCTTCGACAAGGTGCAACGTTTCTGGGCGGAGAGGCTCGCTAGGAACGAGCAGAACCTTGCGATGGGCGACCTCTCACCCGAGCAAGCGGACCTTCTAACGCGCGAGATCAGTTTCATGCGCGACACCGACATGGCGGTCGTTATCTCTCAGGCCCAAAACGAGATCGCTGAAATGGCGGCACGCGGGCTCGATATCAAGCCACACCGCAAGCGCATGGTCGAGGAGCAACTGGAGGAGAAGTTCAAAGACGCCGAGGATCCATTCAGGATCGCGTTCGTATGTTCGATGTGGACTACTGGGTTTGACGTCCCATCACTGTCGACCGTCTATCTCGACAAGCCGCTGCGCAACCACACTTTGATGCAGACCATCACCCGCGCCAACCGCGTGTTCCCCGAAAAGAACAACGGCCTGATCGTCGCCTACGTCGATGTCTTTCGCAATCTCCAGAAGGCGCTTGCGATTTACGCCGTCGGAAGCAAGGCTGGCGAGGTACCGGTGGAAGAGAAGGGAGCACTGATCGAGGCCGTACGCGAGGCGGTCGATGACCTCCGGGCTTTCTGTTCAGAACGCGACGTGGACCTCGACGCGCTCGGGCGGCTGAAGGGCTTCGAGCTGGTCGGGGCTGGGAAGCGGACGATCGAGATGCTCATGGTGGACGATGACGAGAAGATTGCCTTCCTCTCTCGAGCGTCACTGGTCGACCGGATCTACAAGGCCATCCTCCCCGACAAAAGAGCCAACGAGTTCAGCCGCCTAAGAGCGGTGTCGAAGTTCCTCGCTGATGGCATCGCCGCCTATACCGAGCGGACCGATGTCTCCGGAGTTCTCGGTAGGGTCGAGCAGCTCCTGGACGAGTCCGTCGCCGCCCACGAGTACCTGATACCCGAGAGCGAAGCCGAGGCGCTCTTCGATCTCGGAGCTGTGGACTGGAAAGGGCTTGAAGACGCCTTCAAGCAGGGACGTCCGCGAACCGCGGCCCAGCGTCTGCGATCACTACTATCGGCTCGGATCGCGGCTTTAGTCCGCCTGAATCCGGTTCGAGTCGACTTGGTAGAGCGTTTCGAGAAGCTAGTCGCGGACTACAACGCGGGCAGTATGAACACCGAGACGTTCTTTCAGGAGCTGCTCGCATTTGGCAAGACGCTTACCGAGGAGGAGGCTCGCGCCCTTTCTGAAGGGCTCAGCGAGGAGCTACTCGCCATATTCGACTTGCTCATGAGACCTGCGCCACCACTGTCGGAGGCCGAACAAGCTCTGGTCAAGAGAGTTGCAGAGGAGCTGCTGGCAATCCTCAAACGCGACAAGATCGTCCTCGACTGGCGAAAGCAACAGGGCACACGCGCGGCCGTGCGGGTTGCGGTTGAGGAGACACTGGACAGGCTGCCCGAGGCGTACACGCGGCAGCTGTATGCCCAGAAGTGCGACGCGGTCTACCAGCACGTTTTCGATAGCTACTGGGACGATGGGCACTCGGTCTACGACAGAGCCGCCTAAGCGTTGCGCATCTCGATGAATGCTTCTGAAGTGTCGGCCGACATCGCTACAGTTCTTGCCGCTCGCCTACGGAAGGCGGCGAGTCGCTCGTCAGTGCCAGGATCTTTGCCGGTCCTGTTCTTCGGCGATCTGCCTTCAGCGCTCGTCGCCACCGTTGGGCTCAATCCCTCGAAACAGGAATACCTGGACCAGTCCGGGGCCCAACTACAAGGCTCCAACCGCCGTTTCGAAACGCTCGACTCACTTGACGCCACAAGCCGAGAAACCCTATCGGATCACCAGATTGATCGAGCAATCAGTACGATGCGTTCCTACTTCCAACCCGGCATGCCCATCTATTCGTGGTTCAGCCATCTCGATCGTGTTTTGACGCCGCTCGGAGCTTCGTATGGCGCCGGCTCTGCAGCGCATCTCGATCTCGTTCAGGAGGCCACAAATCCCACCTGGTCACAACTCGTGAAAGAGCAACCTGTCGAGGCTCGAGCTCTGCTGCAGTCAGATCTCCCATTCCTTCAGTGGGAGATCGAATCCTTCCCTTTGACTCTTCTGATCTGTAACGGCGCAACAGCGTTCGACAATGTAGTTCGGCTCTTGAACGGACGGGTGATTGAAACAGGAAAGCTAAAGCGGGTTACCTGGCGGCTGGCCGAGGCGTTCGTCGGGCCACGCAGACTTAAGGTGGCCGGCTGGAACATCCCGTTAGTGCGGCCAACCGGACTCGGTTTGAACGGAGAGGTCCAGCTCGGCGAACTAATTGGTCAAGCAGCCAAGTCGGCCGGCTCGAGGTCATGAGTCAAGACGAGTGGCGGCACGTAATTCAAGGGCGCAGTCACGAGGTTGCGCGGTTCTTGAGCTGGGCCAACACGTACGAACAATCGGGCGCGTCGTTACGGTGGTCGAAGCGTCAAGACATCCAAGATGCAGCCGCGGCGTCTCAGTGGTTCGAAGAGCAATGGTGGGGACTCGTTGTTTTCTCTTGCTTTGGCCGACTAGAAGGCGCTAAGTTCGTCGCTTCGCTTTTCCCCCGACCTCGCCCCGATGCAACAGCTGTTCTGGCTCAACTCCAGCTGCCGGCGGGAACTATCGGACACCATCGCGTACAAACTGGGCATCGGGGAGCGAAGCAGGCGCTGGTCGCTGCTTGCGAACGATGCGACGATTTCGAGCGGATCTTGGTGCGGGGACTCGACTTCCGGACTCGTTACTTGGGCCTGCGCGCCCTTTGGGCGCCGAACTGGGGCCGAACCACCTGCTTCGACCTTGTCCTTAGAGCAGGTGGTCTCGGAGTCGGAGGTCACATTTACGGACCTGACCGCGCGTATCTGGAAACAGGCCCCGCGCGGGGTTTTGCGTTAGTGACCGGTATCGAGGTCGCGACAGCCGATTCCGAATGGTGCGAGGGACTGCTTCACTGGTGGTCCGAAAACTGGAACGAGGTAGCTGAAGGGGCCGGAGTTGATTGGCAGGCCGGAGCCGCGTATGACTCAGGCGACTTCGAAAACGCGCTGTGCATTTACCAAGAGCAGAGTGGACGCGACGTCGCCTTGCAACCGAGTACGAGTGACTCGACGGATCAGTGGTCGAGTTCTACTGGCCCAAATGTGGACCGTTGTCCGCGCTGCAATCGCTTCCTGATGTCCGTTCTTTGGGACGGGAAGGTTGGCGGTGGCGAGTATTTGGAGTGCCAGTCCTGTGGGTGGCGAATGGTAGTGGACGGAGTTGACCCCGAGCGCTGAGGAGGCGTAACGACGCCCATCAAGCGTGCGGCTACACTCTTCCGGTGACCTTACGAGCTCGGCCCCGAAGAAGGGCGGAGATTATTGGAGGTCAACATGAACGTCTTCTTGGCCAGTCTGTTGTGGCTCGCCGATCGCTGCTGGTGGATCGTCTTTAGGCTGACAAAAGATGTCACGTGCATGAAAGTGGACATCGAGCTGTTCCTTGGTGCGCCCGATGCGATGGGGTCCTACGAGGTCACTGTCATGACAAGGCAGTACGGGCCTAAGGCATAGGCGATGTCGCAGCCATCAAGCGGATTGTTGACGATCTGTAGGCGGCGCCCGGCCCCGTCCCGTGTTTCCGCACACCTGGCTGTCTGATCCGCGATGAGCTCCACCCCTCCGCCAAAAGTCATAATTCGGCGCGAACGCGGTCAGGCGCCGTCGACCCCGGAAGCGCTCTTTGCCGACTTGGCTAGGCCCCCCGAGAGCCCGGCAAAGTTTTTGTGGTCACACCAAGCCGACCTGCTCCGGGAGTACCACGGCAATCACCTGGACACCCCAGATATCGCGCTTGAGCTGCCAACGGGCGCAGGGAAGACCCTGCCCGCCCTTCTGATCGCCGAGTGGCGGCGACGTGCCAGGGGAGACCGTGTTGTCTACCTTTGCCCGACCCGGCAATTGGCGCACCAAGTCGCTCATCACGCGTACTTGTACGGGATCCGCGTCGCCACGTTGGTCGGCCCGCACGGGGGCTGGGAGAAGCGACAGTTGTACGAGTTCCAGGCGGCCGAGACTATCGCGGTCGCGACGTACAGCACCATCTTCAACACGTCGCCCAAAGTGAAACAACCTCAAGTTCTCGTATTGGACGACGCACATGCCGCCGAGTCCTACGTCGCCGATGCCTGGTCGATTCGGATCCCACGCGAGAACCCCCTGTACGAGGTAATGATCGAAACTCTCGCGCCGGCCCTCGATCCGGTCTACGCGCAGCTGCTGCGCAGCCCTGAGCCCGACCCACGCGCCGCACAAGAGGTCGCGCTTATCTCACCCGAATATCTGCATCGGCGAGCCAAGGATCTCATCGAGATCCTGAGCAGCATGGATGGTGACCATCATTGGGCCACCAGCATGGTCGGTGGAAGGCTTGGGGCCTGCCTTGGATACGTCGGCTACCGCGAGATCCTCATTAGGCCATTCATCGCACCAACGTTCGCGCACCCGGCCTTCGAGGAAGCGCAGCAGCGCGTGTACATGTCAGCAACGCTGGGTGAGAGCGGCGAGCTAGAGCGGGCTTTTGGCCGGAGAGCGATAGAGCGGCTGCCGGTGCCCGTCGGTTGGGAACAGCACGGCTCGGGTCGTCGCCTCTTTGTCTTCGCCAACCGCGTCAAGGGTGTTAGCCCCGAGCAGGTAGCGACCGCCGTACTGAAGGTGGTCGGAAAGGCAGTGGTGATCTCACCGGACGAGCGTGGTTCCGCCCTAGCGCAGCAAGTCTTGGGCGATGGGCTTCCAGTGTTCGGTAAGTCCGATATAGAGGCGAGCATGGAACCCTTCGCGAAGGCAGACACAGGTCTCCTGATGCTTACAAGCAGGTACGACGGAATCGACCTCCCCGATCGGTCATGTCGTCTTGTTTACCTGTATGAGCTTCCGGGTGGCGTTCACCTACAGGAGCGCTTCTTGATGCTCTCGCTGGGGGCCAGCGGGGTCCTCCAGGAGCGCGTGCGGACCCGGATAGTCCAGGGCGCCGGCAGGTGCACGCGCAATCCCGGCGACTATGCGGTGGTGGTGATCATGGGCGAAACGCTGACGGGTTTCTGTGGCATGGCGGAAGTCCAAGCGGCGCTTCACCCGGAGGTCCAAGGCGAGTTCATCTTTGGCTGGGACAACAGCAACCAGCCGGTCGACGAAGTGCTCGGCATAATCAGGAAGTTCCTGGCACAGGATCTGGACCCGTGGTGGGCAGAGTCGGTGGAGCCTCATCTATCCGAGCAACGGGCGAGGTTGGCCCGCGTCCTTCCGGAGGGTGCCGAAGCGCTCCGAGCCGCCGCTCAAGACGAAGTCGCCGCCATCCAGGCCGCCTGGCGTGGAGAGTGGTCGAGGGCTATGGGCAAGGCCGATGAGGTTGTCACCAAGGTGGGTGGTGCCCAGAAGCGTCGGAAACCCTACCAAGCTCTGTGGAACTACCTCGGATCACAGTGGGCTGCAATCGCGGCCAAGGAAGAGAACAAGCCGGAGCTTGCAACTGTCTCTGCGCAGCTGCTTGAGAAGGCGCACGAAGCCGCGTCCAACCGCACATGGATGCATCGAGACGCACTCCCCGTGGTCGCGGAGACTGACGCTTACTCTGAAGCCCTCATCCAGGAGGCGGTTGCAACGTTTGCTCCAGTCTCCGTAGGTGCTCCTGGAAAGTTCGAAAAGTGGTCCGAGCAATTGAGATCTCGCGTCGACGGAACGGACGCGACTGCGTTCGAGCTCGGATTGCAGCAACTCGGGGTAATGTTGGGCTACCGAAGCACTCGGTACACGGAGCCGGCCGCACCAGATGTCGGTTGGGAAGCACCCCTGGGACCATGGGTTGCCCTAGAGGCGAAGAGTGAGGAAAGCCCGCAAGGAGAAGTCAGCGTCGCGACGGTTCGCCAAGCAAACACCCATCTGGATTGGATGGCCGCGAAGCTCGACAAGCCCGCTCCTGCTAATTCGATGAGTGTCATCGCGTCGCCCCGTGGCAACGTTGATCGCACGGCGACTACGTTGGCGAGTCCATTCCTCTTTCTGGTCAGTCTCGAAGATGTCAGACAGCTCGCTCGGGATACGGTGCGGGCGTGGCGCGAAGTTAGAGCCGGAGGTCGTGGACTTGGTGGCGACCAGCTCGTCGCCCTGGTACGCGAGCGGTTCCTAATGCGAGGCGTCACCGGGCAGAAAGTGCTTGAGCGGTTGGCGTCAGAACCAATCAGCGACGGAGCCAATGTCCCCTTCTAGGTCCCGAGGATGCGGGGCAAGCCGAGCTACGGGTCGTACGTTGGGCCCGGCTCCAGAAGTTCTTACCTCTGCGACCGCGGCTAGAGCGCCCATCCTTTCTGTCGTCTTGCGGAAGGGCCTCTTCAAGCGGTAAGACCACGGCAGGTCCCAAGCTCCCGGTCTTGCGCCGTGAACGCCAAGAAGGTAGCAAGTTCGTCAGCAGACCATCTCCGCATTTCAGGCCGGTCCTTCGGCGCTCTATGTTTTAGGCGGACCTAGCCTTCGCGTGTTAGCTTGTCGGCGTACATGGCGAACATCGTGCGATTGTCGTTCGGGAATCGACTGCGAAGGGGCCGGCTCGACCGGGGCCAGAGCCTTCGGCAGGTCGCTCGAGACGCAGGCATTACTGCCTCGTACCTCAGCGACATCGAAAATGATCGGCGGGTACCCGCCGAGACTGTGATTAGGCGCTTGGCGATACTCCTTCAGTTGGACTTTGATGCCTTGATGGCGTTGGCTGGCCGACTGGGCGGGAACACCGAGCGGTACATCCGGGAGGTCCCTGCGGCGGGCGCTCTGATTCGTCGGCTGTCCGAAACCAACCTTGGTCTTGCGGACTTAGCGAAACTCAGCGACCTGATTGACGATCTCCAACGAAACAAGGTAGCGAGCCGCCGGGGAGCTGGAGACCGCTTGCGACATGCGTAGGGTGAGCGGCCTACCTATCGATCATCACCAACAAATCAATTGGGATGCCTGTGGCGACTGCTGATCAGGTCAAGGCATTGATCCGCAGCCACGGGCAAGGTGATGACGCACAGTTCTATTCGGTGGCAATGCAGATGGCTGCGCGCGCTGCCCGCAGCGGCCAAACGAGGTTCGCTCAGGAACTCAAGGAAATGATTGACGCGGCGAAAGCATCACAGCCATCCGGCGCCGGACTCGTAGCGCGGCCAGTACCAGTAGCGAGGCCTCGAGGTGAACTGGCATCACTTCTCACGGTCAGTTACCCGCAGACACGTCTGAACGACCTCTCTCTACCCTCTGATCTCATCATGAAAATCAAGCGGGTCCTGGCGGAGCAGCGGCAGCGCGAGAGGTTGGTTCAGAAGGGATTTGAGCCAGTCCGCAAGTTGCTGCTTGTTGGCCCTCCTGGTACGGGTAAGACGATGACGGCTGGGCTTTTAGCTGGTGAACTTAAATTGCCACTCTTTCTCATCCGGCTAGAGTCCGTCCTGACGAAGTTCATGGGCGAGACAGCGGCCAAGCTGCGACTCGTGTTCGACGCCATGGAACAAACGCGAGGCGTCTACCTATTCGACGAGGTCGATGCCCTCGCAGGCGATAGAGGCGTAGCTAACGATGTCGGTGAGATTCGTAGAGTCCTGAACTCATTCCTTCAATTCCTTGAGTTGGACGCGTCGATGAGCATGGTCGTCGCAACCACGAACCATCCACAACTCCTTGATCGCGCGATGTTTCGGCGCTTCGACAGCGTGCTCGAATTCCCCTTGCCTACCCCCAAGCTGGCGGAACAGTTGATGCGACGCCGCTTAGCAAGCCTCGAAACCGGAGATATGGACTGGCGGAGACTTGCAAAGGCCGCGGTGAGCCTGAGTCACTCGGAGTTAACGCTCGCGACCGATCAGGCAGCTAAGGGCGCCCTGTTGTCGGGGGCCCGGCACATAACGACCGATGCGCTACTGCATGCCCTTGCAGAACGCCGCTCAGTAGCGTCCCTCTGAACAAACAAGGCAACTTTCCGTGGCACCAAGAAACCGAAAGCACATCCTCGTCAACCAAGGGGCGGTAGCGGAACCCTACACATCCCATGGCGAAGGCCGAAGCCCTGCCCGTCCGCCAGGCCCGGCAGACAGGTACGAATACGGGCAAGCTTTGCGCAATTCCTTTGAGGGGGTAGTCGCACAGGGCATTGAACGCCGGGCAGTCTCGGTAGATGAAGTAAATCTGCAGCCGGCCGCCAACGGCATCTACGTGACGTTCGAGAGTTTTCCGGGCTTCGAACTTGCCCTCACCTCGCTCGACCCTCAGCGCGGCCACCTGCATCCGGAACTGGTCGCCGTCTCCGTACGCCAGGCCGGAGAGCTAAACGTCGAGCAGGCCACTGTCTTCGTGCCGGACGGGGCGATGGGCTACTTCCTCGAGCGGTTCGAAGCGTATTCGATAGAGGACACGAAGAAGGGACGGCCACGACACCAAGACCTTGTTGAGCGAATAGCGAATCTCCGCTTGGCGACGTTGCAAGTGCTATGGACGGATGACCCCGATCTTTTTCCCCCAAACAATCAAGCGGCCTGGTGGGAAATCTGGCTTCGTCGTACCGATGGGGCTGAAGTCGAACGGCTTGTCGCATACGCGGCGGCTGTTGGTGCTGAAGTTGTGCCCCGGCAGCTCGTCTTCGATCAGCGTGTAATCGTGGTGGTCCGTGCGTCACCAACTCAATTGGCCAGATCGGTTGACTTGATTAGTGACTTGGCAGAATTGCGGAGAGCGAAGGCACCCACAGAATTCTTCGCCTCGCTTCCTGCCGGCGAACAAGCTGCCTGGGCCGAAGATCTCTTAAATCGGACTACGTACCCAGGTGATCAGAGTCCTTCCGTTTGCCTACTGGACACCGGTGTCAATCGCGGTCATCAATTGCTGGAGCAAGCGATTGCGCAGGCGGATGTCCACACTTGCAATCCCCAATGGGGAACGCATGACCACGACGGACACGGGACCGAGATGGCGGGCGTAGCTCTATATGGGGACCTCGCCGCGGCCGTTGCGTCAAATGACCAGATTGATTTGAGACACGGTTTGGAGTCAGTCAAAATCCTTGGGCCAGCGAACGACAACGAGCGCGAGCTGTTCGGGGCAGTCACTGCTGAGGCGGTGAGTCGTGTCGAGGTTGCGGCGCCCATGCGTAAACGTGCTTTCTGCATGGCGGTAACTGCGATCGCCGATCCAAGGCCCGGCATTCCAACGCTGTGGTCATCAGCGGTAGATGCGCTCGCAGCTGGCCGTACATTTGATCAAGCGGACGGTGAGATCCATTATCTGGACGACCCCGACCCCCAGACCCACCGCTTGTTTTTTGTAAGCGCGGGGAACGTTAGTCCAATAGATGCGGTTGGCGACTACCTAGATCGTTGCGATATCGAGCCTGTACAGGATCCAGCTCAAGCCTGGAATGCAGTCACAGTGGGTGCTTTCACGGAGTTGACCGACGTCGCCGCCTCGGGCCCCGACTGGGCGGGTTACTCCCCGATCGCTTCTGAGGGAGACCTCTCACCGTTCAGTCGCACATCTCTCACCTTTTCGCGTGCTTGGCCTGTCAAACCTGACTTCGTTTGCGAGGGAGGCAACTGCGCGACCAATGGAGTGGACACCGGCTTGCCGGACTCGATTCAAATGCTCACCACCTATGTCCACCCGGTTGTCCGAATGTTCACCACTACAGGCATGACCAGTGCTGCAACTGCTCAGGCCGGCCGTCTCGCGTCATTGGTCAATGCTGAATATCCAGACTTGTGGCCAGAGACGGTCCGTGCGCTACTCGTCCATTCATCTGAGTGGACGACAGCGATGCGAGGACGCTTCGCCGCGGCGGGACCCGGCAAGGCCGCCCGCGAAAGTCTTCTTCGGCGTTATGGCTTTGGGGTGCCTTCGGCAGAGCGGGCCTTGAGAAGCGCGGCCGACGCAGTCACCTTGGTCGTTCAAGATGTGATTCATCCGTTTGCGAATGGACATCTCCGAGAAATGCACCTTCACTCGTTGCCATGGCCAACTGATGCGCTGCATGATCTCGGCGATGCGAACGTAAGGCTCCGCGTAACCCTGTCGTACTTCATCGAGCCTGTGGCCACGCGACGGGGTTGGAGAAAGCGCTTCCGCTATCCGTCTCACGGCTTGCGGTTCGATATCAAGAAGCCGCTAGAATCCGTTGACGCATTTCGGAAGCGTGTTAACAAGCTCGCCCTAGAGGAGGATGAAGGCAGGCCTGCCGCTGGCGACCCTCAAGGTTGGTATTTCGGTGCCCAGGCGCGTAGTCGGGGCTCTCTTCACTCGGACTTCTGGGAAGGTTCCGCTATCGAATTAGCTGAGCGCGGAACTCTGGCCATTTATCCGGTCCACGGCTGGTGGAAAGAACAACCGTCGCGGGATCGAAGCGGGCTCGGGGCCGCCTACGGCCTCGTCGTTTCTATCGAGACGCCAGTTCAAGATGTCGATCTTTGGACTCCGGTTGCCGTACAAGTGGGGGTCCCGATCGAAATTGCGGTTGACTGGTAGGACCGATGGATCGAGAACAGGTCGCGTCTAGGTTCCGCCGATGGGTAACGAGCTATCACTCGAGGACCGCCTGCCTCCAGTGCGGTGGCTCGAGGAAGGCCGCGCGTACCACTTTGACGAAGAGGACTCTATTTCGTTACGGGTCTTGAGTCGTAGAAAGGGTCAGGGGAGCGCCAAACATCCCGGTACCCATTGAGCACGCCGAGTTTGTCGTCTCTCCACTCCTCCCACAGCTGCCCCATCGCGGCTTGATCGCGGTTGCCAATCGGTCGACCGTGCCAGTCGACCTCTGCTGTTTCTAGGTCGCGCCGAATCTGCTCAAGACGAGGCACCAGTGCTTGGGCCACTTCCAAAGCGGGTGGTTCGAGGGGAGCGGTCGCTGAGACTTTCTGATTGGGACTTCGCCACGCGGCGTTCTCCCACTGCTTGAAGATCCTGACGATCTCCTCAGGGGTCGGTTGGTAGGTCATGGGTTTACCCTCCTTGTCGATTGCTCTATTTCCGAGGACCTCGCGGCCCTTATCCGTTATGCGCCATTCGTTGCGGAGATGGATCGAAACGTAGTTCTCCTCGAAAAGGTCGGTCAGGACACTGGCGATTTTCGTGGGACTCGTTCCGCGGCCAACCCAACCTCGGTCGATCAAGTCGATCGTGAGGGGGGTCGCCAATGCACCGGTCGTCTGAGACAGGATCGACAGGATTCGGATGCGCAAGTCGGGCATACGGCCCGTCTTCCAGGCCCAGAGTTCGATCGTTTTCCAATGCCACGCGGGATTCCCACTCACTGAACCGTCCGTTGGCGGCAGCATCCGTCGAACTAGCCACTGGTGGACAGTGTTTTCCTGCACCTCCAGTCGACCTGCAATTTCCTTCTCCCCAACGATCACGGCGACTACAGTACCACTGTAGGCTCCTTCTGGGCACAGGCGGTCTGGGCTCGTCGACTTGGTTCGTATTTGAGCCGACCTGCGAACTCGCCAGACAATAGAGTCAAGGTGATTTTCGATGAGCTCCCAGGGGAGTTCGAGTCAGATGCCATCGACCGCGCCTGCAGCCGCGTCGCTGAAATCGAAGCGGCTTGGGTTGGCACGCTCCACGCGTTCGGGGAGTCCCTCATCAAGTTCGGGGAGGATATCCGCAAGCAGGACGACCAGGCCGGCCTCTTAGTCATCGTTGACGGCCTTGTCTGCCAGTTGTGGCTGGGCGACGAAAAGTCAGTCGCTCGCTGGGGCGGCGCTTCCCTCGGGCCGATGATGGAGATAGGCGGTGGAATGTTTCCTCCTCCTGTTGCCAGTTTCCCGGCCAGTGTCCTTCCGTACGTCGAGAGACGATCCGCAACGACAGGACGGGCCGACGCCCAGGCTCGGTACCACGACTTCCTTTGGAACCATCGGCGAAGCCATTTGGATGCTCGCGCCGCACTTGACGCCTACCTTCGCGCAGGAGTCGGTTCAAATCCCGCCGATGCACTCGAACACATGACCGCCGCGTCGTACCTCGCCCGCGCGGCGCAGATTGCACGCAGCCTCAACTTCGAAAAGGCCGGTACAGCCGAGGTCCTGATTCGCGTGATGCGCGAAGGCGTCGGCGAGGAGGGGGGAGGGTTTGTATGGTCGCTCGCTCACGACTTGGGAGCGTTGGCAGCGGAGCAGCCGGAAGGGTCGACTGCTCTGCTGAATGAGCTACTGGCCGAGGCAGAAGCCGTCGATATCTCGGAACCCCATCGCGCCCGGTCGATACTCGAGGCCGCTGAAGCTGTCGCAAGGGCGCTGGCGAAGCACGATGTCGTTGAGCGAATTCGGCGATTGGGTGCGGAATCTTTGGAACGCGAGGCTACCGCGCGCGCCGCCGAGAGCCCGCTGGTCGAGTTGGCACTTCTTCGCGACGCCTTGCGCGCTTACCAGGGCTTTGGAGACGGGCCGGGCGTCCAGCGGTTGAAGGTGCGGTATGCGGAGGCTGCGTCGCGCTCTGCCAGCGACCTGAAGGCCGTCCGATTCGAGGTCCAGGTTCCCAACGAAGAGATTCGGGAGGCCGTCGAGCGCGCCGCCGAGAGCATTCGGGCCAGCGATGTCGGCTACCTCCGTCTCCCAATCGCTCTTCACATTTGGCCGCGGTGGGAGGATGTGCGCGCCCGGTTCCAAACGGCCCGCCAGGATCACCCGCTGCAATGGCTTGTTTCACGCTTCAATCTCACGCCTGACGGCCTCGTGAGCGCGTCGCCAGACGACGCGGAGGATCGCGAGGACGCTTTGCTTCTCGATTACTTCACGCGAGAGGTGCAGTTGATGCTCGGCCTCAACTTCCACCTCATCGAGCAGTTACGAGAGAGCGGCGACTGGTCGGCGGACGCAATCCTGGCGAACCTTCGCCTGGCTGACGACGAGCTCGCGGCGGCTAGCGAGTCAGGGATTCGCGCGTTCGAAGCTGGTGAATTCTGGACCGCGTGTCACGTCCTCGTACCGCAGTTCGAGCGTGGGCTCCGCAAGATCGCTGTGATGCTGAGCGCCAATGTTCGGCGCCTCGTTGCCGATCAAGGGCTCGAAGTGGCCACGCTCGGCCCGATCCTCGCCGACGAAGCAGTGATTCGCTTCCTCGGCTCCGATGTCGCTCAGTCCCTGATAGCGGTGTTCACGATGCCTCGTGGTCTAAACGTCCGCAACACAACGGCCCACGGGTTGCTCGAACCTAACCAAGACCAACGGGGCATCGCAATGCTTGCCCTGATGGGCGTTCTAACGGCCGGCTACGGGCTCCATCTCCTCCGCCAAACCACTTCGGACAAGGCTTAGAGGCCAGCCCATCGGATTGTTGGCCTCGGGCACCAGTCAGCGCACCGACAACAATTAGCCCGATGGTTGAGATGCCCACCGAGCAGCGCCGCCTCTTGATCCAGTTCGACCTGTACCTCCGGTTCGTGCATCAAATCGCAAGCACGGTGTCATTTGGCGGGTCGATCGGGTATCGAATCCCTTATGCGATCTTCGTCAGCCTCGTCAATAGGGCCCGCGCGGTTTCTGCGCTCTTCGCCAGCGGATACGTCCAAGAGGCTGACCCAATCGTACGGTCGATGATCAATGCGACCGCAAATTTCCTTTTCATTGTCGGCCGACCAGACCCGGACGGGTTTGCATTGATGTACTACCTCCATATTGAGGATCTCGCGCTGTTCAGGACAACTCGCCTCGAAGAGGCAGGCATGGTCGACGCCGCGAGGGCCGACCGAATGAAAGATGAGATTCGGCAAGCTGCCGCACCTCACCGTGCGGCGGCTGAGGCGGCAGGTATGTCGATCCCTCCAAAGCCTGGATCGAAAAAAGACACGTGGACAGGACTCAGTGACGAGCAGTTGATGAAAGAGGTCGGCGCGGATCGGTGGTACGCGAGCTACTACCGGCATTTGTCGAGTGGCGTGCACGCGGACGCATCAACCATTGGCCCGGACATCCTCGCGCTGGTCAACGGCGTAGCTGCCGTTGGGCCACGGTATCGCGAGCCTCTCGCAGCGGTTCGAGTGAGTGTTGAGGTTATGCACGGCGCGGTCCTTGGCTTCCGCAAGCACTTCGGAGCTGGAGACCTCAGGTTGATCGACCAAGCGAAGAGTGCGATCGACCACGCGATCCAGGAGTACATCGAGGGCGCAGGCCTCGGGGTCTCTTAGGGTGCACTTGAGAAGCAGACACGAGGGCTCCGCCACAATCTCATCTTGCAAGTGAGTGGAAGCCGCGTCGCGGAAGTAGAGGAGAGGATGAAGGAGCTGACGTGAGCCGTTTTCCTGCTTCTTCCAGGAAACCGTCCCACCGACGGCGACTATGAATTTTGGGGTACCAGTACCCTTTTAGTACCCAACCGCATTGTGTCGCGGTGTGTCGCTAGATGTCGTCCTGTATTCGAAACGGCCAGTTTGAATTGGCGAAAAACGAACCCGGCTTACAGTCCCCGCTCACCACCTAGCCTCGCTCATCTGTCCAATCCCTGTGAAGCTGAAAGGGCCGGCGAGCGTTCCCTCCGTATCACAGCCGTATCACGCATTCCCGGCACCGGACGGCTCTAGGGGGTCACCAAAGGACACCAGCCTGGTCGACTTCGTATTCGCGAGGACCATGCGGGAGTCTGTCGGACACCGGAGGACACGGCATCGACACGGTTCGGGACCGTGAGGCATTATGGCCAAATCCGGATGTCGGCTGGTTGGATCCTTGGCTCCCCGCGTACGCTCGGTTGACCGTGGCCGAGGAGAAGCGCTGGGACGACAAGCTAACGGGCGCCGCCCACGACGTCGCTGCTGCGGAGGCTTCGCCGCTCAAGGTAGTTGCCGGGCCAGGCACGGGCAAGACCTTCGCATTGAAGCGCCGGGTTGCGCGCCGTCTCCAAGAGGGGTGCCAGCCCAAGCGCATCTTGGCCGTCACCTTCACGCGCATGGCGGCCACCGACCTCAAGAACGAACTGGCGGGGCTTGGGATCGAAGGCTGCGACGAAGTCGACGCCGTTACCCTGCACTCCCTTTGCTTCCGAATGTTGGCGAGGACGGTCGTCCTCGAGTCCACTGGCAGGCACCCACGACCGCTGCTCGCCTTCGAGGAGCGGTTCATGGTCGAAGATCTAAACGGCGACGGCTTAAGTGGCATCCGCGATCGACAGCGTCGACTCCAGGCATTCAACGCCGCCTGGGCAAGGCTGCAGTCCGAGGAGCCAGGTTGGCCTGCCGGCGCGATCGATGGCGTCTTCCATGAGGCGCTCTTGGCGTGGTTGCGCTTCCATCGAGCGATCCTGGTTGGCGAGCTTGTGCCAGTTGCGCTCAGATACCTGCGGAACAATCCGGAGTCAACCTTCCTGACTGCCTACGACCACGTCTTCACCGACGAATACCAGGACTTGAACAAAGCCGAGCAGGTGCTGGTCGACCTGCTGGCTAAGAATGGCACCCACACGATCGTCGGTGACGAGGACCAATCGATATACAGCTTCAAGCATGCTCATCCACAGGGCATCCAGGAGTTCGTTTGCGAGGAGGAGATTGGCCTCGACGTATGCCGTCGCTGCCCGGTTCAGGTGATCGATATGGCCAACTCGCTAATCGGGCACAACCCCGACCGCGCGGATCGCCAACTCCACCCGGCTGACGGGCAGCCACCAGGCGAGGTGCACATCGTGCAATGGCCTTCGCTTAAGGAGGAGGCCGAGGGCCTAGCGCAGTTCATTAAGGCCCGGATTGACGCTGGCAAGGTCGAGGCTGGCAAGGTGCTCGTACTCTGCCCGGTTCGCCTGATTGGCTACCTCATCCGGGACGCCCTCAACACCGCCGGCGTTCGTGCGCACAGCTTCTTCCAGGAAGAGATCCTGGAGGGCAACGCGGCGAAGCTCGATGAGTGCCAAGCGCAGCAGGCGTACACCCTGCTCAATCTATTGGCGGATAAATACGACCGCGTCGCTTTGCGCTGCTGGTGCGGTTTTGGGACTGGGACCCGCCGTTCTGGCCCCTGGTCCAAGCTCCGGGCCCATTGCGAGAAGACAGGACTGCAGCCGTGGGATGCGATGGAGCGGATCGACGATGGCGAATTAGCCGTACTAGGCACGCAAAACCTCCTGCCTCCCTTTCGGGAGGCGCGTCGAGTCGTGGAGCTGTTCGGTGACCTGGCCGGCGATGAGCTCGTCAATTCGGTGTTCCCCGAGGACGAAGCCTGGTCGTTTGCCATCCGCAGCCTGATAGCCAGCTTCAACAAGAACTGGACCGGGGCCACCCAACTGCGCGACCAACTTCGCGTCGTGATTACCCAACCAGAACTGCCAACCGACGTGGAGTACGTGCGGGTGATGAGCCTGCACAAGTCCAAAGGCCTCACAGCGGTCTTGGTGGTGGTTGCCGACCTGATCGAGGGACTGATTCCGAGGGTCGACAAGGACCTACCCGAAGCTGATCAAGACCGGCAGCTCCGCGAACAGCGCAGACTCTTCTATGTCGCAATGACCCGCACCAAGCAGGTGCTGGTCCTCTCGAGCGTGGCGCGCTTGAGGAAGGAGGTCGCATTCAAGGTGGGTGCCCGCCCGGCGGCTGTTGGGTTTTACACCGTGACCACGATTGCATCCCGCTTTATGGATGAGCTCGGTACCACTGCGCCGAGGGCTCGGCGTGGCAAGGAACTTGCTGGATGACGCGCTGGTCCGTTTCACATTGAGGCTGGCCATCGCACATGGAGAGCTCCCTAGAATCACGAAGGCTTCTCTGATGCGCTTGCGAGACCGGAAGCCCGGCCGCCCATGTCTCTAGATGCCGGCTGAAGTACCGATTGAGCTTCTCGGTGCGGCGCTCCCCTTCTACAAGGACCTTCGCTACGCGAGTTCTTGAGGTCTCGGAGAGGTCGCGTCCTCCAGATCCAGAGGATCTCGACGTGGTTGACCGCTTCCCTGTCAAAGGATACTCTCTTAGAGAGTATGGGGCTACAGGAGGCACTGGCCGGCGTTCTCTTGGCCGGGGCGGCGCATGGATATCAACTCTTTTCGACTCTGGAGTCCGAACTAGGTCCCCTGTGGGACACGAGGCAGAGTCACCTCTATCTCACGCTGGCACGAATGGAGCGGGACGGGCTGGTGTCAGGGCGCCGAGTCAGACAACGAACTCTTCCCGATCGGCAGGTGTATGAGCTGACCCTCAGAGGCCGGAGACTTGCAGAGCAGTGGCTGACAACTGCAGAGCCGCTTGGGGAGATGGTGGTCAAACTCGGGATCGCGCGTATCGCCCGACCCGATCTGTTTGTTGAGTTAGCTGCCGCCATCTCTGATGAAGTAACAGGAAGGCTTAAGACTCTGAGGCAGCTTCAGAGCATGCCGAAGGCGGGTTTTCAACCGCAAGCGCTGACGTTGGAAATCGCTCGCCGGCAGGCAGAGATCAGGTGGCTCTCCTCCCTTCGTGACGATGCTCGGGAAATCCTGGCTCAGCCGCCTGGGCAGAGACGCAGTCGGCAAGAAGACCTGAGGTCCGAACGCTTTGCGTGAGCCAGCGATCGAACTGGTAGATGTCGAGCGTATTTATCCCAGCGGTGGAGAAAGAGTAGTCGCTCTCAGCAACATCGATCTGACGATCTTTCATGGCGAGGCGGTCGCAGTCTCCGGCCCATCAGGTTCCGGCAAAACGACCCTGCTGAACCTCATCGCTGGCCTCGACCGCCCTTCGAGTGGACGAATTACGGTGCTTGGACAGGCGCTCGACGCGCTCAGCGAGACAAAGCTCACGGCGTTCCGCGCTAAGCACATCGGGCTGGTCTTCCAGGACCCTCACCTGCTGCCTGGTCTGTCGGCGGTAGAAAACGTCGCCGTGGCGCGCCTGCCTTGGGGCCGGCGAA
>Ga0307374_10003556_pt1 | contig 26552 bp, 21 predicted proteins | sample OX3MG_FD_202532 | JGI IMG/M metagenome (GOLD analysis project Ga0307374, IMG submission 202532) | Soil microbial communities from Risofladan, Vaasa, Finland - OX-3 | ecosystem: Environmental > Terrestrial > Soil > Coastal area > Acid sulfate soil | place: Finland: Risofladan, Vaasa | collected...
CCGAAGGGACCGGCCCTCGATCACCACAGCGTCGACGGCATAGCGAGCACGATCCATGGACACCACCTGAGCAGGTGTCCACGATGTCCTGGGACATGGTGTCCACTATCTGGTGGAACCGGACACTACCCGGCCCACTCGTCGTGATAGCTGCGAACCTCGGCCCCCGTCCTCAGATCGGGCGGCTCGTCGCTGTCGGCGGTCCCCCAGAGTGCCCCGCTCGGCGTTCGGTCCGGCGCGGGCTCCGGTCCGGGGGGACCGGCGGCAGGTGCGGCATCGGCCCGGGCACGGGCGGCCGGGGGGTGCGACGCCGGCGGCCGGGGCATCGCGCGGCGGTGCGGTCGCGAGCTAGCTGCCCCTGATCTTGCTGGCGACCAGGGTGGCGAGCGCCTGCGCCCCGGTCCCCCCGATCGGCAGGTGCGTGCCGTCGGAGTAGAGCCAGCCCGGATTGCCGTCGGCGAGCGCCGTCCAGTCGGCGAGGACCGTGCCGGGGTGCGAGGCGACGCCGGCGCGGAGCACGGCGTTCACCGAGTCCTGCCACGGCTGGTCGACGTGGACGGTGACGAAGACCACCTTCGAGACCCCGGCGAGCGCCGACATCATCGCGTCGAAGTCGGCCGCGGTGATCGGGCCGTTCGTGCCGAGGCCGATGACGACGGTGGCGCCGAGGCGGTGCTCGGCGCGCAGCTGCTCGGCTTCGGCGATGCCCGCCGACCACTGGCGGCTCACCGCCGCCTCGACGTCGATGCCGGGGATGGCGGCTTGCAGATCGGCCTCGTAGTCCACCATGACGGAGTCGCCGATGGCGGTGACGTGCCCCTTCACGATCCCCGGTCCGGGCGCGAGGGTCGTCGTGGTCGAGGTCGCCGGGCCCCTCGTCGTGCTCGTGGCACCCCCGAGCGCGGTTCCGCTCGAACTCGAGTTCGTCCCCGGACTCGTCCTCGGGGCGCGCGCCCGCTGGCCGGGCGCGGCCACAGAGGTCGAGCACGCCGCGAGCGCGAGGCCCGTCGCGAGGAACGCGGCGAGCCCGAGCGCGCGGCGCCGGAGCGGACCGGCGGCCCGACCGGCGGGCGGGTTCCCAGGTGCCGGCCTCGTCAACGCGATGCGCATCTCCTCCCGTCCTTCCCTGGCGTCCCCCGGCGCGGCCGCGCCCTCGGGATGCCGGCCGACCGCCGCCGCCTACGGGCGGTGGCCTGCGGCGGCGTGCGCGCGTCGGCTGCACCTCATCCCGAGGGCCAGGAGGGCGACGATGCCGGCGCAACCCACCGCGGCGAGCCAGAGCCCGAGGGTGAGTCCGGGGGCAGTGTAGGTGAAGGTGACCTCGGAGCGGCCCGCGGGCACGTCCACCTCCTGGACGAGGCCGGCCCGGCGGACGGGCGCGGCGCTCGCCCGGCCTCCGGCGGCGACGAGCGCGCGCCAGCCTGGCAGCGCGGCCTCGCTCCAGACGAGCACCGCGGCGCGCGCCGAGCGCACGGCGACCCGCTCGGTCGGTGTGTAGGGGGAGCTGGCGACGACCCGGGCGGTGCCGGGCGCGGCGGCCCCGGGCCCCGCGGGGAGGAACGAGAAGAGGCCGCGGGCGCGGGTGTCGACGAGCACCGCGTACGGACCGATCGTCCCGGCGGGGCGCCAGTGGGGCCCGCTCGCCGCGGCGGCGAGCGGGCCCGTCGGCGAGAAGGTCGCGCCGTCCGAGGTCCGCACGACGACCCGGACGCTCGCCACCTGCCCCGTCGATGGCGGCAGCTCCAACCCGCCGGCCGCCGGCGAGCCGCCGAAGCGCAGCGTGATCCTGCCGCCCGAGCCGGGCACGACCACCGGCGCGGCGGCGACCGGTCGGCCCGTCGCGGCCTCGAGGAGCCGCACCCGCCGCGCCAGGCGGGCCAACCCGCCCGCCGGCTCCGACGGAGGGCTCGGCGTGTCGAGCTCGACCGCGGCGACGTGGACGCGCTGGCCGAAGTAGCGGGACGTGGCGGCGCGCGCCGCGAGCTCGACCGGGCCCGAGGGGGCGGGGGCCTGGAACGACCCAGGCAGGGCGAGCAGAGCCCGCACGTCGAGGGCGTCGAAGGTCGTCCCTGCGATCGCGTCCGCGTCGGCGACATCCTGGCCGTGGGTCCCCGTCGCCGCCGCGTAGGGGCCCCAGGTGAGCGAGCCGTACCCCTGCGCGCTCGCCACGCCGGTGAAGACGTTCAGGTTCGGGGGACCGACCTGGTCGAGCGCCGCGCCCCCGAGCCGGCCCGGGTCGACGACGAGGAAGCGGCCCGAGGGCCCGACGACGCGGGCGAGCGCGCCTGACAAGACGTTCGGGCTTTCCACCCGGGAGACGCGGACCGGCGCGAACGAGCTCTGGTTGACGGTGGACAGCACGAGGTCGCAGAGGACGATGGCGACCAGGGCGGCGGTACGCGCCCGCGGCCGGAGGCGGGGCCACGCGACCGCGAACCACGCCGCCGCGACGGCGAGTGCCGCTGCCGGGGCCAGGTAGGGCATGACGCGCGCGACGCTCCACGGCCCGGTGGGCTGGCCGCCGATCTCCCGCGCCACCGGTACCCCTCCGATGGCCACCGCGGCCACGAGCGCGAGGACCATCGTCGGGAGCAGCGTGCCGGCGACCGCCTCGCCGCGCCCGCCGCCCGCCGCCCGACCACCCGGCGCGCCCCCGGGCGTCGCCGCGCGGGGCTCGAGCACGTCCGCGGCCCAGTGGGCGAGGAGCACCGCGCAGGAGAGGCCGAACAGCAGCAACGCTCGGCTCGGGAGGCGGCTCAGGCCGATGACCGGTAGGTGACCCAGCAGGCGGGGGAGCGGCGTCACCCCGCCGAGGGCCGTCACGAGCCCGACCAGGCCGATCAGGTACCAGACGCGCCACCGGCTCGCGCCGGGCGAGCGCCACCTCGCCGCCAGCGCGCCGAGCGCGACGAGGGAGGCGATGCTGGGGTACCCGTCCAGCTCGCCGAGGTCGTACCGGCCGACGTAGGGTGCGAGGCCGATCGGGCCGCCCCCGAGGATGTGCGGCGCGAGCAGATACAGCAGATGGAACGGCGAGACGCCCCCCGCGCCGAGGAAGGCAAGCGATCCGCTCGAGCGCTGCGAGATCGCCACGAACCGGTCGCCCGGCAGGATCTGGACCGCTGCGACGAGCGTGCCGAGGACGGCGCCGAGCAGGAAGTAGCCGCCCGTACGGACGCGGCGCCGGTCGTGGAGCAACAGGTGCAGCGAGTACAGGACGGCCGCGACGACGGCGTCGAACGCGGCCTCGGGGCTGCCCGCCAGGCCGACGCAGCCGACGGACACCGCCAGCAGCGCGCAGTAGGCGGGGCGCAGGTGGTCGCGACCGTGCGCGATGCGATCCAGCGCGACGAGCAGCCAGGCGAGCGCGGCACCGGTCTGGACGACGTCGAGGTGGACGGCCTGCGAGGCGAGGAAGCCGGCAAGTCCGTAGGCCGCTGCGCCGAGCGAGGCCGGCAGAGGCGGGAGGCGGTTGCCCCGCAAGAAGGCGTAGAGGCCGACCGCCGCCGCGGCGTACGCGAGGCCCTCGGTCAGGACCCAGGCGCTGAGCGAGGGCAAGAGGACGAACAACCAGTTCGCGGGGAACGCCGCGCCGGCGTTGATCCCGCCGAGCAGCGGGGTCCCGGCCCAAGCGTACGGGTCGAGCACCGGCAGGTGGCCGTGGCGGAGGATCTCGCCGACGAGCGCGCGCAGCGGGTAGTTCTGGATGACGTCGTCACCGGTGAGCAGCGGGTAGCCGGCCAGCGCGGCGGCAGCCATGAGGACGACCGGCGTCCCCGCGAGGAGGGCGAGCGCCCGGCAGTCGGCGCGCTCGACGCGGTCCAGGAGCACGGACGGGAGGGCGGGTGCCGGAGCCGACTGCCGTCAGGCGGCCCGCTGCGCCCGGCGCGCCGGGCGCCGCCCGCAGTGCCCAACGCGGCTCAGGTCCCATCGCTGCATGGCGGAACCGTAGCCAAGCGCCGCGCCGCGGGTCTCGTGCCGGGCCCGGGGCCGCCCGCGCAGCCGCGCGGCGCACGCCCGTCAGTTCCCCCGGCGGGCCCGATATCCCCGGGCTGCCGGGGGTAGGATCGCCGCGTGCCGAGGAACGAGGAGGTTCGTCCGGGCGCAATCGTCGAGCGGGCGGCCGGGGTCGTGGTGGCGCTGCGCGCTGGCGGTACCTCGGTCACGGGGTGGCGCGGGGCGCGCCGGATCGTCGGCCTGAGCGACCGAGTCCGTTCGACGCTGGCGGCGTCGCACCGGCTGGAGCCTGCGCACGAGCCCTACGTCCCGGGAGTCACGCGGATCGGCCGGCTCCTGTTCCGCCCGGCGTTCCTCGGTTTCGTCGCGTCCGTCGCGATCTTCCTCGGCGGGAGCCAGCAGGACTCGCCCTTCACCTTGAAGCTGCCCGGTGCGTGGTACTTCGGGATCCCCGCGGTGCCGGCGGTGCAGAACCAGACGCCACAGCCGGGCCAGAGCCTGTTCCTCGGTGTCGTCGCGGTCTACGGCGGCATGCTGCTCATGCTGCGGGCCTGGTACGACCTCGTGCGCATCCTGTCCCGCCACCCCGGTGTGCCCGTGCGCAAGCTCGTCCCCGTCTTCGTCGCCTGGGTGGCGCCGCTGCTCGTCGTCGCCCCGCTGTTCAGTCGCGACCTCTACAGCTACGTGGCACAGGGCGAGATGATGTCGCACGGGATCAACCCGTACCGCTACGGCCCGAGCGTGCTCGGCTTTGGGCCCCTCAACACCCTCGTCGACCCGCTGTGGAAGAACGTCTCGTCGCCGTACGGTCCGATGTTCCTCGTCCCGGCGGGCTGGATCGTCCAGCTGACCGGCCACAACGAGCTGCTGTCGGTCGAGGGCATGCGGCTGCTGGCGCTCGCCGGCACCATCTCCTTCGGTGCTGCCCTGCCGAGCATCGCCCGCTCGTTCGGCCGGGACGGCGCGACGGCGTTCACGCTCGGAGCGCTGAACCCGCTCGTGCTCTTGCACCTCGTCGCCGGCGGCCACAACGACGCGCTGATGCTCGGTCTGCTCGTCCCGGGCTACGCCCTGGCGCGGAGGGGACGGCCGATCCTCGGCATCGTGCTGTGCGCCTTCGGGGCGGCGGTGAAGGTGCCGGCCCTGATCGGCGCGGTGTACATCGGGTGGGAGTGGCTCGGGTCGGGAAGGTCCTGGCGCGAGCGCCTGCGCCCCCTCGCGACCGCGATGCTCATCGCGGTCGGGGTGATGGCGTCGCTCTCCGAGCTCGCCGGTCTCGGCTGGGGCTGGATCAGCGGCCTGTCCAATCCCGACACGGTGCGTTCCTGGCTGGACCCGGCCACGGCGGTCGGACTCGCGGCCGGCAAGCTCGCCGAGCTGGTCGGGCTGGGCGGCTCGGCCCACGCGCTGCTCACGGTGGCCCGCGGCAGCGCGCTCCTCGTTGCGGCGGCGATCTCGCTGTCGCTGCTGCTGCGCTCGGCGCGGATCGGCGCGATCCGCGCGATGGGGTGGAGCCTCGTCGTCGTCGTGGTGCTGAGCCCGGTCGTGCAGCCCTGGTACCTCTCCTGGGGCTTCGTCTTCCTGGCGCCGATCGCCGAGGGGCGCGTCCGCCGGCTGATCCTCATCTGCTCGGGCATCGCGTGCTTCGTCGGGCTGCCCGGTGGCCGGGTGCTCGTCGACGAGATCGGCAAGGACCCGATACAGCTCGCCGTCGCCTCGGCCGCGCTCGTCGGCGTCGCCTTCGCGCTCGTCCGGCCCCGACTGCGCCGGAACCTCCCCGCACCTCCCGAGCCGGAGCTGGTCGCCGAGCGCGTCTGAGCGCCGCTGCGCGGGGCGGCGCTCGCGCCGTCGGCGCCGTTCAGAGCAGCAGCTGCATCACCGCGACGTCGAGCCAGCGCCCGAACTTCCGCCCGACCTCCTGCTCGACGCCGACGAGGCGGAAGCCGCACGAGCGGTGGAGCGCGATCGACGCCTCGTGGTCGCCGACGATCCGGCCGACGATCGAGTGGAAGCCGTGCGCGCCGGCGAGCCGGACGATCTCGCCGAGGAGCGCCTTGCCGACGCCCTGGCCCCGCCGGTCGCCGGCGACGTAGACCGAGTCCTCGACCGTGGTCGAGTACGCCGGCCGCGGGCGGTACGGCGAGAGCGACGCGAAGCCGATGATCTTGTCGCCGTCGACGGCGACGACGGCCGGATAGACGCCGCTGTGCTCCTCCATCCAGGCGCGCTGCTCGTCGCTCGTGCGCGGCACCAGGTCGAAGGTGACGGTCGAGCCGAGCACCTCCACGTTGTAGATGGCGCGGACCGCCTCGCTGTCGGTCGCGGCTGCGGGACGCACCTGCATCCCGGTGACACTACCGATCGGCGTGTCGGGCGTCTGGGAACCGGCCGGCGACCGAACCGCCGCCACGCCGGGGCCCGCGACGTCACCTCGGCGGCCGGTCGCGCCGGGGACGCCGGAGCGTGTGCTCAGCCGTCGGGTGCCGTCGTCTCCGCGTCGGGCCGCCCCGGCGGTCTCCGCGGGCGACGCCAGCGTGCGGATATGATCGGCGGAGCAGGGACCGGCGCGGCGGTGTCCGTTCCTCGACCGCCCCCTTAGCTCAGTCGGCAGAGCACAGCCATGGTAAGGCTGGTGTCGTCGGTTCGATTCCGACAGGGGGCTCGCAGGTCCAGGCGGCGTAGCTCAGTTGGTTAGAGCACACGGCTCATAATCGTGGGGTCGCCGGTTCGAGTCCGGCCGCCGCTACCATCGGGGGCCTGGGTCGGCCCCCCTGACGCCGGTCGCGGCGCAGTGAGCAGGAGGAGCCTGAGGTGGCGAAGAACGAGAAGCGCGTGAAGGTGACGCTCGAGTGCGAGGTCTGCAAGCGACGGAACTACATCACGACGAAGAACAAGCAGAACGACCGCGAGCGGATCGAGATGCGCAAGTACTGCCGGTTCGACCGGCAGCACACCGTGCACAAGGAGACCCGCTGAGCCGGAGGACGAGCTCCTGATCCGTCCCGTGGTGGAGCGGGCCGGGGCGGCGGAGCGCGTGGAGCGGCTCGGCGCGCTCGCCGGGGCCGCTCGCCGGGGCGACCGGGCCGCGTTCGAGCGGCTGGTCGTCGAGACGTCACCGCAGGTCTACGCCCTGGTGCTCCGCCTGGTCGGCGACGAGCACGACGCCCGCGACGTCGTCCAGGAGACCTACCTGCGGGCGTTCCGCTCGATCGGCCGGTTCCGGAGCGAGGCGGCCGTCACGACGTGGCTGCACCGGATCGCGGCCAACTGCTCGGCGACCCACCTCGCCAAGCGCCGTCGCGCCTACGACCTGCCGTTCGACGAGAACCTGCAGCTCGTCGACGAGCGGCCCGAGCTCGACCTGGAGCTGGTGGCGAGCGCCGCCGACGACCGGGCCCGGCTCGTCGCGGCCCTCGACGCCCTCCCCGATGCCCTCAGGTCCGTCGTCGTGCTCCACGACGTCTACGACCTGCCGCACGACGCCATCGCCGTCGAGCTCGGGATCTCGAGGACGGCGGCGAAGGTACGCCTCCACCGCGCCAGGCGGCGGCTGCGTGACTCGCTGTACCCGCCAGCGGCCCGCGAGGGCGAGCGCGTCGAGCACGAGGCGGTCGCCCCGGTCCCGATCGTCGCGGCCGAGCGTGGCGGGGACCAGCGCCGCGGTGTCCGTCGCCCGGCGGTGACCGCCGGCGCGAGCCGCACCCCGGCCCGACGCGAACGGGTCGCCGCCGAGGCGGCACAGCCGGGAGACGGGGGCCATGCCGGCGCGCTGTGACGACGTCGCCGAGGCGCTCCCGGCGATCCTCGACAGCCACAGCCGGGCCGGCGCGGCGCCGGCGCTCGTCAACCACGTCGAGAGCTGCCTGCGCTGTCAGGCCGAGCTCGCCCGGTACCGCCGGTTGCTACGCATGCTCGCCCAGCTCCGGGCGGAGCGGCCCGAGCTCCCGGCGGGATTCGTCTCGGGCGTCCTCGACGCCGTCGGGGAGGCGGGCGAGCGCCGCGCCATCCGCTCGGCGCTGTCGGGTCGGCGCGTCGCCTACGCGGCGGGCCTCGTTGCAGCCGCGCTCGGAGCGGCCGGGCTCGTGCTGGCCGGCCGGGCCCGGCCCGGCCGGACGGCCCGCGCCGGCTCGGCACGGGCGGCGGAGGGTTGACGTCCGGCGCGCGGCCGGCCTGCTCGTCGGATCGGCGCTGCTGACCGGGTGCTATCGTTGACCCGCCCCGGGGGTAAGCGTGTGGCCGTCGATCGACGGTCGATGCCCGTGCCGCTCGGAGGGCAGTAGCTCAACTGGCAGAGCACCGGTCTCCAAAACCGGCGGTTGGGGGTTCGAGTCCCTCCTGCCCTGCTCGCCCGCTCTACCGAGGTCGTGGTGTGAACCGACAGACGAAGCGCATGCTGCAGCGACAGGGACAGCTCGGTGCCGACGGTGCGCCGGCGCCCCGGCGCGCCCCCGTGTCGACACCGACCGGCCGCCGGCCGCCGGAGGCGCAGCGGCCGAACGCGGCCAAGCGGTTCGCCCAGTACATCCGCGAGGTGAGGGTGGAGCTCGGCAAGGTACTCTGGCCGAAGCGGCCGGAGGTCGTGAACTACTCGACGGTGGTGCTCAGCACCCTCGTCCTCCTCGCGCTGTTGATCTTCGGGCTCAACTACCTGTACGCACGAGGAGTGCTGTTCCTGTTCCACAAGCCCTGAGCGGGCAGTGCCGCGGCGGCCCGGGGCCGCTGCTGGTTCCGGACCGGTCGTCCTGAGGCGCCCGCGGCGGCGCCTGGACGAGCCCTGAAGACGACCCCTGTAGGCGAGCATGGTGATGACGATTTCTGACAGCGACGGCGACAACCCGACGGGCGACGAGCCCGAGGACGCTGACGCGCCGAGCGCGGCGGACGTGCCCGCGGCCGGCGACACCTCCGCCCCCGGCGACGACGCCCCCGGCGACGACGCCGCCACCGGTGAGGTCGCCGCGGCGGCCGAGGACGACGACGACGCCTTCGACGAGCTGACCGAGGTCGACGACGAGCAGCTCGTGCCGGTCAGGCCTCCGAGCCCTTACGACCGGCCCGGTCAGTGGTACGTCGTGCACACCTACGCCGGCTACGAGAACAAGGTGAAGTCGAACCTCGAGAGCCGGATCTCGTCCATGAACATGGAGGACCGGATCTATGAGGTCGTCATCCCCATGGAGGACGTCGTCGAGTTCAAGGGCGGCAAGAAGGTCACCGTCCAGCGCAAGGTCTTCCCGGGCTACCTGCTGTGCCGCTGCGAGCTGGACGACGACTCGTGGTCGGTGATCCGCCAGACTCCCGGGGTGACCGGCTTCGTCGGTCCCGGCACGAAGCCCACGCCCCTGTCGCGTGCCGAGGTCGAGAACATCCTGCAGGTGCGCGAGGAAGGCATCGAGGGCGCGCCGCCGAAGCGGACCAGGGCCCGTCTCGAGCACGAGCTCGGCGAGACCGTGCGCGTGAAGGAAGGACCCTTCGCCGACTTCACGGGCCAGGTGGCGGAGATCAACGAGGACCAGCTGAAGCTGAAGGTCCTCGTGAACATCTTCGGCCGGGAGACGCCGGTCGAGCTCGAGTTCAGCCAGGTCGCCAAGCTGTAGGCGCCGGCGCGCGCACGGAGAGAGAGAAGAAGAGACCAGCTCATGGCACGTAGACGCGTATCCGCGATCGTGAAGATCCAGCTCCCGGCCGGCCAGGCGACCCCGGCGCCGCCCGTCGGGACGGCGCTCGGCCCCCACGGGGTGCAGACGATGGAGTTCTGCAAGCAGTACAACGCCGCGACCGAGAACATGCGCGGCACGATCATCCCCGTCGAGATCACGATCTACGAGGACCGGTCGTTCACCTTCGTCCTGAAGACGCCGCCGACGACGGTGCTGCTGCGGGAGGCCGTCGGTCTCGACAAGGGGAGCAAGCTGCCGGGCCGTGAGGGCGCTGGGACGATCACCGAGGAGCAGCTGGCGTCGATCGCGACGACGAAGCTCCGGGACCTGAACGCCAACGACCTGGACTCGGCCAAGCGGCAGGTCGAGGGCACCGCGCGCTCGATGGGCATCGCGGTGGCCCGCTGAGGCGCTGCGGCGCGCAGCCCCACGTACGAGCAGGAAGGGACGGACGATCCGATGGCCCCCAAGGGAAAGCGGTACCTCGACGCCGTGAAGCGGCTCGATCGCGAGCAGCTCTACGCGCCGCTCGAGGCGGTGGACCTCGTGAAGAGCCTGGCGACGGCGCGCTTTGACGAGACCGTCGAGCTCGCGGTGCGGCTCGGGGTCGACCCGCGCCGCGCCGACCAGATCGTGCGCGGCTCGCTCACCTTGCCGGCCGGCACCGGGAGGACGCTGCGCGTCGCCGTGTTCGCGGCCGGCGAGCAGGCCGCCGAGGCGCGGTCGGCGGGCGCCGACGTCGTCGGCTCCGACGACCTCGTCGCGCGCGTCGAGAAGGAGGGCTTCCTCGACTTCGACGTCGCCATCGCGACGCCGGACCTGATGGCGCAGGTCGGCCGTCTCGGACGGATCCTCGGGCCGCGCGGCCTGATGCCGAACCCGAAGACCGGGACCGTGACGACGGACGTGGCGAGGGCCGTGGCCGAGTACCGCAGCGGTCGGGTCGAGTACCGCACCGACCGCGTCGGGAACGTCCACGTCCCCGTCGGCAAGGTCTCCTTCGACCGCTCGGCCCTGCTGGCGAACATCCGCGCCGTGCTCGACGAGCTGCAGCGCGTCAAGCCGGCGGCGGCGAAGGGCCGCTACGTCCGTTCGGTGACGCTCTCGTCGACGATGGGCCCCGGCGTCCGCATCGACCCGACGCGCATCCGCATCACCGACGAGGAGATGGCCGCCACGGCGTGACGCCGGAGCGAGCACGCTCCGGAGCTGGCGCGTTCACCGCCGCCGGGTGCCTGTAGTAGCCTCACGCACCGACCGGCGGGCCAATGGCCTGCCGACCCGAATCATCCGCCGAAGACATCTGGTGCGCCGCAAGGCGCCGAACGGGCCCGGGCCCGCCCGACGAGGCGAAGCTGAACGTCGCTTCCCTCACGCGCACCGCCCGTGTCGTCGGCTGTCCGCAGTCTTGAAGGGAGCGAGCGTGGAAGAGAGCGTCCGGGAGCCGAGGCCGGAGAAGGTCGCGGTGGTGACGGAGGTCCGCGAGCGCTTCTCCGCTTCGAGCGCCGCCATCCTCACCGAGTACCGCGGGCTGCCGGTCTCCAGCATGGAGGGCCTCCGGCGGTCGCTGTCAGCGGCCGGCGGTGAGTACAAGGTCTACAAGAACACCCTGGTCAGGCGCGCGGTGACGGAGATCGGGCTCGAGCACCTGGTTCCGCTGCTCGAGGGACCGACGGCGATCGCCTTCGTCAGCGGCGACGTCGCGGCGGTCGCGAAGGTGCTCCGGGACTTCGCCAGGACGCACCCCACGCTCGTGGTCAAGGGTGGCCTGATGGGTGCGAGCACCCTCGACGCCCGCCAGACGGCGGCGCTCGCCGAGCTGCCGACGCGCGACGTGCTGCTGGCCCAGTTCGCCGGAGCCCTCGCTGCCCCGATGCAGCGCTTCGCAGCCCTGCTCGCAGCGCTGCCGCAGAAGTTCGCCTACGGCCTGGCCGCCCTGGTCGAGCAGCGCGAAGCCGCCGGCGAGCGGCTTCCGGCGCCGGAGGCGAGCGCCGCCGAGGCACCGGCCGCCGAGACGGCGCCGCCGGAGGCCGAGCCTGTCGCGGCGGAGGTCGCCGCGGCCGAGGTCCCGCCGGCCGAACAAGGCGCGGACGCGCCCGCGGCCGGGGGGGACGGCGAGGACCCGGCGCCCGGCGCGGACGTTGCCGCCGGCGGGGACGAGTAGCCGGGCCGCGCTGTTGCGGCCGGCGACCGACACGATCTGATTGACAAGAAGGGACAACGACACCATGGCGACGAAGGAAGAGATCCTCGACGGGATCGCGAGCATGACCGTGCTGGAGCTCTCGGAGCTCCTGAAGGAGTTCGAGGACCGCTTCGGTGTGACGGCGGCCGCCCCGGTCGCGGTTGCGGCGGCGCCGGGTGCAGCGGCCGGCGGCGGCGAGGAGGCCGCCGAGGAGAAGGACGAGTTCGACGTCGTCCTCCAGGCAGCCGGCGACAAGAAGATCCAGGTCATCAAGGAAGTGCGTTCCCTCACCAACCTCGGCCTCAAAGAGGCGAAGGACCTCGTCGACTCGGCCCCGAAGCCGGTGCTCGAGAAGGTCTCGAAGGAGGACGCCGAGAAGGCGAAGGCCCAGCTCGAGGGCGCGGGCGCCACGGTCGAGCTCAAGTAGCGGCCTGGACTGCTCCGCCGCTGGCCCGGTCTGGCCGGGCCAGCGGCGCCATCGCGGCATGGCTCGGAGGATGATCGCCTCGTTGGGGACCTTGACCGACGGGCGCGCGTCCCCTACCCTGCCTCGTGGCGCGCGACGGCGCGTTGCCGTGCTGTCGCCACGCGCCTATGCTGTCTGGTGCCGTGCCCGTTCTCCACGCGTCCAGCCTTCCGTCCGCGTGGTGACGCGCGCCCCGGCTGCGGCACCGTTTGCATTCCGCTCGACACGCATTCGCGAGGAGTAGACCCTTGCCGTCTCGTTCCCGCACCCCTGAGCGCTTTTCTTTCGCGAACCTCGACGAGGTACTGACCCTTCCGGACCTGGTCGCCGTCCAGCGCGACTCGTTCGAGTGGTTCCTCTCGAAGGGGCTCGCCGAGACGTTCTCGGACATCAGCCCCATCGAGGACTTCACCGGCCAGCTCCGGCTCGAGCTGGAGTTCGACCCGAGCGACCCCGACCTCAGACCGCCGCCGAAGTTCTCCATCGACGAGTGCAAGGCGAAGGACATGACCTACGCCGCCCCGATCTTCGTGCGGGCGCGTTTCATGAACGCTTCGACCGGCGAGATCAAGGAGCAGACGGTCTTCATGGGGGACTTCCCGATGATGACCCCGAAGGGCACCTTCATCATCAACGGGACCGAGCGCGTCGTCGTCAGCCAGCTGGTCCGCTCTCCCGGCGTGATCTTCCAGCCTGGCCGGGACGCCAAGACCATCGTGACGGGGACGATCCACCCCTACCGCGGCGAGTGGATCGAGTTCGACGTCGAGGCCAAGCCGAGCAAGGACGTCACCGCCGGCACCCGCGTCGCCCGCAAGCGCCGCCTCTCGCTCTTCGTCGTGCTGCGCGCCCTCGGCTACGAGGACGAGACCTTCCTCGAGCGATTCGTGCGCCACTTCGACTTCCTCACCGGCCAGTGGGAGAAGGAGCGCGACCTCGTCACCACGCGTGAGGACGCCCTCCTCGAGATCTACAAGCGCGCCCGCCCGGGCGAGCCGCTGTCGCTCGAGTCGGCCCGCGCGTACTTCGAGAACGCCTTCTTCAACCCGCGCCGCTACGACCTCACCCGCGTCGGCCGTTACAAGCTGAATCGCAAGCTCGGGCCGGAGATCGAGAAGATGTCCGAGGTACTCCAGCTCGACCTCGAGCGGCCCGAGCCGGGCCAGGGCGTGCTCAGCCCGAGCGAGATCCTCGCCGCGTCGAGCTACATGCTCCACCTCGCGAACGGGGAGCCGGGCTACCGCCTGGACGACCAGGACCACTTCGCCAACCGGCGCATCCGCTCGGTCGGCGAGCTGATCCAGAACCAGGTGCGCATCGGCCTGTCGCGGATGGAGCGGGTCGTGCGCGAGCGCATGACCACCCAGGACGTCGAGGCGATCACCCCCCAGACGCTGATCAACATCCGTCCGGTCGTCGCGGCGATCAAGGAGTTCTTCGGCACGAGCCAGCTGTCCCAGTTCATGGACCAGCACAACCCGTTGTCGGGGCTGGCGCACAAGCGGCGCCTCTCGGCGCTCGGCCCGGGTGGCCTGTCGCGTGAGCGCGCCGGTTTCGAGGTACGTGACGTGCACACCTCCCACTACGGCCGGATGTGCCCGATCGAGACGCCGGAGGGGCCGAACATCGGCCTGATCGGCCACCTGGCCAGCTACGCCCGCGTGAACGAGCACGGCTTCATCGAGACGCCCTACCGCAAGGTCGTCGAGGGCCGCGTCACCGACGAGATCGTCTACTTCGCCGCCGACGAGGAGGAGGAGTACGTCATCGCACAGGCCTCCGCGGTCCTCGACCGCGACGGGCACTTCATCGGCGACCGCGTGCTGGTCCGGCGCGGCCCGCAGGGCGCGGGCGTCCGCGTCGGGGCGACGACGACCTCCTACGGCACGACGAGCGAGGTCGACTTCGTGCCCCCGGCCGAGGTCGACCTGATGGACGTCTCGCCGAAGCAGATCGTCTCGGTCTCGACCGCGTTGATCCCCTTCGTCGAGCACGACGACGCCAACCGCGCCCTGATGGGCGCCAACATGCAGAAGCAGGCGGTGCCCCTCGTGGTGCCGGAGGCGCCGTACATCGGCACCGGCATCGAGGCCCGAGCGGCGCAGGACGCCGGCGAGGTGATCATCGCCGAGGCCGCGGGCCGGGTCGTCGACGTCTCGGGCGACCAGGTGGTCGTCGAGTACAAGCCGGGCCAGAAGGACCGGTTCGGCACCGAGCTGACGCGCCGCGTCTACCCGCTGGCGAAGTTCCGCCGCTCGAACCAGAACACCTGCATCAACCAGAAGATCCTGGTGGAGGAGGGCGAGGAGGTCACCGCTGGCGCGGTGCTCGCCGACGGGCCCTCGACGCACAACGGCGAGCTCGCGCTCGGCAAGAACCTCCTCGTGGCCTTCATGCCCTGGGAGGGTTACAACTACGAGGACGCCATCATCCTGTCCGAGCGCCTCGTGCGCGACGACGTGCTCACCTCGGTCCACATCGAAGAGCACGAGGTCGACGCACGTGACACCAAGCTCGGCGCCGAGGAGATCACCCGGGACATCCCGAACCTCTCCGAGGAGATCCTGGCGGACCTCGACGAGCGCGGGATCATCCGCATCGGGGCCGAGGTCGGCCCGGGCGACATCCTCGTCGGCAAGGTGACCCCGAAGGGCGAGACGGAGCTCACCCCCGAGGAGCGGCTGCTCCGTGCCATCTTCGGCGAGAAGGCACGCGACGTCCGCGACACCAGCCTGAAGGTGCCGCACGGAGAGTCGGGCAAGGTCATCGACGTCCGGGTGTTCTCCCGTGACGACTCCCACGAGCTGCCCCCGGGCGTCAACCAGCTGGTCCGGGTGTACGTCGCCCAGAAGCGCAAGATCTCGGAGGGCGACAAGCTCGCCGGCCGCCACGGCAACAAGGGCGTCGTCTCGAAGATCCTGCCGGTCGAGGACATGCCCTACCTCGAGGACGGGACCCCGGTCGACATCATCTTGAACCCGCTCGGCGTCCCCTCGCGGATGAACGTCGGCCAGGTGCTCGAGTCGCACCTCGGCTACGTCGCCCGCTGGGGCTGGGACGCGGACGGCGACTCGCCCGGCTCGACCGGCGTGGCGATCCGCGGCACCGAGTCGAAGACCCGCCCGCGCACCGACCCGGCGGTCTGGGTCTCGACGCCGGTCTTCGACGGCGCGCACTGGGACGAGGAGGACGAGGCCGGCCGTCACCCGACGATCAGGAGGCTCTTCGAGCGCCTCCGGTCCGACGCAGCCGACGGCACGACCCGCCAGATCCAGCCCGACGGCAAGGCCCTGCTGTACAACGGCCGCACCGGAGAGCCGTACGACAACCCGATCAGCGTCGGGTACATGTACATCCTGAAGCTGGCGCACCTCGTCGACGACAAGATCCACGCCCGCTCGACGGGCCCGTACTCGATGATCACCCAGCAGCCCCTCGGCGGGAAGGCCCAGTTCGGTGGGCAGCGCTTCGGGGAGATGGAGGTCTGGGCCCTCGAGGCCTACGGCGCGGCGTACGCGCTGCAGGAGCTGCTCACCATCAAGTCCGACGACGTGCTCGGCCGCGTGAAGGTGTACGAGGCGATCGTGAAGGGCGAGAACATCCCCGAGCCAGGCATCCCCGAGAGCTTCAAGGTCCTCATCAAGGAGATGCAGTCGCTCTGCTTGGACGTCGAGGTCCTCTCGACCTCCGGCGAGGAGATCGAGATGCGCGAGCTCGACGAGGACGTCTACCGGGCAGCCGAGGAGCTCGGCATCGACATCAGCCGGCCAGAGCGCGGGTCGGACGAAGAGGACGCACGGCGCGCTGCCGAGAGGAGCTTCTAAGTGCTCGACGTCAACGATTTCGACCAGCTGCGCATCGGCCTCGCCACCGCGGACGACATCCGCACGTGGTCGCACGGCGAGGTCAAGAAGCCGGAGACCATCAACTACCGGACGCTTCGCCCGGAGAAGGACGGGCTCTTCTGCGAGCGCATCTTTGGTCCCACGAAGGACTGGGAGTGCTACTGCGGCAAGTACAAGCGCGTCCGGTTCCGCGGCATCATCTGCGAGCGCTGCGGCGTCGAGGTCACGCGTTCGAAGGTCCGGCGCGAGCGGATGGGCCACATCGAGCTCGCCGCGCCGGTTGTCCACATCTGGTACCTGCGCGGCACGCGGTCGTGGCTCGCCTACCTGCTCATGGGCACCGAGGCCCGTGAGGAGCTGAAGGCCAAGCAGCTCGAGAAGGTCATCTACTTCGCGGCGTACCTCGTCACCCACGTCGACGAGGAGAAGCGCCACGTCGACCTGCCGAACCTCGAGGCCGAGCTCGCCTCGGAGATCGCCGAGATCGAGCGGGCGCGCGACCTCGACGCGGAGCGCCGCCTCGCCGCCCTCGAGGCCGAGCTCGCGACCCTCGAGTCGGACGGCGCGAAGGAGTCGGAGATCCGCGCCCGCCAGCGAACGGTCGAGCGTGAGGTCACGGCGGTGCGCGAGCGCGCCGACGCCGACATCGTCATGGCCCGGCGGGCGCTCGACGAGCTGAAGGACCTCCACGCCCGGAAGATCATCGAGGACGAGCTGCTCTGGCGCGAGCTGAGCGCCCGCTACGGCGACTACTTCGAGGGCGGGATGGGCGCCGAGTCGATCTCCCGGCTCATCGCCCGCATCGACCTCGACGAGGAGGAGCAGAAGCTCCGCGACAACATCGACCCGAGCGACGGGCGCCGGCCGTTGTCCGCGCAGCGCAAGCAGAAGGCGATCAAGCGGCTGAAGATCGTCTCGGCCTTCAACCGCCGTGACGACGACGGCCGGCGCGTCAACGATCCCGGCGCCATGATCCTCGAGGCCGTGCCGGTGATCCCGCCGGACCTGCGACCGATGGTCCAGCTCGACGGCGGCCGCTTCGCCACCTCGGACCTGAACGACCTGTACCGCCGGGTGATCAACCGGAACAACCGGCTGAAGCGCCTGCTCGACCTCGGCGCGCCCGAGATCATCATCAACAACGAGAAGCGGATGCTCCAGGAGGCCGTCGACGCGCTGTTCGACAACGGTCGCCGTGGACGGCCGGTCACCGGCCCGGGCAACCGCCCGCTGAAGAGCCTCTCGGACATGCTGAAGGGCAAGCAGGGCCGGTTCCGCCAGAACCTGCTCGGCAAGCGCGTCGACTACTCCGGCCGGTCCGTCATCGTCGTCGGCCCGACGCTGAAGCTCCACCAGTGCGGGCTGCCGAAGCAGATGGCGCTCGAGCTCTTCAAGCCCTTCGTGATGAAGCGGCTGGTCGACGTCGAGATCGCGCCGAACATCAAGTCGGCCAAGCGCATGGTCGAGCGTCGTCGCCCCCAGGTGTGGGACGTGCTCGACGAGGTCATCAAGGAGCACCCGGTGCTGCTCAACCGGGCCCCGACGCTGCACCGCCTCGGTATCCAGGCGTTCGAGCCCGTGCTGATCGAGGGTAAGGCGATCCAGATCCACCCGCTCGTCTGCACGGCGTTCAACGCCGACTTCGACGGCGACCAGATGGCGGTCCACCTGCCGCTGTCGGCCGAGGCGCAGGCCGAGGCCAGGATCCTCATGCTCTCGGCGAACAACATCCTCTCGCCGGCCACCGGACGCCCGACGACCGTCCCGACCCAGGACATGGTCTTCGGCACCTACTACCTCACCTTGATGGTCGACGGCGGCACCGGCGAGGGCCGGGTCTTCCGCCGCCTCCACGAGGTCGAGGCCGCCTACGAGGCGGGCGACGTCGCGCTCCACGCCAAGGTGATGCTGCGGCGCGGCCCGAACGGCTTCCCGTTCGCGATCCGCAACGTCGACAAGAGCGACCAGGAGGTCGAGGAGCCCGAGGCGATCGAGACCACGCCGGGGCGGATCTTCTTCAACGCCGCCCTGCCGGCGGACTTCGGCTTCGTCAACGACGTCATCGGCAAGCGCGCCACCTCGATCGGCTCGATCGTCGAGCGGCTCGCCGCCAACTACCCGAAGGCGATCGTCGCCGAGAGCCTCGACCGGATCAAGGAGCTCGGCTTCTCCTTCGCGACCCGGTCCGGGCTCACCATCTCGATCGACGACGTGAAGACGCCTCCGGAGAAGCGCCAGATCCTCGACCGCTACGAGAAGGAGGCGGAGAAGGCCGAGGCGCAGTTCAAGCGGGGCATCATCACCGACGACGAGCGGCGCCAGAAGGAGATCGAGATCTGGACCTCGGCGAACAGCGAGGTCGGACGCGCGATGGAGCGCAACCTCGCGACCGTCGCCTTCAACCCGCTCGACATGATGGTCGACTCCGGCGCCCGTGGGAACCCCCAGCAGGTGCGCCAGATCGCCGGCATGAAGGGCCTCGTCTCCAACCCGCGTGGCGAGATGATCCCGCGCCCCATCGTCTCCTCGTTCCGTGAGGGGCTCTCGGTGCTCGAGTACTTCATCTCGACCCACGGCGCCCGCAAGGGGCTCGCCGACACCGCGCTGCGCACCGCCGACTCCGGCTACCTGACACGCCGGCTGGTCGACGTCGCCCAGGAGCTCATCGTGCGCGAGGAGGACTGCGGCAGCACGCGCGGCATCTGGATCGAGGGCGTCGTCCCCGACGAGTCGGGGCGGCGCTCCTACCTGGAGACCCGCGCCTACGGCCGTGTGCTCGCCGAGCCGGTGAGCTTGGCCGATGGGACCGTGCTCGCCGCAGGCACGATGCTCAGCGACGTGGACGACGCGCGCCTGGCCGCGGACCCCGGGGTCACCCGGATCCGCGTCCGGTCCGTGCTCACCTGCGAGGCGACCCACGGCGTGTGCGCGGCCTGCTACGGCCAGTCGCTCGCCACCGGCAGGGTGATCGAGCTCGGCGAGGCGGTCGGCGTGATCGCCGCGCAGTCGATCGGCGAGCCGGGCACCCAGCTCACCATGCGGACCTTCCACACCGGCGGCATCGTCGGCGAGGACATCACCCACGGTCTGCCCCGCGTCGTCGAGCTGTTCGAGGCGCGCACCCCGAAGGGCGCGGCGGTCCTCGCGCGCACCTCGGGCGTCGTGCGCGTCGAGGAGGACGACGCCGGCCGGCGCGTCACCGTCGTTGCCGACGACGGCACCGAGGAGACGTACGCGGTCTCACCGCGTGCGCACCTCGAGGTCGCCGAAGGCCAGGAGATCGCCGCGGGGGACCCGCTCGTCGAGGGCCCGAAGGACCCGAAGGAGCTGCTCGACATCAAGGGCATCCGGGAGACCCAGCAGTACCTCGTCGAAGAGGTGCAGAAGGTCTACCGGGACCAGGGTGTCTCGATCCACGACAAGCACATCGAGCTCATCGTGCGCCAGATGCTGCGCCGAGTCCTCGTCGCCGAGTCCGGCGACGCCCCCTTCCTCCCCGGGGAGCGGGTCGACAGCCAGCGCTACGCCCTGGTCAACCGTGAGCTCGTCCAGGAAGGCAAGCGCCCGGCGGAGGGTCGCCCGGAGCTGATGGGGATCACCAAGGCCTCGCTCGCCACCGACTCGTGGCTGTCCGCCGCCTCCTTCCAAGAGACAACGCGGGTGCTCACGGAGGCGGCGATCGAGGGCAAGTCCGACCGGCTGTTCGGCCTGAAGGAGAACATCATCATCGGCAAGCTGATCCCCGCCGGCAGCGGCCTCAGCAAGTACCGGACCATCGAGGTCGAGACGCCGGAGGCCCAGCGGATGTCGTTCTGGTCCTCCGACCTCGCCGAGCCGGGCACCGACGAGCTGGCCGCGTGGCTGCGCAACGTCGAGGGCTCGCCGTTCGGCGGTTACCGCGAGGACCAGGGCGCCGTGGACGAGGCGCTCCAGTACCTCCGCGACGGCGAGGGGGAGGCTCCCGCGGTCGCGGAGGACGCCCAGCCGGAAGCGGGTGCCGGCGACGCCGAGGAGGCCGGGGAGCCGTCCGCCGAGGTCGCCACGGCGCCGGCGTCGGAGGAGCTCGGGCCGACGGGGGAGGGCAGCTACTGATCCCTGCCGGCCGGGGAGGCCGCCACGGCGGCCCCCCGGCCGGCGCCCGCTGCGCCGGGCCTGTTGCCCACCAGGTCAGCGGGCTCTAGTATCGTTTGGCCGTCCGCGCGTGGCGTATGCCAGGCCGACGGCCCATCCACCGCAGTCCCGAGAGGTTTCGCGTGCCCACGATTGCCCAGCTCGTCCGCAAAGGGCGGACATCCAAGCGGACGAAGACGAAGACGCCGGCGCTGAAGGGCGCACCGCAGCGTCGCGGCGTCTGCACGCGCGTCTACACGACGACCCCGAAGAAGCCGAACTCGGCGCTGCGCAAGGTCGCCCGAGTCCGTCTGACCGGGGGAGCCGAGATCACGGCGTACATCCCGGGCGTGGGCCACAACCTCCAGGAGCACTCGATCGTGCTCGTCCGCGGCGGCCGGGTGAAGGACCTCCCCGGCGTCCGCTACAAGATCGTCCGCGGCACCCTCGACACCTCAGGCGTGCGCGACCGCAAGCAGGCCCGCAGCCGCTACGGCGCCAAGAAGGAGTCCTGAGATGCCCCGCAACGGTCCTGCGCCGCGCCGCGAGCTCCAGCCGGACCCGGTCTACCGGTCGCTGCTCGTCACCCAGCTGGTGAACAAGGTGCTCTCTCGCGGCAAGCGGAGCCTGGCTGAGAAGATCGTCTACGACGCCCTCCAGGTCGTCGCGGAGAAGACGGGCGGGGACGCGATCGGCACCCTGAAGCGGGCCCTCGACAACACCCGGCCCGAGCTCGAGGTCCGCAGCCGCCGCGTCGGCGGTGCGACGTACCAGGTCCCGGTGGAGGTGCGCCCGAGGCGCGCCACGACGCTCTCCGTGCGCTGGGTGGTCGGCTATGCCCGCCAGCGTCGCGAGCGCACGATGGCGCTCCGCCTCGCCAACGAGATCCTCGACGCGGCGAACGGGATCGGCGCGGCGGTGAAGCGGCGCGAGGACCTGCAGAAGATGGCCGAGTCGAACAAGGCGTTCGCGCACTACCGCTGGTAACGCGTCGGCAAGGCCGTACTCTGTACTCGTAGCGCCGCGTCGCCTCCGAGGCGGGGTGCGGCGCGACCTTTCGTTTGTCCCTCCGCCTCGCATCCACCCGCCGGACCGACCGAGCAGAGAAACTGGACCCCATGGCCAACACCCCCACCCGCGACTTCCCGCTGGCCAAGACCCGCAACATCGGGATCATGGCGCACATCGACGCGGGCAAGACGACGACGACCGAGCGCATCCTCTACTACACCGGTCGCAACTACAAGATCGGCGAGGTGCACGAAGGTGCCGCGACCATGGACTGGATGGTCCAGGAGCAGGAGCGCGGCATCACGATCACGTCCGCGGCGACCACGTGCCGCTGGCGGGACTGCTGGATCAACATCATCGACACGCCCGGCCACGTCGACTTCACGGTCGAGGTCGAGCGGTCGCTTCGCGTCCTCGACGGGGCCGTCGCGGTGTTCGACGCGGTCGCCGGCGTGGAGCCCCAGACCGAGACGGTCTGGCGGCAGGCGGACAAGTACAGCGTCCCCCGCTTCTGCTTCGTGAACAAGATGGACCGCATCGGGGCCAACTTCGAGCGGACGGTCCAGATGATCCGGGACCGCCTCGACGCGGTGCCCGCGGTGCTCCAGCTGCCGATCGGCGCGGAGTCCGAGTTCCGCGGCGTCGTCGACGTCGTCGCGATGAAGGCGCTCATCTGGGAGGACGGCCTCGGAGAGAAGTGGAGCGAGGAGGAGATCCCCGCCGAGCTGCACGACGCGGCCGAAGAGGCCCGCCACGACCTGGTCGACATCGTGTCGAACTACGACGACACGGTCATGGAGAAGTACGTCCACGAGCAGGAGATCACGGCCGAGGACCTCCGCCGAGCGATCAGGACCGGCACCATCACCGGCCACACCGTGCCGGTGCTCTGCGGCTCGGCGTTCAAGAACAAGGGCGTCCAGCCCCTGCTCGACGCCGTCGTCGACTACCTCCCGAGCCCGCTCGACGTCCCGCCGACCGTCGGGCACTCGGTGCGCGGGGACGCGGAGATGGTCCGCGAACCGCGCGACGACGAGCCGTTCGCGGCCCTCGCGTTCAAGATCATGAGCGACCCGTTCGTCGGCAAGCTCACCTACATGCGCGTCTACTCCGGCACCTTGGAGAAGGGCACGACCGTGCTCAACTCGTCCAAGGACAAGCGGGAGCGCATCGGTCGCATCCTCCAGATGCACGCCAACCACCGCGAGGACAAGGACGTCGTCTACACCGGCGACATCGTGGCGGTCGTCGGGCTGAAGACGACGACCACCGGCGACACCCTCTGCGACGCGGCCAGCCCGGTGGTCCTCGAGTCGCTCACCTTCCCCGAGCCCGTGATCCACGTGGCGGTCGAGCCGAAGACGAAGGCCGACCAGGACAAGCTGGGCAAGGCGCTCTTCGCCCTCTCCGAGGAGGACCCGACCTTTCGCGTCCGCACAGACGAAGAGACGGGGCAGACCGTCATCTCCGGCATGGGCGAGCTGCATCTCGAGGTCCTCGTCGACCGGATGCTGCGCGAGTTCAAGGTCGACGCCCACGTCGGCAAGCCCCAGGTGGCGTACCGGGAGACGGTCCGCGACGCGGTGACCAAGATCGAGGAGCGCTACATCCGCCAGACCGGCGGCCGCGGCCAGTACGGCCACGTCGTCATCGGCCTGGAGCCGACCGGCCCGGGCGGCGGCTACCAGTTCGTCGACAAGATCACCGGCGGCGTGATCCCGAAGGAGTACATCCCCTCGATCGACGCGGGCATCCGCGAGGCGATGGAGTCCGGCGTGCTCGCCGGCTACCCGACGGTGGACATCCGGATCACCCTCACTTTCGGTTCGTACCACGACGTCGACTCCTCGGAGATGGCGTTCAAGATCGCCGGCTCGCTGGCGTTCAAGAAGGCGGCGCGTGCCGCGCGGCCGGTGCTGCTCGAGCCGATCATGTCCGTCGAGGTCGTGACGCCCGAGGAGTACATGGGAGACGTCATCGGCGACCTCTCCTCGCGCCGGGGCAAGGTCGAGGGCATGGAGCAGCGTGGCTCGAACCAGGTCATCCGGGCCCAGGTTCCATTGTCCGATATGTTCGGCTACGCTACCGACCTGCGCTCTCGTACCCAGGGACGCGCGATGTACTCCATGCAGTTCAACTCCTATCAGGAAGTTCCCGACTCGATCGCCCGGGAGATCGTCGCCCGGGCGACGGGGGAGTAAGGGAGCCGAGCGGAGGGGTCCAGTCCGGAACGCCCGCGCAGCGAAGGTGCTGCGCCCGGGGCGGGCGAGACGACGACCGATCCACGAAATCCAGGTCACGGCGGGCCGTAGCGGCCCTGCCCAGAGCAGACGGAGCTGTCGGCAGAAATGGCCAAGCAGAAGTTCGAGCGGACCAAGCCTCACGTCAACATCGGGACGATGGGGCACATCGACCATGGGAAGACGACGCTCACGGCTGCGATCACCAAGGTCCTCCACGACCACAACCCGAACGTCGCGTTCACCGCGTTCGACCAGATCGACAAGGCGCCCGAAGAGAAGGCCCGCGGCATCACCATCTCGATCGCCCACGTGGAGTACGAGACCGACAAGCGGCACTACGCCCACGTCGACATGCCGGGCCACGCCGACTACATCAAGAACATGATCACCGGCGCCGCCCAGGTCGACGGCGCGATCCTGGTCGTGTCGGCCGCGGACGGCCCCATGCCCCAGACGCGTGAGCACGTGCTGCTCGCCCGCCAGGTCGGCGTGCCGTCGATCGTCGTCGCCTTGAACAAGGCGGACATGGTCGACGACGAGGAGCTCCTCGACCTGGTCGAGCTCGAGGTGCGCGAGCTGCTCACCGAGTACGAGTTCCCCGGCGACGACACCCCGATCGTGCGCGTCAGCGCCCTGAAGGCGCTCGAAGGCGACCCCGAGGCGGCCCAGCAGATCCTGAAGCTCATGGAGGCCGTCGACGACTACATCCCCCAGCCCGTCCGGGACGTCGACAAGCCGCTGCTGATGTCGATCGAGGATGTGATGACGATCACCGGCCGTGGCACCGTCGTGACCGGCCGGATCGAGCAGGGCCAGGTCAAGGTCGGCGACGAGGTCGAGATCGTCGGTCTGCGCTCCACGCAGAAGACGGTCGTCACCGGCGTGGAGATGTTCCGCAAGCTCCTCGACTCCGGCCAGGCCGGCGACAACGTCGGCGTGCTGCTGCGCGGCACGAAGAAGGAGGACGTCGAGCGCGGGCAGGTCCTGTGCAAGCCCGGCTCGATCACCCCGCACACGAACTTCGAGTCCAACGTCTACGTGCTGAAGAAGGAGGAGGGTGGCCGGCACAAGCCCTTCTTCTCGAACTACCGGCCGCAGTTCTACTTCCGCACCACGGACGTCACCGGCTCCATCACCCTCGCCGAGGGGACGGAGATGGTCATGCCCGGCGACAACACCACCATGACCGTCGAGCTGCAGAAGCCGATCGCCATGGACGAGGGGCTGCGGTTCGCCATCCGCGAGGGTGGCCGGACCGTCGGTTCCGGCGTCGTCACGAAGATCCTCAAGTAGCGACGGGAGCGAGACGTGGCTGACGGCCCCCGCCAGCGGATCCGCATCCGCCTGAAGGCGTACGACCACGAGGTGGTCGACCAGTCGACGAAGAAGATCGTCGAGACGGTGCTCCGCACCCAGGCGCAGGTCCGCGGGCCGGTCCCGCTGCCCACGGAGAAGCACCGGTACACGGTGATCCGCTCGCCCCACAAGCACAAGGACAGCCGCGAGCACTTCGAGATGCGGATCCACAAGCGCCTCGTCGACATCGTCGAGCACAGCCCGAAGACCGTCGACTCCCTCCAGCGTCTGGACCTGCCGGCGGGCGTCGACATCGAGATCAAGATCCAGTCGGCCTGACCCCGGGCGGCCCCCTGGCCGCCCGGTGGTATAGTCGATGCCTCGCCCCGCGCTGTGCGGGACGGGGAACGAGTACGACGTCCGAGCGTGCCCCGGGGTGCAACCCGGGGGACCGCCCGGCACCGAAGAACGAGCGCTCCGCTCGGGGGTTCCCGGGCGGAGCGCACGCATGAGCGAGGGACGGTCGTGTCCGTCCCGCCGGACCGGCTCCCACCTCGGGGTCCTGCCGTGTCCGGACGAGGCGGATCGAATCCCACGGAGAGACGAGCGAGCACGATGGCAACCAAGGCGATCGTCGGCGAGAAGGTCGGCATGACCCAGATCTTCGACGCGGAGCACCGGGCCGTCCCGGTGACCGTCGTGCGCGTGTCGCCGCTGCGGGTCGTCCAGGTGAAGACCCCCGCGCGCGAGGGCTATTCGGCCGTCCAGGTGACCTACGGCGTGCGGCGGGCCTCCACCTTGACCAAGCCGCAGACGGGTCACTACGCGCGGGCCGGCGTGGATCCCGGTCGCCGCCTCGTCGAGCTGCGCGTCGACGACACCAGCGGCTACGCCGTCGGCCAGGAGTTCGACGCGGGCGTTCTCGCCGCGGGCGAGAAGGTCGACGTCACGGCGATCTCGAAGGGCAAGGGCTTCGCCGGCGGCATGAAGCGTCACAACTTCAAGGGACAGGGCGCGGCGCACGGCAACCACAAGAAGCACCGCGCGCCGGGCTCCATCGGCGCCTGTGCCACGCCAGCTCGGGTCTTCAAGGGCACCCGCATGGCCGGCCACATGGGCCACGCCCGGGTGACCACGCTCAACCTGGAAGTCGTTGAGGCCGACGCCGAGCGCCAGCTCGTGCTGGTGAAGGGCGCGGTCCCCGGCCCGAACGGCGGCCTGGTGCTGATCCGCAACGCGGTGAAGGGAGGTGGCCGGTGAGCACCGCCGCTACCCGCGAGGCCGAACGCCCGCGGCTCGAGGACGTGACCATCGAGCGCACCGCCGCCGACGGGACGACCCTCGGCAGGGTCACCCTCGACCCGACCATCTTCTCGGTCCCCCTGAACGGCCCCCTGCTCCACCAGGTCGTCACCGCCCAGCTGGCGGGGCGGCGCTCGGGGACCCAGAGCACCCGCACGCGCGCCGAGGTGCGTGGCGGCTCGTCGAAGCCGTACCGCCAGAAGGGCACGGGTAACGCCCGTCAGGGGTCGATCCGCGCCCCGCACTACAGCGGTGGCGGGGTCGCCCTCGGGCCGAAGCCGCGCAGCTACGCCCAGAAGACGCCCCGCAAGATGATCCAGCAGGCGCTGCGCTGCGCGCTGTCGGACCGGGCGCGAAACGGCGGTGTGCGACTGATCGACCGTTGGACCTTCGAGGTCCCGAAGACGAAGGACGCGCTCGCGGCGCTCGGAGCGCTCTCCTGCGAGGGCACGGTGCTCGTCATCCTCGGTCGCGCCG
>Ga0307374_10003557_pt1 | contig 26551 bp, 25 predicted proteins | sample OX3MG_FD_202532 | JGI IMG/M metagenome (GOLD analysis project Ga0307374, IMG submission 202532) | Soil microbial communities from Risofladan, Vaasa, Finland - OX-3 | ecosystem: Environmental > Terrestrial > Soil > Coastal area > Acid sulfate soil | place: Finland: Risofladan, Vaasa | collected...
GACCCAGCGGCCTCGCTCGAAGAGCCGAGCAAGCGGCGCGCTGCCACAGGCCAGGTCCAAGACGACCCCGGTCTCGGGCAGCGGGTCGGCGATCCAGCCGTAGGGGGTGAGGCCGCGGGCGGTGGATCGGGCCAGGACGTCCTCGGTAATACCAGGTCGGCGTTCGTGGAAGCCCTCGAGGTACTCCGCCCATGTCAGGCCATGGGCAGGAGGCGAAAATTCTTGGAAGGGCTCGCGCCTCGAGGGTGTTCCAGAGGTCATCACGAGATCAACCCGGACCCGATCAGACCGCCCCACCTTCCCGATCCAAAGGACGCCCAAACCATGACACAGCCACCGGCCGACTCCCCGTTGTTGTGTGCGTGGAGCGTGCGTTGACCCAGACGCTCGAACCTACCGACACCCTGGCCCAGCAAGTCGAGGCCAGCGTGGCCGACGCACCGCCCGACCACTCGCTCGGCCACCAACAGCTGCGTTTCGTCCGAACCATCGCGCTGTCCGTCGGGATCCAGGGACCGGTGGCGGGGGTCATCGTGGGCCCGGCCGTCCTGGCCGGGATCGTCGGTGGTGCCGGCGCACTCGCCTACCTCTTGGGCCTGGTCGCCATGGCGTTCGTCGCCTATGCCTTCGTGATCTTCTCTCGGTCGTTCAACACCGCAGGGTCGGTCTATGCGTTCAACGGCGCCGCCCTTGGACCGACCTACGGCTTCGTGTCGGCCTGGATCTTGCTCCTCGTATACGTGGCGTTCGCCGGTGGCGTCTACGCCAGTACCGCCGACCTCTCCCAGACCCTGCTGGCCTCGTTCGGCATCCATGTGGGCTGGGTGTTGCTTGCCCTGGCGGGATTCGGGCTGACGATGGTCTTCGCCTACCGCTCGATCCGCCTTTCTACCATCGTCATCTTCGTCTGCGAGGGCGTTGCCGTCCTGTTGCTCGGCATCGTCGGTGTCGTGGTACTGGTCAAGGGTGGCTATCACCACCACGCCCTCTCGACCAGCCCGTTCAAGCTGCACGGCCTCGCGCTCGGGGTGCTCGGACTGGGCGTGGTGAACGCCTTCAGCGCCTTCAGCGGGTTCGAGGGTGCGGCGACCCTGGGCGAAGAGTCCAAGCGCACAACACGCACCATCCCGGCCGCTATCGCCTGGTCCCTGGTCGGCTCCGCCGCCATTTACATCTTCTTCACCTGGATCGCCAACAATGCCTACCCGAGTGCCGGCGCATTGGCGGCCGCCCCGGCTCCCTTCGTGCACCTCGCAACGGTCAACGTCGGCTCGGCGATGGGCACGGCCGTGAACATCGCCGGGGTGATCAGCGCCTTCGGCGCCCAGCTGGCCTGCATCAATGCCGCCAACCGCCTGGTCTTCGCCCTCGGCCGTGACGTAGCGGGCGGGACCCGACCGAGCCGCAACTTCTTTACCCGGACCCATCCACGCTTCGCCTCGCCGATCGGTGCCCTCGTCATCACCGGCACCGCCAGCGTGGCTGCGTTGCTTGCCTTCGGGTTCGAGGCGACACCCATCCGGGCACTCACCATCATCTTGGAGTTCGGCGCCTACCTGATCATCGTGGCCTACCTGCTGACGGTCGTCGCGGCCATCGCCTGGGTCTGGCGCAACGGACGTCGCCCCGTCCCCATGGTGGTGCTCGGTGTCGGCGTCGTGGTCTTGGGCTATGTCCTCTATGACACCTTCTATCCGATCCCGCCGGCGCCCTACGACTGGGTTGCCCTGGCCGCCGGTGCGAGCGTGTTGCTCGGCACCGCGGTGGCCCTGGTGCCGGGCGTGCGGACCCACCTGGCTGCCTCGCCGCTCCTCCGAGCAACCCGGAGGGCGCCTATCGGAACCGTTGCCCTGGCAGCCGAGGGATAGAGAGACCCCTATGCCTGGCCTCATGAAACGTCGGGCGAGGCGGTCGAGCCATCGTCCTGTGTCGGCCTGGAGGCCACCCCCAACAGGCGAGCACCGAGGGTGATCCGCTGAAAAGCGGTGATGGCGACCATGGCGGCAAAGACCCAGGCAATGGTTGCCGCGTGCCCAGGCAGGAGGCAGAAGAGCACGTAGGTGATCACCGTCTCGCCACCCTCGGCCAGGCCGCCAACGAAGCGCAATGAGCGCACTCCATCATCGGGGCGTTGGCCTCTGCGCTCGAGGAGCGACGAGAGGGCCAAGAACGCGGTCCCCGAGACGTAGTAGGCCAGGAGCAGGACGACACAAGCCAGCCGAGCTTGGGGTACCGCTATGGCGACTGCGACCACGAACCCGCCGTAGATGCTGAAGTCGGCAACGATGTCGAAGAATCCGCCCCGATCTGTCGCACCGACAGCTCGGGCGATCGGCCCATCGAGACCGTCAAACGCCCGATTGGCCAGCCACAGCGCCAGGGCGAGCGTCCAGAGCCTGGTGGCGAACGCGACACACGCCCCCACCCCGACGACCCAGCCGGTGGCGGTGATTACATCAGGTCGGAGGCCAAAACCAGCCAGCCGACCGCCGAGCGCGTCCAATCTCGGTCCGGCAACCTGGCGGAAGCGTCGATCGAGCACTCTCAGTCAGGTGCGTGTACCGGATCGGGTGATACGGCAATTGAACGGGTGCGCAGCGTGATGGGCAGCCTATGTGCGAGGTCACGGTTCTCGGTGGGGTCCAGTACCGAGTGCTGGACGCACGCCGGGACAAGTTGACCGGTCTCGGGGTGCGCCATGGCGTACGAGCATGCCGAGAGACGCTCTTGCGTTTCTCGGATCCGGGGGTCATCGCTGGTCTCGCCACGCTCGAGGAGTTCCCAGGCCGGAGCGACGTCGTCGGCGTGCATGAACCGGTGCATCACGAAGGTCATCGGAACGATGCGGTGTCGCAGCAATTCAGACACCCCACCGATACGGCGGAAGGTCCGCCTCAGCCATCCGGCCGCCACTGCGATGAGATGCGGGTGGGCGAGAAAGACCCGGACCAAACGGGGCAGCAAGAGGTGCAGCGGTGCATTGAAGTGCATGCCACCGAAGTAGGTGAGGTACTCGTCCCGCGCCTCCATGTCCGAAGGGTCATCCTCATCGAGGACGCTGTGCCAGTGCTCTCCGAGGTAGAAGCCCCACGCCGTTCGGTTGCAGCGCTCGTCCCCGACCTGAAAGATCAGGAAGGGCAAGGTAGCCCCAGCGCCTTCTTCGATGCGTCGCCAGACCGCGTCGGGGTCGAGGCTCCGATAGTCGTCCTTCCACCGCCGCTCGTCGCCGACATGAGCGGCCGGTTGGAAGGAGAAGAGGTTGTAGCCCATCGCCTTGCACCGCGAGATCACGCCCGGGATCTGGTCCACGTTGGCCGGCGTGATGGTCATGTTGTGGGCCAGGAAATTGCGCACGCCATGCTCACGATTGAGGCGGTCGAACATGGCGCAGAACCTCTGGCGGAAGGGATCGAGGTCCTCCTCGCAGCCAGGACGTCGGATGCCGCGTCGGCCCACCATCGTCGTGTCGATGTGGGCGGCGAAGGAGAGCCTTTCGAAGCGCGGTTGGCCTTGCGAGTCGAGGGCAATGCGCTCGAGGTAGTCATAGTCGAAGTCGCCGTGGGTGAAGCTCATCGGCTCTCGTCCATGGCGGCGCATGATGCTGAGCGCCTCGGCATGGTCATCGGGATCGAGCAGGCTGACCTCTCCACCGATGAGCTGCGCGTGGGCATGCGGTGCCCGGGTGGAGCGCAAGAGCGCCATCTGCGCCTCGATCTCGCGGAGCGTGTGCGGTCCGTCCACCCGCACCCGGTTGGCGTCCTTGGAGTGATAGCACGGCGAGCAGGCGAAGTTGCAGCGCGGAAAGACGCCGTGCGTGCCCTCGCAGCCGATACCGGCCCGCCCCAGTGTCTGCGCCGGCGTCTTCACCCCTTCGGGGAGCTCATTCCATCGCCGCTCCAGGGCGGACCGGGTCTCGGCGTCCACCGGCCGGGTGGAGCGCTCGAGCCTGCGCAACCAGCCGATCAGCGTCGATCCGCTCATGCCCCACCGGGGGGAGCGGAGGTGCTCAAGGTGTCGGCGAACCGTCGGAGTCGCTCGATGGCGAGCCGGTCCTCGGGGTGGACATGGCCACCTTCGCCGGCGTGGACCAGTGCCTTCTTGATGCGGGTGTAGGTCTCGGTCTCCATGCCGCATTTCAGGCAGCGCTCGAGGTGTCGCTCCACCTTCGCCACGCGCACAGTGTCGAGCTCGCCGTCGAGATAGCTCTGCAGGGTCCGTCCCACATCGCGACACGTCGCCATGTCGACGACCCACCCGCGCACCTTCTCCACTGACTTCATCTCTTTCCTCCTCTTGCGGCGAGTCCGCTCGAGACCAAGCGGTCCCGCATCTTCTTCCTGGCTCTGTGCAGACGGCTCATCACCGTCCCGACGGGGACGTTGAGCGCCGCCGCCGTCTCGGCGTAGGAGAGCCCGTCGATGTCGACCAGCTCGACGACCCGCGCCATTGCCTCCGGGAGCCTGGCCAACATGGCAGCCACGGCCTCGTCAAAGGCGTGATCCTCGGCCTGATGCTCTGGTGATCTGGCATCGGCATCGGGAACTGCACCGGCTGTCTCGGGGTCATCGAGCAGCACGGGGCGTTGACGACGCGTCCGGTTGATCTGGGTATGGCGCATGATCGTGAACAGCCAGGCCCGTGGGTGGGCGCCATCGAAGCGGGCAATGCCCTGATACGCGCGCAGGAGCGTCTCTTGGACCAGGTCCTCGGCGTCGTGCTCCCGGCTGGTCATGGTGCGAGCGACATGGAGCAGCACCCCGAGCTGGGGCACGACGAGGCGATCGAAAGCCTCTTGGCGACCCTGGTCGGATTGCCCGCTGACGTCGCCGGAGGGTCCCATCAGGCCTGAAACCCGCCGACGGTCATCGTTGTTCCATCATGTCGGCATCTCTTGGTCCGAGCTCCTTTGCCGGATCTCAGCATCGTCGCCGTCGAGAGTCGCTAGGCGGGAGCGCCGCCCTCCGATCTCGCCGAAGAGCTGCGCCGTGGCCTGTTGCACCGCCATGGACCAGGTGGGATAGGCGTGCGTGGTGAGTGCCACTCGGGCGGGGAACATGCGCGTCGTCATGGCGAGCACCAGCTCGGAAAGCATCTCACCAGCTCTTGGCGCCACGATGGTCGCGCCGAGGATCCTCCCGCCGGCCGCGTTGCGCAGCAATGGCCGGGGTCCGGCGATGACCTTGACGAAGCCCTCCGTCTGCCCCGCGGTGATGGCCCGGTCGACTTCGGACATCGGCAGGTACGCCACCCGCCCACCGCGAGCTGCCGCCTCGGCCTCGGTGAGGCCTACCCGTGCAACCTCGGGGTGGGTGAAGGTCACCCAGGGGACGTGGGCCGGCTGGAAGCGACGTAACGGGACTCGAGTCAGCGCATTGACCGCCGCGATGCGGCCTGTCTGGTAGGCCACGTGGGTGAACTGGAGTGGCTCGGCCACATCGCCGGCGGCGAACACCCCCTTGGCCGTGGTCCGCAGCCGGTCGTCGACACCTATGAAGCCACGACCGTCCACTTGAATCCCGGCCTCTCGAAGGCCGAGACCATCCGTTGCGGGTCGGCGTCCGACCGCGACCAGGAGAGCGTCGGCCTCCACCGTGTTGCCGGCCGAGAGCCACAGCCTGATGCCTTGTCCTGGGTGGAGTCGTTCCACCTTCTCGACTGGCGATCCTGTGAGCACTGTGATCCCGAGCTTGGCGAAGACGCCGGTGAGGACGTGTGCCGCCAACGGCTCTTCTCGGGGCAACAGCTGGGAGGCACCCTCGATGATGGTCACACGTGACCCGAGCCGGGACAGGGCCTCTGCCATTTCCACGCCGATCGGGCCTCCGCCCAGTACGGCCAGGGATGTGGGGAGCGACATCAGCTTGAACACGTTCTCGTTGGTGAGAAAGTCAACCGTCTCGAGTCCTTCGATGTCCGGGACAGCAGGCCCGGCGCCGGTGGCCACGACGATGGCCCTCCCGCGGACTCGAGTGCCATCTACGTCCAGCGTCCGGCGGTCCATGAACCGGGCCCGTCCCTCGATGACCTCGATGCCCTCGGAGCGCAAGACGGCCGCACTCTCGGCCTGCGCCACCGTCTCGATGGCCTGGCGCGCCGCGGCCATCGCCTGGTCGAAACTCCGGCCACCGAAGGCAGCTTCGAGGACCGTCTTGGATGGGATGCACCCGGTGAACGTGCAGTCTCCCCCTATCGGCCCGCTCTCGATCAGGGACACTGATGCCCCGCGCCGCACGGCCGTTCGGGCCGCCCCGATCCCCGCCGTTCCTCCTCCTACTACGACGAGGTCAGGTTCCATCGAGGCCGCCTTCCTTCCTCGCCGAAACGTATCCGCCTCGAAGGGGCGGGTGTCGAACGGTGGAAGAAGCGAGTCACCGTGGCACGTCACGAGGCGCTCGGTGGAGTCCGACACGCCAGCAGGTATCCGATGCTGGCAACCAAGAAGGGGACCGTGTAGTTGACAGCGATACGAATGAAGGTGGTATCGGACACCTCACCATTGATGACCACCGAACCTTCGTTGACACCCGAGAGGAGCGTCCCGACACTCAGCGCGACCGGTGCTGCCGGTTGCAGGGTATGACCGGTCAGGACGAGGCGGACCGCTTCGGCCAGGGAGTGCCACTCGGGCCTGCTTGACGGGCTCAGGACGAGGCTCGATGGAGCATCCGTGACCATCGACCTGTGCCGTTGCTCGTGCCGTCCGAGTCATGAGCGACCTTGACCCCTTTCCAGAAGGCAACCCGACCGGCGATCTCCTTGGCTGCCGGCGAGGGGGTGGGGTAGTACCAGGCCGCGTCACGCGCGCGATCGCCATCGACCACGACATCGAAGTAACTCGCCGTTCCCTTCCACGGACAGACTGAATGCTTGGCACTCGGCTCGAGGAATGACTGGTCCACATCGTCGATCGGGAAGTAGTGATTTCCTTCGAGCTTGTTGGTGTGATCGCTTTCGGCAATCACCGTTCCGTTCCAGGTTGCTCTCGTTGTCATGACTGAGGAACCCGGTGCGTTGGTGCGCCATTCCGTCGGAACGCCCGAAAACCCAAAAAGGTGGCGATCGCCAACCCGTCGAAGGCCCAACTGGCCGTGCTATGACCCATGGCGTCGGAGACCAGGCTCGCTGCAATCAGAAAAACGATAACCACCCATTGAAGGACGCGGAGCGCGCCGGGGTTACGGGTCTTTGGTGATGCGTGTTGGTTCGTCACCAAGGACAACAGGTCTGGAGCCTCAGCTTCGAGCTCGTTGATCACGCGTCGAAGCGACGGGTTGACCAGGGCCGAGGACCCTACGATCACCGTCGGGACGGTCTCGTTCCCCCCCGCGATCGATCGCACAATGGCGGCTGCTGACGGTTCCTCCCAGATGTTGACTTCATCGACCGGGATTCCAGCACGTTGGAGACCCCGGCGTAGTCGCCGGCAGTAAGGACAGCCAGGTCGCCAGTACACCGTGATGGGACTGATAGTCACCCCTGAGGAACCCTCCGAGTCAGCCGTTTGTTCCACGGGATGTGACGTCACGATTCGAGATCCTCGAGGGCGGCTTCGACCGCCCGATGGAAGGTCGGATAGGCATAGATCATGGTCCGCAGCGTCGAGATTGGGACTTCGGCGTGGATGGCCAGTGTCAGCAGACCCAGCACTTCGCCGCCGGCCGGGCCGGCCGAGAGCGCGCCGATGAGGACACCACGGTCGGCATCTTCGACCAGCTTGATCAGCCCCTCGTTGCCTGCCTTGTGGATCCACCCCCGAGCTGAACTGGGAATCTGCGCCGTGCCGACACGCACGGAAACCCCACGGGAACGGGCGGTCTCCTCGCTCAGCCCGACCGAACCGATCTCAGGATCGGTGAAGGTGACCCGGGGGAGTGCTCGGTAGTCGGCGACGGGGCCAGAATCGCCGAGGATGTCGGCCACAGCGATGTCCGCCTGGTACATGGCGACATGGGTGAACGCCCCCGAACCGGTGACATCGCCCACCGCCCAGATTCCCCGAGCAACGCGAAGGCGGTCATCGGTGGCGAGGAACCGAGCAGCCGGATCGAGGCCGACCGTGTCCACACCAAGATCCGACAGGTCTGGCCGGCGGCCTGCAGCCACCAACAGGCGCTCTCCCCTCAGTGCGCGCTGATCGCCGAGGTCGAGCTCGAAGGACGAATCGTCATAGGAGACGCCCGTGATGTGAGCACCGGTGTGGACGCCGATCCCTTCGGTCCGGAGGACCTCCTCGAGCAGCGTGCCGGCCTCGGGCTCTTCAAGTGGGAGGAGGTGCGGTGCTACTTCGACGATTTGTACCTCGACTCCGAAGCGAGCAAAGACCTGGCCCAGCTCGACTGCGATGGCGCCGCCCCCGATGATCACGAGGGAGCGCGGGAGGTCCTTCACCTCGATGGCCTCGCGGTTCGTCCAGAAGGGGACGTCGGCCAGACCCGGGATTGGCGGCGTCCAGCTCCTCGCCCCGGTGGCGAGCACGATGCCGCGCCGGACCTCGAATCGCCGGTCGCCGACCCCGACCGCTTTCGGTCCGATCAGGCGGGCCTGGCCCCGCACGAAGTGCCCGCCCTTCTTCTCGAAGCGGTCCACGGCCACCTGATCGTTCCAGTCGTCGGTCGCCTCTACGCGTATGCGTTGGGCCACAGGCCCCCAGTCGGGGGACACCGTGCTCGAACCGGACATTCCGGGGATTCGGCGCGCCTCGGCCAGGAGATTGGCGGCCCTGATCATCATCTTCGAGGGGACACAGCCCCAGTAGGGGCACTCTCCACCCACGAGCGTTGATTCGATACCGATCACGTCGAGTCCGCGCTCGGCGAGACGGCCAGCGACTTCCTCACCGCCAGGTCCCATCCCAATCACGACTACGTCCGCTGAATCCTTCATTTGCACCACTCCTGTCGAGGTTCACATTAGGAACCCGGCGAGGTCACGAGTGATTCCGCGTATCTGGCCGATGCGATGCCAAGGAGGGTTGAGGAGATGCACTTCCCGAGAGTGGCGCCCCAAGTGTTCCGGACCGGATTTGACCCCCTGAACCAATGGTGAAAGGTGTCGCACCGCCGCGACACCACCCAATCGGGCTGTTCCCTGGCAGGCCACAGTCGTGAGTACTACACACGACCCCTCCCGGCCAAGATGCCCGCAGGGCTCGAAAGTGTGCGGTAATCGCTCTATGGCCTCGCAGGAGATCTCCTCGCTTGCCCAGCTCGGGTGCTCGAGTTGCGGGGGCCCGCGGGGCTGTCGCACTAACTCAGGGGGCTCTCGGAGATGCCGTGGGCCATGAGCGAACGATGATCGCCAAGATCGAAAGCGGAACCTGGAAGGTATCTGCGACCGAGTTGGTCCGATCGTCCAGAGGTCTGATCGACCCCTCGATTGATTCGTCGTTGAGTCACCGCAGGGCGGTCATCATCCTGAATGTTGGAGCGACTCGCTCGTGATGTCGAACTTCTTTTCGATGGCAATCTGCCCTCAGTCAGCTCCGCAACCTCGAGCTGATCTCTCATTCGATGTGAGAAAAACTTGCAGCCCAAGAACCAACGCTTGGGGACCATGTCGAGCTCGGCGAGCATCGGCCGCTGAGCTTGTGGCCCCATCCGTGCCGCGCAGCTACGGCCGCCAGGTAGTCGAGGCATTTCGCGAAGGCCGAATCACCGGGGCCAGGGCTCTCGAGTCGTTACATGGGACCCTCGAAAAAGGGTGTATTGCCACCACCTCGACCCGAGACCATCGCTCAACTGGTCTTCGGTTCCTCGGTCGGGTTCAATGCTGACCCTCCTGCTGCTGCATGTGGGTCCCGCCAATCGAATGTAGCCTTCACAACTCGGCGAGCGTGATCCACGTTTGATCTCGGCGGCGCCGGACACGCCCGCTCGACAAGGATGCAGACTATGGATGAGAAGAAGCTCGGGATGTTCTCGTTTCTCGTCTTCACCAAGCTCGAGGGCGCGGTGACAGCGGGGATGATCCACCTCGGCGACAAGCTCGGTCTCTACGTGGCGCTGCGAGATTCCGAGAAGCCTCTGCATTCGGACGAGCTTGCCCAACGAGCGGGTCTCCATGAGCGCTGGGTTCGCGAGTGGGCGTACAACCAGGCGGCAGCCCGGATCATCGACTGCGACGACAAAGAGCGTTTCTCGCTGTCGGACGAGGCTGCCGCGGTCCTCGCGACTCCCGACCATCCGGCGTACGGGATGGGAATGTTCCACCGGTTTCCCAACACGATGGACACGCTTCGAGCGATGCCCGAGAGCTTCCGTACCGGGCGGGGGTACGACTACGACAGCTATGGTCCAGAAGCCGCGGTTGGTATCGAGCGGTCGTTCGAACCATGGAACCGCACGAACCTGCTGCCGGTGGTGCTGCCCGCGCTGGACGGCGTCGCCGAGCGGCTCGCCGAGGGCACGACCGCCGCGGATGTCGGCTGCGGTGCGGGGGGAGCACTGCTCCTGATGGCCGCAGCGTACCCGAAGAGTCGGTTCCTGGGGTACGACATCAGCCGGTTCGCGCTCGCTCGGGCAGAGGAGAAGCGCTTGGAGGCCGAGGCGGCGAACGTGTCGTTCTACGACCCGCGAGACGAGCCGCTGCCCGATGACGGATCAATCGGGTTCATCACAACGTTTGATTGCATCCACGACATGACGCATCCGTTCGAGATGATGCAGGCATTGCGTCGGGCGATCACCCCCGATGGCACGTGGCTACTCGTTGACATCAAGGCGCATGACACATTCGCGCTGAACGCGTCAGAGAACCCGATGGCATCGTTGATGTACGGCATCAGCGTTCTGTCGTGCATGTCGTCGGCGATGTCGGCGCCTGACGGTGCGGGCCTCGGCACGCTCGGCCTGTTTCCGGCCAAGGCCGAAGCGATGGCACGCGCAGCAGGGTTCAGCCGCTTCCGTCGGCTTGATGTCGACCATCCGGTCAACGCGTTCTACGAGATCCGTCCCTGACCGGCATTTCGGTTGATCAGTGAGCCGAGCCGGCGCCGTTGCATTGGACGCGACCCCGCTCGGTCGTAATTGAGTGACTCTTGGGTGACCGAACAACAGGTTGTCGACCGGCTGCTGGCGGACAGAACGGTCGGCGTTTCGTCGTCTGCCCGGCAAGAAGAATCGCCGCTTCAGGGTCAATAATGTCCGGTTGCTCGTCGAGGAACGTGATCGTCGCCCAAGTGGAACGAGTGCCATTCGCTGCGCATTGTGAGCGCCTTCCGATCGGACGCGGATAACCGATCCTGTAGTCACGCCCCAACTCGGACCGGGCGTGTCTTTACGTGTCTTTACCGTGCAGGAAGGGGAGGGATCGTGAGGGAGTCTGAGGGGATCGCAACGCCGCCACCAGGAAGGTCCTCGGAAAGGACCTGGTCAAAACGCTGAGAACCGTACTTTCGCAATGTAGAGGCCGTGGGTTCGAATCCCATCACCTCCACCAAAGGCCCAGGTCAAACGGCCAAAGTGGAATCCCCGAGGAGTCGCCGAGCGCTACGTGGTTTGTCGTAGAGATCGTTCATGCGAGTCCACCGTCCTCGCCAAAGGCCCTGCTCACAAGCTGATAGCGGGATGTTCGTCACGGTGAGAGGTGCAGCTGGGCAGAGCGTGTCTTTACGTGTCTCTATCGACAAAGTCTGGTTCTCCAGGAACCGATGAATTCGGGAAGAGTCGAGGTTGCGTTCGCGAGTTCCGACCCGACGGCGTTCCTCGCCGAAGGGGCGTGTATCAGCTGGTACCAGGTCACGGTGTGTGAGCCGGTGGCTGCCGGCCGCAGAACGGGCGCAGAACGGGCGCAAGGCTCAGGATGCCGGTCTACCTGTCAGCTGTCGCCCATTAGTCGCTCGACACGGGAGCTGGCCACCTCCCGTGTTCGATCCGGCAGCGGTGCGTCTATCTGCTTCGCCAAGGCGAGGTAGTCCCGATGTCCGGGAAGCCGGTCGAGCGCATCGCCCACCAATCGGCGCGCGGTCGCCGGATCACCGCGGTGTCTCGAAAGTTGCGCCTGGAAATAGTCCAGATCCGGGCCGCCGAGCGCCGGGTGAGCGGCGAGCCGGTCGAGGCGATCCTCGGCGCTACCCCCGAAGAGCCGGTCGAGCAGCGTGAGATGCCATCCAGCGAGGTTGCCAGTGCGCCGCTCACGGCCTTGGTCGGTCGCCCGTTGGCGAGATGGTGCCTTCGCCGAGTTACGGCCAGCGACGTCGTCGAGCGCGTCGAGGTACCGGTCGGTAAAGGTGATCCAGTGGTCCGGGACCGTGAGAAGGCGCTCGAGCACGACGGCAAGCGAGGTCTCCTGCACGCGTACGCGGCCGAAGCCCGTTCGGGTCCACCCGTACTCGGACTCCCACCGGATGAGCTGGGGCGCGGCCGATCGGGCGAACTCGGCGAATCCGAACCGGTCGAGAATCCGGGACCAGAGCAACGCCACCTCGTCTGACACGACGACCTGGGCCGCTTCGATGGGGTCCTCGGACCGGAAGTAGTCGTAGCCATGCATCTCCTGGGCCAGATCGATGATCAGCCCCATCGCCTCGGTGCCGGCTGCGATGTCGTCGTCACGGAGGGCTAGCTCAGTGTCCTCGACGAGCCGCTGGAAGGTGAAGCGCCAACGCGTGCGCTCGCGGGGGCTCACGCGACGATCGCCTGCGAGGTAGGCACCAGACCGGGCGAGCGCGACGAACTGACATACCGCGTCGAGCGTTCCGTCGGGATCGGCCGGCTCGGGCTCTTTTCGTCGTGGACGCGGACCGTCGGGTTCGAGCTCGGCCTCGATGCGTTGTCGCACCATTGCCGTTCCGCGCCAGTACAGGTTCCACAGCGCCTTCTTCACGCGCTCCTCGTCCAAGGCGGCGAGCCGGGCGAAGAATTGCTCGCGGTCCATCCGGTCCATCACTCGCTCCGGTCCCGGCGCGAGTCGGCCGGTATGCCGACCCCATATTTGATGGACGAAAGGGCCTGATGCAGCAACGAGAAGCGCACCCGCTCTTGCTCTAGGCGGATGCTCTGTCCGTGCAGTCCCTCTACGAGGTCACGGTAAAGCGACGCCTCGTCGGCGGTGAGGTACGGAAGGGCCCGGCTGGTCGGGGCGGGTTCGACGACCCATTGCTCCGCGTGGGCGAGGAGCGTGTCTGCGTCCATGAGCATCGACCGGACGGATTCGAAACGACCTCGAAGGCGGTTGAGGATGTCGAAGCCGTGAGTGTCAATGTCCCCCCAGTAGACGATCTCCGTGTCCTGCAGCCACGGCAAGTCCCCAAGTGTGGTCAAAGCGAATCCGGAGCCGAAAACGACGATTGAGTCGGCCACCTGAGGGAACGCCAAATAGGTCACCTCGTTTTCCACCACGAAGGCGGTGGTGACATCGGGTGCCAGTTCGGCCAGTTCATCGGTCCGAAGCATCAGCTCGGTAACACCGGATGGTAATCCCGACAGGTTCCGACCGAGCAGCCGGAACCGGGTGTATCCCGGTTTGGCGAGGAAACCGAAACGACGGGTGAAGTCGGCTCGGGGCCGGGAGTGGTCGATGCGATCGGGTGGCAGAACAGCGGTCAGCAGCTCGTCCAGCAGCTTCCGGTGCCCCTCCACGAATTTGGTGTCCACGCCCGGGACGTCTATCTGGCGCAGGTAGAGCCCACGGTTCTCACGGGCCGTGATCCACTCCACGGTTGTGAGCACCTTGTCCCAGACGTCCCGGTAGTTCAGAGCGACCAGTGGATGACCGGCGACCCATGACGAGGCGGACGGGATGCGCTGTCGGGTCTGTTCGAGCAGGCTGTCGAGGGCCCGAATCTCGCTCGTCCGGTCCAGCAGATCGCAGAGCTGCTCGAAGGAGTCGATCCGCATCCGGGCCGGTATCCGGTTGACGCCCAGGTTGCGGCCTCGGAGCGTCCGGTACTCAAGGGAGAATCGCTCTGACCCGGTGCCGCGGACACCGGCATCCCGCTCGAATTCGGCGGCCCACTTCCGGGCCTCGTCGAAGTGGTCCAAGAGGTCCGCCGCGCTGGGACCCTTGACTCCGAGGGTGATCGGCTCCCACTTCTCATCGGCGGCGTAGGCCCGCAGGTACCGGCCGGTGTCCCACCGCTTCTGCAGTGTCGATACCAGCTGCTCGACGCCGGTCCACGCCTGAGTCGACGATCTCACGCTCGAGTCGACGATCTCACGCCCCCAGACCCTGCGCCGCCGGCACGGACTCCGGCTCGCCACCGTCGCGGTCGAGGCGGCGGCGACGGTACTCGGCGATGGTGAGGGATTGCAGCCGGGAATAGTTGCCGTTGGGATTATCGACGAAACCGACCGCCGCTACGTGTGGTTCGATCACGTGGATCTTCTGCAGGGGGGTCACGATCAGCAGCTGCAGCCCGAGTCGGGTGAACAGGCTGAGTGCGTAGCGGGTCGACACCTCCGAACCCCGGCTGAACGCCTCGTCTATGACCACGAAGCAGAACGCCTTGGAGCGCTCCGCCCCCCAATCCAGCTTGAACTGGTATGCAAGTGACGCAGCCAGAATCGTGTACGCCAGCTTCTCCTTCTGACCGCCCGACTTCCCGGCCGAGTCGGTGTAGTGCTCGTACTCGCGGTCGTCGTCGCGCCAGCGCTCGGAGGCGGAGAACACGAACCACTGCCGCACATCAGTGACCCTGCGGGTCCAGTTCCGATCTAGGTCGGTCATGCCTTCGCGGCCCTTGAACCGGTCGATGATGCGCTTGACTTGTAGGAATTTCTGTTCCGAGTACTGCTCGCTCTGGCCTCCACCGACGACATCGTCGGTACAGGCCCGCAGCTCGGTCCGAAACTCCCGCACATCGGTGTTTGGAGTGTGGTCGGGAACGAGGCGGATGTACCTGCCGTCGTTGTAGTCGATGTCCACCAGCGAGCCGTTGATGGTCTCTATCCGGTCCCGAATGAGCTTCTCCTGCTTGTTGAGCTGGGCGGAGAAGCCGGCGATGTCCCTGATGGTGTTCTGATTGAGGTAGTCCTTGAACTCCTGCTCGAATCGGGGCAGGTCGTCCTCGGCCACGCGCCGGTGGAGCTGGCGGTACTCAGACCCGGCTTCGACAGAGACGTCGAGCTCAGAGGTTTCCTGCGGATACAACGTCCTGAACCCGCCCATCAGGGCAATGATCCGCTGCCCGACCCGATTCTGGGTCGACAGCGCCTTCGACTGCTCATCGCGGAGGTTCGAGCCAACGGCCTGATGAGTGTCGGTCATCGCCGCCGCGTCGGTAGCGGTCTGCCCGAGCTGTGACGCCACCAGCACTTCGATCGCGTCGAACGTCTCCGCGGCAATTTCAGCCGCCCGCGGGTCGGACAGAATGTGGTCGACCCGGGCCAGCTCCGCCTCGGCCGCCAACTGCTGCGACTCGGCACCGCCCTTTTGCTTCTGCAGGTCTTCCAGTGCTGCGTCGCAGTCGCCGATCTGCTTCCTGATCCGCTGCAACTCCTCGGTGAGGGCCGCCAGCTGGTTGGAGGCGGCCAGGATCCGCTCCCTCTCCGAATTGAGATCGGCGATCTTGTTGACGAGCGACTCCCAGTCGAGGTCTTCCCAGGCCGTGTAGCCGTCGAGGCGGGCGAGCGATTGCAGCCGCCCGGATACCGCCGACTCGGCCTTTGCCAATTCTTCGACGGTCGCCGATAACCCCGACTGGCGATGGTGGAGCGCTTTGGCATGCTCGATCATGGCGTCGATCTTCTGCTGATTGCTCCAGCCGAGCACGTACTCCCTGCGGTCGTCGATCCGGCGACGGTCGTCCTTCTCGTGGCGTTCCCGGTCCTTGATCTGCCCAGCCCGGGTGACCGCCTTGGCCGCGGCGCGGAAGTCGGCAATGGTGTCGACGCAGGCGTGGTTGGCCCGGCGGCCCAGCTCACCTGATAGCCAGGTCCCCAGCCCCGAGTCCGGTTTGATCTCGAGCATGTCCGAGAGCAGCGGGTGGCCCGTCCGGCGGTCCGCCGCGGATGCCGCAGCCGTCACCGCAGGCACCCGGTAGTAGACGACCCGAGCTCCGAGGTGGCGTTCGTTGATCCACGAGGCGACCGCTTCGTAGTGCCGGTTGGGAACCAGCAGCGAGAGGGCAAAGCTGTGCAGTACCCGCTCGGCGGCCCCTTCCCATTCGGAGGCTTCCGCGCGGACGCGGATCAGCTCGCCCGCGAAGGGGAGCTCGTCGGGGTCGATGTCAAGGTCGGCGCACAGCCCGGCCCGCAGCTCCAGGCTGCTGCTGGGCAGATTCGTGGGGCGGGATTGGAGGCTGCGCAGTTCGGCGTTGATCGCCTTGGCGTCCTCATCGACTTTGCGCAGGTCGAAACGTTCGTCGGTAAGACGGTTCTGGACCTCCGCTTGCTCCCGCTCAATCTCGGTCCGGCGGACCGCCGCCTGCTCCCTGGCGGCGGCGAACTGCACGGCGTTGCCGATCCTGTCGAGGCCTGCCCCCTCCAACGACAGGTTGAAGCGCTCGAGTCTCTCCTTACGGCGGGGTTTCTCCTGCTGGTGACGCTCGATCTCGTCTCCGATGGCCGCCAGCCGGTCGCCGCCGTTGCCGGCGATCTGGATGTTGAGGCTGGTCTCATCGGTGCGCAGCCCTCTCAGGGCGGAGTTCTGCGCTGCCAGTTCGGTGTCGATCTCCTCGAGCCGCGCTGTGAGCTCGTCGATCCGCCGGCCGTACAGCGAGCGGGTGCGCTCGGCGAAGTAGTAGGGCAGGGCCTCCTGCTGGCGGCCGATTTCGGCGAGACAGTCGCTCAGCTCGTCGTAGGAGTCAAGGGCGACTGTCATCGGCTCCAAGAGTTCGAGCTGGTTGCGGGCCCGCACCACGGCCTCATGCGCATGGGTGAGGTTTTCGAAGTGCTCCACGAGAGAGTCGATGTGGACCCTGGTATCGAATGGCTCGAGCATGTGGCTGCGGACGAAGTCGTTGAGGTTGTCTACCGCCTTCATCGACACGGTCTGGTGGAACAGCTCCATGGCCTGTTCGGACTCGATGCCGAGGCGACGTCGGAAGTCCTTGCCGTAGTCGGGGAAGGTGTCGTAGGTACGCGCCCCGATGTCGCGTAAGCGGCGCTTGAGCCCGGCGAGCTCCGTCCCGAAGTCGGAGAAGTTGACGCTGATGGACAGGGCGCTGTCGGCGACCACGAAGAACCGTTCGGGCTGGCCCAGGCCGGCTTCCCGGGCCCGGAACACCTGGGCCAGGGTGACCGTGGTGCCATAGTCGACGTTGGCGAATATGCCGAGTATCACGGAGAAATGGCGGGTGTCACGCAGGCCCACCGGGCGGGACGCTCCGGTGGTCTCGTTTCGCTCCGACTTGTAGTGCCCTTCCACGTAGGACCGCAGGTCCCGCTCTCGCGTTTCTGCGCCAGCCGCCCGGTTATAGGAGATCTTGTGGGCGGGTAGCACCAGGGTGGTGATGGCGTCGACCAGGGTGGACTTGCCGGAACCGATGTCGCCGGTCAGGAGAGCGTTGCGGCTCCCGATGTCAAAGGTCCAAACGTTCTTGTCGAACGTGCCCCAGTTGTAGACCTCCAGCCGCCGCAGACGACAGCCCGGCAGGCGGTCCGGCTTGATGCCGTCGAGATCCATGAGGTTGAACAGCGCCGACGTCATCAGCCTTCGCTCCCCGATACGGCCAGCTCGTCTACGTACTCGTCGAGGCGGGCATCGAATTCCGCCAGCCACTGCCCGTCGACGTACGCCTTGAGGATGCGGCGAACCTCGAAGAGATCCTCCTGGCCGCGCGGGCGGCGCAGGAACCCCATCTCCACCACCCGGTTGATATTGGCGTCGATGCTGTCCACCATGCGGGCCTCGTTGGTCGACGGTGGCAGGTACAGCCGGAGCATCTCCACGATCTGCTCGCGGGTCAGCATCAGCCTGGTCTCGGAACTGCTGGCGTCGAACTCGGCCAGCCGCTTGCGCATCAAAGCCAGGAGGACACTGGTTTGGAAGGACAGGGGCCGCCGGGCGACCAGCCGGGGCAACTCGACCCCGTCCTCGACCGGGAGGCTGCGCAGGTAGGCGTACCCCTCGGACTCGTCCGCCACCACTTGGAGGCCCAGCACCGACACGTAGTCACTGACCTGATTGCGCAGATCGAGCAGGAGGGCCCAGGGCTTCTCGTGGGTGTCGCGGTAGACGGGACCCTTCATCAGGTGGATGACCACGACCGACAGGTCCGACGGGCCAGGCGAAACTGTTACATCATCGATCACGAGGTCTCCATCCGGTCGCGGCTGAAGCTGACCCTGGGTAGCTCGGCGACACGCTCGACCTCCTCGGCGCTCCAAGCGATCTGCTCCCGCTCCTGGTCATCGAAAACCACCGCCAGGCCCGGCTCGATCAGCGAGAGGTAGCCCACCAACTCGGCAAGTCCCTGTTCGAGCGGGGCCCCGGCCACGACCTCCCGCAGGCCGACCTGGTCCCGAGGCCCCAGCGTGTCCCAGACCCGACGGAGCAGGTCGTCGCGGTCGATGAACATCTGGCTCACCAGGGCCGACGAGTCGAAGTCGTCAGAACCCTCTTGCACCTGAGCGCTGTCAATGGCGGTGACAGTCGGGCGACGATACATGGGTCGCTCGGTCGGCAGTCCGACCGACACAGTGGTGTCAACCATCTCCATGGTCACCGGGCTGCTGAGGTCCCGGACCTTGAGGGCCTTGGCCTCAATGCTGCGCAGCAGGTCGAAGACCCGGCGGTTCTCCAGCCACACCTGGTCGTCGAGAAAGCGGCGAAGCTGCTCGGACAGCAGCCGCACCGTGGCCTGGGTCCGGTCGCTGGCGTCGATCCAGTCGAAATGGATGCGAGCCAGCCGATCGTCCTGGTCGCTGATCTCGTCGATCTCCCGTAGTCGCTCCAGCAGATCGGTCAGCTCGGCTTGGCGCTGGTGGGAGAGCAAGAAGTCGTAGAACGCCTGGAAGCTCTGGCCCTGGTCGGATTCGGCGATGCTGTTGCGACTGCCCAGCGCCTCGTCGAGGAGGGCGCCCTTCGATCCGTTCCAGCCGGCGATCTGCTGGCGCAGGTTGCGGTCGAGGCGCCTGAAGTTCTCCTCTACCTCGCGGAAATCCGATAGCAGTTCGCGGGCGGTGCGAGAGAACTGCTGGTAGCGGTCGCGCTGGCTCACCGGGTCCAGCACCGTCACCTCACCCCGCTCGGCTCGGGCGATTTCCTCGTCCAGCTCGGCCCGGCGACGCCTTAGCTCGACCAACCGGCGATCCGGATCGTTCTCCGCGCCGAAGACCATCTGGCGCAGTAACTCGAAAATGGTGTTCAGGCGGGACTCCGTACCAATGAACTCCCTGGCGCGAAGGTCTCCCACCCATCGAAGCGCCTTTTCGACCGCTGGGACCAAGTCGAATCGGGCCTCGTCGGAGCTAGGCGGGTAGAATTTCCGTAGCCACCCGTGGTCCGGTGAAGCCCAATCGTCCAGATACTCGGATGCCGCCTTCGGGAACCTCTCCTCGCCGAGGCGCTGGTTCAATGCATACAGCTCCTCGTCAAGTTCACTTGCCAATACCGACGCGGCGATGTCTCCGGCGTTGTGATCCAGGAACACGCGCCCGAGGAAGCTCAGAACGAGTGCCGCGTTGTTCGACCGCAGGAGCGCCCAGGCCGGATGGTGCGTACGAAGCTGGTCTATCTCGTCAAATCTCATGCTTGTGCCACCTCAGGGAACTCGGGTGGTGACCAGATGCTCATGCCCGAGTTGCGTAGAGACTATGACCCTGGTGTGACGCCCGAAGGGACCACGTCGATCAAACGTGGCCAAGCGAACAGGTGATGGTATGTCGATACCGGTTCATCACGATCCGGGGCTCCGGACGGACCCGAAGAGATCAGCTCGGACCGGCGGCGGTCGATCACGGCTGAGCCCGAGCCACTTGTGTCCGCCCCCCAGCTTGAGTCCAGCGTTGCCGATGCCCGACAAGAAGCCCCTGTTCGGCACGTGCTCCCTACCGTGGTCTCGCCGTCCTGCGCTGGCCACCCCCCGAGGTTGGCTGGCGGCGCCCCGGCCTGGAATCCCGGCGAGTGCGCGCCGAGTAGCCGTAGCTTTGCGTGGCACGCTGTACCACGCTGTACCACGCCGTGGCACAGCGTGGTACACTATGTCACATGGCTGATCACTACACCTTGCGGTTCGCACCCGGCACGAAACAGCGACTCGCCGAGCGGGCCCACCGCGCCCATCTGCCGGAACGGACCCTGGCGCAGCGCTACGTCGAGGAGGGACTGCGGCACGACATGCATCCGCTGATTCATTTTCTCGATGGTCCCAGCGGGCGACGCGCCAGCCTGGTCGGCCGTGGGTTGGACGTTTGGGAGGTCATTGCCACAGTCCGAGACAACGACGGGTCGATCCCACTGGCAGCACAGTATTTGCAGGTCCCAGCGGGACTGGTGGAAGCCGCCGCGGCCTACTACGGCGAGTACCGCGGCGAGATCGATACTGAGATCGAAAGCAATGAGTCAGAGTACGAACAGGGTCGAGCCGCCGCCGCCGCAGGTGAGCAAGCACTTCGTGTGTGAAGGCTCTTCTGGACGAGCAGCTCTCACCGCAGATCGCGGTGCTGTTGCGCGAGGCGGGCTATGACGCCGTCGCTGTCGCCGAGCGCGTCGATCTCGTCGGAAGTATCGACTCGACCATCCTCGAAGTGGCGACGGGCGAAGGGCGCGCCGTAGTCACCAACAACATCAAGGACTTTCGGCCGCTCGCCGCCGAGCGGCTTGCGCAGGGACGGACGCATGGGGGCCTGATCTTGGTGCCCTCGACGCGGACCCGCAGTCGCGCTGCCGTCACCGCGCTCGCGGGCGCAATCGAGAAGGTGCTGCACGACCATCCCGACGGGCTGACAGGCAGCGAGCGCTGGATCGGGCCGCTCCTGAGTGGGTGACGCGCGCGGTTTCGGGCTGACCGTTCCGACCGCGAGGTCATGTGAGCGTGGCGCAGCCGCTGTCCGAGCGTGTCTTTACGTGTCTTTATCGTGCGGGAAGGGGAGGGATCGTGAGGGGACCTGAGGTGATCGAAACGCCGTTACCAGGAAAGTCCTCGGAAAGGACCTGGTCAAAAGGCTGAGAACCGTACTTTCGCAATGTAGAGGCCGTGGGTTCGAATCCCATCACCTCCACCAAAAGTCCTGGTCAGGGGCTTGAAAGTGGAGATCCCCGAAAGGTCGCGAAGCGCTCGTGAGCGCTACGTACCTTGTTAGAGAGATCATTCATTTGCGTCCGCCTGTTTGACCAAAAAGTCCCTGTTCACGAGGCGACAGCCGAATGTTTGGCACGGTCGGAAAGTGCACCTGGCCGCGTCGTGTCTTTACGTGTCTTTACGGGCAGATTGGCCATCCGGTGACCCGAGAGTTCGGGATGGGTCAAGGGTGCTGTTTGCTCGCACCGAGTTGGCCGTTGAGTCGGAAGGCGCTGGTTTCTCAGTCGCGCTCCGCAGGAGTGCCCGACCGTCAGCGAGCGTGAAGAGTATTGCCATCGTCACTGGTCGCCTCGGGAGGGAGTCGTCATGAGCATGAGACCCTACGTCGTCTGCGGCGAGGCAACGCCAGCGAGTGCCACCACCACGCCCACGACTTGAGCCGCTGACCAGATTCGCCGTCACGGCGTTGGCCCTTAAGGATTTCTGAAAGAGATTCTCTAGCGTAATGCCAGGAATATCGCGGTGAGGTTATTTGCTTGGATTCCGATTATCGGGTTCTGCCGTTGGGCATGTAGTTGGAGAGAGTTGAGGAGGAACTATGAAGATGCTTCGACGATTTGGTGCAGCGGTGTCCGTGCTCTTGGGCGTGGCGCTGCTGCCGCTGGTCGGCGGAGCACCGGCCTCGGCCGCGATCCCAACGACGGCATCGGTCGCCACGCCGTACCTCGCGTCGGTTGCCATGGCATCCACCCCTGACGGTGGTGGCTACTGGCTCGTCGGGCTCGACGGTGGTGTCTTCTCCTTCGGCGACGCTGGATTCCATGGTTCGCTCCCGGGCCTGGGCATCAGTGTGCATGACATCGTCGGAATCGCCTCGACAGCGGACGGGCAGGGTTACTGGCTGCTCGGTGCCGACGGTGGGGTGTTCAGCTTCGGGGACGCGACGTTCTACGGTTCGCTCCCCGGGGTGCTCGGTCGGGCGGCTCCCAACCCGATGACCTCTATTGTCCGCACTCCAGACGGCGGCGGCTACTGGATAGTCGGCACCGACGGTGGGGTGTTCACCTTCGGTGATGCGGGGTTCTATGGCTCGCTTCCCGGCATCAATGTCACCCCCAGTTCGGCCCGCGTGGCGGACTCAGTGACCTTCCACGCCTACGCGTCCTCAGAAGAGGTCTTCTTGGCCCCGACGCCCGACGCCGGTGGTTACTGGGTCGTCGATTCGGCCGGGGACGTCTACGGTTTCGGTGACGCCGGTTTCTACGGCTCGTTGCCCGGCCGACTCAGCTCGCTGGCAAAATCCTCTGCTCACGATGTGGTGACAGGTCACCAGGCCTCGATCCCGGTGACCGGGTTTGCCCCGACCGCGGATGGCCACGGCTACTGGATGGTTGCGACCGACGGCAGTCTCTACACCTTCGGTGACGCAGCGAACTACGGCTCGCTCCCGGCGCTCGGGCTCACGCCGCCTTCCGTCACGGTCAATGGGTACATCCCACCCTCCACTGTAGGCCTCAGCATCCCGCTGGCCAACATCTCATCTCTTGTGCGCACCCCTGATGGCGGGGGTTATTGGTTCACCTCACTCAACGGCGGTGTGTTCAGCTTCGGGGACGCCCAGTTCCACGGCTCGGTCCCGGGCGTACCGTCCTCGATCGACAGTGTGGGCGAGCTTGCTGGTTCATAAGCGTTGGCCATCAAATGGTCGGTTGCACATAACCGCTCGTCGGACCCACATCTCATGAGTCTGAGGATCCGCCAATCACGCCAAGCGAGCCACGGGGGCTTCGCGCCATGATCCTCGTGTGGCTACTCGTGGCCGTGGTGCTCGTGCACAACAGCGCCACGCTGCGGTCCTCGTACCCGACGCGTACCAACGGATGGCGGGCCGTGGGATCAGTGATCGCCCCGCTCGGCTCCGGAGAGCAGATGACCGTGCATCCGTATGTCCCTTGCGGCAAGGCGTCACACGGCTGACCATGTTTTGGCGTCGCCCGGCCGGCACGTCGAGTCCGGCGGCATCCTCGCGACACGTCGGCAACGTTACGACAGGCGCCACAGTCGCGATTGGTGTCGCTGCTGGTGGCGTGACGGACCCGCGACAAGAACGGAAAGAGCCAGGGGATGCGCCAGGCGGCAACCGGAGTTCCCGGCCTTTTATCGGGTCAGGTGATGGAGGCCAAGGTCTGCAAATCGTCATGGAATGTGAATATGAATCTCACGTGTGCCTTATCTTTCGGCACGAAAATTGGTCATGCTTCCAATGACCTTTGAATCGTGCCATGCAACATGGCTCTTTGATACCGAGACCATGCGCTTTCGACGGATCATCAAAACCGTTGAGGTCGCCGGCCATCCTGTTGCGACGCAATGGCGCGCGTATTACGGCCTCGAGCTTGATGAGAGCTCCGAGAGCTTCACGGTCCTGCTCAATCCCGAGCACACAAAGCTGCTCCGGTCTTGGCGTCACACGCACAACTGCACACAATGCGGCGGCAACGTGACGGCTGAACTGTCCCTCGAGGACCTTCAGGCCGCGCTGGGGTGACGGGATGTGGCTTGCGTCGATGCAGGACACCTGTGAGGAGCCATCAGGGCGTAGAACAGGGACACTCGGCAGAAGGTCCCTACAAATTCGAGGTCTAATCGCAGCCCGACCACTTGGGCCCCAATCGATGGCGTCGAAGGCTTGATCGACTGTCCAGCTTCCGCTCATTCGTGCTCGAACCGGTGCAACCACGCAATTCCATAACAGAACCCTCAGAGTTTCGACCTCAAGAGCTCACATTGGGGCGCCAAGGTGTGAGCATGTCGACTGCCTGTCATCGTCATCTGTTTGGTGCCGTGTGCATTGTGCTGATCGCCGGGGTGCTCCTAACCGCATGCAAGGGCACTTCGGTGACGTCGATGGCGGCGACACGGAGTGCACGTCAGAGCTCGTCGTCCGCCGCCCCCAGCGGCACGGGAGTGACCCGGGGCGAGAAGCCACCGTTGAGCGGGCTGATCGATATGGGGATCCAGACCCCCTACCAAACTGGCCAACCCTTCCCCGTCACTGATCCGAGCACTCTCGACGCCTACGCCGGTGCGTTCAGCGGCATCGTGGTGAACGAGTCGTGGTCGCAGCTCGAGCCGTCACCAGGCGTCGAGCAGTGGGGCCCGCTCGAGCAGTCGCTGGCCGCCGTGTCGGCCTGGAACGCGGCGCATCCTTCGACGCCTCTCGGCGTGAAGCTGCGCATCTCCGCCGGGCGAAGCGCGCCGGCATGGGTCACCTCCCAGAGTGGGACCGTCGACCTCACGGTGCACAAGGCGCGGGATCAGGTCACCGTGGGCAAGTGGTGGACGCCGTCGTTCGAGGCGGCATGGCATGCGTTTCAGCTCGCCCTCGCCGCGCGGTACGACTCCAATCCCCTCGTCCGGCAGGTGTCGGTATCGTCCTGTTCGAGCAGCACCGGAGAGCCGTTCGTGGTCAGCGGAGCACCGATCTCCCAGGCCAACCTGAAGGCGGCGGGCTGGACGCCCCAAGCCCAGGAGCAGTGCCTGTCGGGAGCACTGTCCGACTATTCCGGCTGGAAGCACACTCCCATCACCTTCGCTTTCAACCCGCTTCCGACCGACCAAGGTCCCGACCCGACGCTCATGGACCAGATGATGGGTGACTGCGCAGCGTCGGCATCACAGGGTGGACCCGAGTGCATAGTGGGGAACAACGACCTGTCCCCCAAAATTGCCAGTACCAAGTACTCGGGACCAGTCGTCGCCCAGATCCAACACCTGCAGACGGGAGCGAACACTCCAGTCGTGTACTTCCAGACCGATGGGGCGCGCCTCGAGTGCCCGACCATCGCCACGGGCTTGACCTATCACGCCCGGTCGATCGAGATCTGGCCCCCGAACGGGAACTACCCCGGCTTCAGCACTCAGAGCCTCACGACTTTGTCGCAGTGGAACCAGGCACTGATCACAGGTTCGAGCTTGTCCTGCTGACGTATCATCGACCGCCCAGTACGTGGCTGGTCTCCAAGGCACCACCGGCGGTCGCGGTGGCAGCCGTCTCTTGGTTTCGGGGGCTCGCACCTCCTCGGGGCTTCCAACGGCTACCACGGCCTGAGGATCATCATCCACGCCTAAGTAGCCAATCGGCTTCGGGTTCCGCAACTTCGAGAACCAGCGGATCCGAGCCCTGCTCTACGCCGGCAAGCCGAACTGGTGCGACTGGGCTCGATCGTCGTCAGGTGAGGTCGCACACCCCGCCAGATTCCGAAGAACCGTTGATGGCTCGGCTTGGGTACTAACTCGAACGCAGCACCGGGTCTCTGCCGGCAACAAGCACCGCCGCTTCAGGGTCGAAGATGTCCTGTCGCTCGGCGAGGAACGTGATCGTCGCCAAGAGGAACGAGCGCCATACGCTCCGCATCGCGAGATCCTGCCGAACGGACGTCCGTACCGATCTGTCGACAGGCCCACGAGAGGCCGTCCGAGCGTGTCTTTACGTGTCTTTACCGTGCGGGAAGGGGATGGATCGTGAGGGAACCTGAGGGGATCACAACGCCGCTACCAGCGGTCTCCTCGGAAAGGGCCTGGTCAAAACACTGAGGAGCCTACTTTCGCAATGTAGAGGCCGTGGGTTCAAATCCCTTCACCTCCACCGGTCAAAAATCCCTGGTCAGGGGTGGTTTTCGGATGAGGAGCGTTACGATAGATTTGTAAAGGTCGTGGCTGAGGCCCTGATTTCACAAACTGACGCGAAGGGGCGTTCCACCTTGCGGTAGCGCCCGTAGATGCTCTGCGCCCCTCTACTTCGGATTCATGACGACGGTTCGAACTGCGCCGACCGACCACGCACGGCCGTGCGGGTGAGGATTGCGTTCCCGATCCGCGGCGGACGGGCACGGGAACCCTGTCGCGTGGGGCACCTGTTAACGAGTGAACGTCAGACCGTCCGCGGGTCCTTATCTTCCATCGCTGGTCAGCTGGGTGGTGGCTCCTGGGTGGCGTGGCGGTGTCACGAACTACTGATGGTGGCCGCAGCGCTCTGGACGGCTTCGTGGGCTGTGGTTGCTGGCCGGCCGATCAGCTTCACCAGGTCCTCACTCGCGGTGAACAACTCTCCGCGAGCCAGGCCGGCATCGGCGTCGGCAACCGAGGCGGCCATCTCTGGCGGCAGCCCCGCAGCGGTCAGGGCGCTGGTGTAGTCAGCGTCCGACATGTCCTGGTAGGCGATGTGGGTGCCGAGGACGTCGCTGATCGTGGCGGCGAGCTCGGTCAGGGTGAACGGCGTCCCGCCGAGCTCGTAGGTCGCTTCGAGGTGCCCGTCCTGCGTCAGCACGGCGGCGGCGGCGGCCGCGTAGTCGCGTCGGCTGGCCGCGCTGACGAGACCGTCGTGCGCGCTGCCCCACAATGTGTGGTACTGGGTGATCATCGGGAGCT
>Ga0307374_10003559_pt1 | contig 26547 bp, 25 predicted proteins | sample OX3MG_FD_202532 | JGI IMG/M metagenome (GOLD analysis project Ga0307374, IMG submission 202532) | Soil microbial communities from Risofladan, Vaasa, Finland - OX-3 | ecosystem: Environmental > Terrestrial > Soil > Coastal area > Acid sulfate soil | place: Finland: Risofladan, Vaasa | collected...
TGACAGAAGGCGAGTTTGAAAAATTGGTGACAGAAGGCTGGCAGTATCTTGGAACTCTGCCAAATGGCAGGATTGTCATCAAAAATGAGCAGGGCTCGGCTTAACAGATAAAGCGGGCCCGGGGGGTTTCACTAACTGCAGCGTCTGAAACCCCTGAATTTTTCTCATTTTTCATGGTTTCATCATTCATGTTAGTTATGATACTGGACCATATTGTTAAATTTTTGGTTTCATTTCATTCAACATACTATAAACAATTACAAGCCAGTCAAAATATGGTGGTTATAATTTTGACTCCGTTACCAAATGTAATTTAAACCTAGGAAAAATCAGATTAAACGCTAGATTTTTGCGAAATGTTTCATGACAGGCACGAAATAAATCCTTATGAAACATTTTCAGATTTTAATAATTTTTTTTAGTACAATATTTGAATTCAATCAGGATACAAATTTTCCCCAAATGAATTCATTGACTGTCAGTAAAAATAGTAAACCCCCCGCTTAGGCGTGGAAACTGAAGCTGTCTAGGTAATTACGAAAGTTATGATTTGGTAGATGAGATTTAAGATCAACTAAAATTCTTCAGGATAAAAGATATCAGTTAAATGAGTTTCTTTCGGAAGTTTATCCGCTGATAATGGAATTCCGCTTTCATCAAATTCAGATTTCAACACTTTCAACATTTTTGTTATGGGATCAGCAGAAAAATAATTTGAGATACCCCATATCAGTCCAATTTTAGCACTGGCGTTTTCAGAATTTATTATTCCCTTAACACTAGATGGAATGACGTTTTGTGCAATACCTAATACTCGTTCACTTTCCGCATCAACTATGGGTGAACCACTAGACCCACCAGTACCAATGATATCAGTTTGAATTCCATAAGGGTTGTGAGAATGATCGGTTGGCAATAAACTTGCAATTCGACCGTATTGCAATATAGGGCTGTAACTATTGCCAGAAAACTGAGATTGAGTTCTCAAGGATTTGACACCTCTGGGATAACCACACATAAAAATTTCATCAAATACTTCTATCTTCGTAGGTCTATCAAAATTCAAGTATGGTAGTTTATTTTTTCCAGATAATCTCCCTACATGAATATCTTGATCTTCTGGAATGTGCTCTTTTAATTCAGGAATTATAATTTGCAAACCACGACCATGTTGAATCTTTATGCTTACTAATTGTCCATGCTCATTATCGACATTTTCAAACAAAAATCCTCTGTAATCTACTTCTATTCCTTTTTTAAGATAAGCACTTCTAGCTTCTTCCATGCATGTCACAACATGATCTGCGGTGATAAAAAATCCTTCAGGATCTATAATAAAACCAGAACCAAGAATTGTTACTGGTTGAGCTTGATCTTTCTTGGTTAAACCTAAAGCTATGCAACAGGATTTTAAATGCGGGATGATTTTTTTGTTAACCATTATTCGATCTATTCAAAATCTTATGAGGTTTAAGTATAATGTATCTTGAACTGCAATTTATTATAGGCAGATAACATCATTGAAGCATAAAAAATTCATACAAAAATTATGTCAAGGTGATGTAACTTCTATTTTGCTATAAGTTTGTTGAAAATTAATTAGATTTTCTCTTTCTCAAAATGATTTAATGATATAGGCATTGAATAAATCATCACTTTAGAATCAATACTTTCAATCTCTCTCAATCAAAAACTTTTTCAATTTCTGTAATAAGATTTACTACCTTTTCAAATATTTCATTGATTTCATCTAATTTTTTGTTGGTAGTACATCCGTTAATTTTACAGGCGTTTGCTATACGTGTTAACTAGCTGGAGTTTTAGGTATGGAAAATCGTTTGATGGCTTCTATGAATGTAAACAATCCCATTTCTTCGTCGCGATATATTTCAAAACTGTTTTGTTTAATCACTTCTTTTAGATTCTCAAGTCTTTTGGAAAGAGAGTTTGTAGTTTCTGAGATATACAATAATCCGTTTTCGTTAAGACATCTTGAAGCTTCTTTTATGTAATTTTCCCAATCTTTTCCCATCAATGATAATGAAAAAATTGCCACATCCAAACCTCCATTCTTGATGTACTCAGACACATTGCTCATGTCACATGAAATAACTCGCGAATCTATTGCTACATGATCAAGACTGATTACCCTGCTACCTATTGCTTCAGCAATTTTTGCTTCACCACATCCGAAATCTCCAATAATGAATCTATCAGATAATTTTTTTATTTTTTTAATCCATTCGTTAAATGGTATTACTGTCCATTTTTGTCGTTCTTCTCTATACTTTCTATGATACTCATGCCATTCTTCAGGATTCGTTAACATTCTTTGATGTGTGGTAGATGAGTTTTCTGTATTTATTCTCTGATTTAATTTACTAAAATCACCATACTTTACCAGTCTTTTTTTAATTTCAATCGGGGGAAGAATTCTATTAAGTTCCCTTCTTGTAACACAAGAAATTTCTCCACGCTCTAATCGTGCAAGCCACTTTATTGCTTCACGTGACGCCTGTTGAGCAGAAACAAGGTTCTTCTCAGGCAATAATCCATCTACTGCACAATCTGCCAATGTACGCTTGAATTTGAGTCTGTTTAGCTTCATCTCATCGTATGCATATCCTCCTATGCTTGCCTTGATATGATGAATATCTACTCGATTTTTTCCCTGACCAGTTCTAACAATCCTTCCAATAATTTGCTGGTATAATGCATGAGTCCATGGGAGTGTATTGAAGATAAGATTTGTACAAACAGATTGTAATCCATCTACTCCTGTTGAGATTGGTCGTGAAGCGATCAGGACTTGAATTTTCTTTTCTATGAATCTATCAAGACCAGTACGATCATCGCCTGTGTAAAATCCATAAGTGTATCCTTTTTCGTTAACTGAATTAGCAATTTTTTCTAAAATTGTAGGTTTTTTTGGAATATCAGTTCCAACATATTCTGTATAGATAATAGTTTGACCGTTAATTCTATTTACTATTTCAGGGATTCTTGCATCAGTCAAATATTGTTCGATTGCTAGCGGTCTAGAGTTTAATTCAGCAAGACTTGTTCCAGTTGGTCTTTCTGCATCTACCTCAATTACATTATCAACAACAGAGATTTTGTAGTCAGGCTTTTGCCTAATGGAATTTGTTGTGATTTTTTCATATAACGTAACTGCATTTGGAACAGTTGGTTTTGTAGATACATCATCATAGATTTTTCCACTCATTAGTTCAAGTAATGACCTTCCTTCACGAAGATTATTTACAACTGGAGTAGCAGATAGACCTAGAATCTTAACATCGGGGTTTTTCTTTCTTGCCAAGGTTAGTAGAAATTCAAGTACTTCTCTTCGTTTTGATTTTGTTTCATCATCTGTTACTTTGGAAAAATGAATTTCATCAAGTATGATAAAATCAATTTTTTGTTTTCCTAAAAATTCTATGTCATCTCGTGATGAATCTTGGTTTAGTTTGTCATAGTTTAATATCCAATACTGGAATTTGGAATCATCTCGTATTGATGAAAAAACGTCCTTACCTGTAACCGTAATTGAATCGGAAAAAATTTGCTCTGCATTTTTCTTCCAGTGTGAGACTACATCATTTGGGCTAATTATGAGCGTCACTTTGCTATCAATTACACGGCTGGCAAGAATGGCTGAAAGTGTCTTTCCTGCACCTGTTCCTGAGAAATTTCCAAAGTATGGGAGTTGCATGATTTTGTATGCCACGTATTTTTGCATGAGAAATGGCTCAACTAGTTCATCTGTTTTAGTATCTCTGAAGATGTAATTTTTTGGAATTTTGAGATTTTTTGCACCGTTATAATCTTTAAGAAAAGTTCCTACAACCAAGTCCCTGTATTTGTCACCTGTTTTCCTAGTTTTTTCTAAATCCGTGATTGTTTTTTTCTCATCTAAAAATGCCTCTTTCCATAAACGATTAACCGAATATGTCAAATAGAATTGAATTGCTTCGTCATCAACTGAAATTGAATCAAGAATTTGAGTTGTTGAAAGAATTTGTTCTACCGAAGTAATTACATCTGAATCTAGGATTTCATTATCTTGAATTAAAGTTGCAAGTTCTTCGGATGTTGCAGTTTTAATTTCAGTTTCAATATCAGTTTCAATCTCATCTGGTGCATAACGAGAAATATCTGGTGGAATTTGGGAATCTGAATTTGCATATCCTTCAATTGCTTCAAGACCTGCCTTTGTTTTGCTTGCCTTTGCTAAATTTTTTAGGAAATCATCATGACGATTTCCTGACAGATTCAAGACACCTTTTCTTAATAGAAAAGAATAGAGTACTGCTTCATCCCATTGATAAATTACCTTACTGTCTATTAACGCTCGAAGTAATTCCTTGACTTTTCGTGGAGACCAGTTAGGATCTTCTGTTCCCAAAAAATCATAGATGTCAATCCAGTGATCTTCTTCTGCCTTATTTTTTGGTGAATTAGAATTATTCAATGTTTGTTAGTTCCGTTGTGTTGATATTAACTTTGGATGGGTCTTTTTTCCTTTCTAGCATACGTTCTTTTTTGTAAACTGTCCAAGGTGTAGACGGTATGTCATCAGGTTTCTTTCCTGATTTGCAATACTCTTGCCATTCTCTCATATTTTTCAAATTTAATGACTGTACAAACTTTTTAGCTTCTTCAAATGAACGATACTCTGGTTTTCCCGTGTCAAAGAAATCTGCAAACTCTTTCCAATTTTTATAGTAAACAATATCTGGATAATTTGGAATATCATCAGGTTTGTTGCCAGATCTACAATAATTATACCAGAACTGTTCATGTAGTTTTCGTCCATTGAACTTTTCTTCATGTACAAACTTTTTAGCTTCCTCAAAACTCCTGAACTCTCCTTTCATCATTTTAGCGTATTCTTCATCAGGAGTTGTTTTTTTTACAGTTCCTAACCAATGACCCCAACCTAACCAACCTTCATCTTTGTAAACTGGGTCAGGTTCATCAGGAATTGTGTTAGGTTTTTTGCCTAATTTACAATATTCTATCCATTCTTCATAATTTTTTAAATTTAGTCCGTGTACAAACGACATAGACTCATGAAGAGTCCTATAACCACGCTTCTCCAAGTTTGGGTCGTAAACTCCTAAAAATAATCCATTTCCACACCATTCTTTATCATAAACATTCCACGGATCTGCTGGAATGTCATCTGGTTTGTTACCGGATTTACAATATTCTATCCATCCATTATAATTTTTTAATTTTAATGGTCTTACAAACTTTTTAGCCTCATCATAACTTCTATACTGTCTTTTCATTTTCGGGGTTTCTTCCATTCTTTGTAAACATCCCATGGATGAGCAGGTATATCATCAGGTTTCTTTCCAGATTTGCAATAATTCAACCATTCTTGATACGATTTCAAACCTAAAGATCTTACAAACTCTCTTGCTTCTTTGAACGGACGATATTTTCTATCCTGATTTGCAACCCTAAATGTTCCTAGCCAATCCCCATAACCTTTCCACTCTTTTTTGTAGACTTGAGGCGGATTTGCTGGCATATCATTTGGCTTTTTACCAGATTTACAATATTCATACCATTCAGCAGTATTTTTTAGATTTAGATTGTGAACGAATTTCCTTGCTTCTTCAAATGAACTGTAAATCATTAGAGATACGGAATTGGTTTGTGTTGAAGTTTCTTTTTTAATTTTCACTCTTTTTGGTATTCCTGTCCAATCATCCCAATCGTTCCACTCCTCTTTGTAAACTTTTTCTGGATGAGATGGAATGTCATCTGGTTTTGAACCTTGACGACAATAATTATGCCAACCATTACTATACCCAGTTATGTGAAGTGAATGGACAAATTTGCGAGCCTGTTCAAATTCTCTGAATTTACCATATTTTGATCCTTCTACTAATGTTCCTAGCCAATCCCCATAACCTTTCCACTCTTTTTTGTACTTTTTATCAGGTACGGACGGAATAAAGTAAGGTAGATTACCTGAAGTCTTATATTTTCTCCAATCTGTTTCGCTTTTTAATTTTAATCTTTGAACAAATCTTCGCGCATCGGTAAAGGACAACATTTTCTTGTAGCGACCACTATGATGAATAGAACCCAACCAATCAATCCATCCCTGCCATTGTTTTTCATAGACGGTATCAGGATGTGTAGGTATGTCATTTGGTTTCTTACCAGATTTGTAATATGTACTCCAATCTCTAAAACTTTCTAATTTTAGTGAATGGACAAAACTTCTAGCATCTTCAAACGATCTAAAGTTTCTATCCTGATTTGCAACCCTAAATGTTCCTAGCCAATCCCCATAACCTTTCCACTCTTTTTTGTAGACTTGAGGCGGATTTGCTGGCATATCATTTGGCTTTTTACCAGATTTACAATATTCATACCATTCAGCAGTATTTTTTAGATTTAGATTGTGAACGAATTTCCTTGCTTCTTCAAATGAACTAAATTGTTTTTTCATTTTCTTGGTTTCTTCCATTCTTTGTAAGTTTTCCACGGATCAGCTGGTATGTCAACTGGTTTTTTTCCAGATTTGCAATATTTTCTCCATTCTCCAATTGTTTTTAGTCCTAAAGAGCGTACAAATTCTCTTGCTTCTTCAAATGTTCTAAATTGCATATTTTGTGGTGCAATTCTTCCAGTCCCTAACCAGTCTCCCCAAGAAGTCCACCCATTGTTTTTGTAAGTAATCCAAGGTGTTTTAGGTATATCATCAGGTTTTTTCCCAGACTTGCAATAAGTAGACCACTCTTTAGAATTTTGAAAATCAAGAGTTCTTACAAATTCTCTTGCTTCTTTGAAAGGACGATATTGTTTTAATTGATCAGCAATTCTTCCAGTCCCTAACCAGTCTCCCATACTTATCCATCCTCTATTTTTGTAAACATCCCATGGATGAGCTGGTATATCATCAGGTTTTTTACTTGATTTGCAATATACTACCCATTCTTTACCACTCTTAAGTCTCAATGAATGAACAAATCTTCTTGCATCTTCAAATGGCTGAAAATTCCTTTTTACCATCTATGACTGCAATATCCTATTTAAGAACAAAACTATATCGATTATGCTGAACTCATCTACTTAATTTTTAAACTGTAAAAAAAATCGTAGATCATAAAGTGCAAAATCTACAGCGCTGGCTATATCCCCCATCTAAGTGGGGGAATAGAGATAGAGCCTGATAAATGTCACTAATTCTGTAGTTTAAAAATGGAAGGTTTAGAGCAAGTATTTTCTTCGCCTAGCTTTTCGACGGAGATTTTTACTAACTTGTTTTGAAACAACTCCTAATACCTTTGATGTTATCTCACCATTATTGAAAATAATATCGGCTAATGCCCCTACTCCACTCAAAGCTAAAACGGTGTTCAGTGTTGTTGGGTTTTGTGCTGGAATTACTTGTCTTTGAACACATGTAATTGGAGGTACACGTTTACATTTGTATGGAATCTGCAAGGCGATTAAAAGCAAGTTAAGTTCTGCGTGTGCAGAAAAACTATGAATTTGATTTAGATGTGCTAGTGGATAATCATGTGGATATTCCATCTCAGCTTCAATCCTACCTGTACGCATCAGTTTTACATGAATTTGATAATATTCTGACAGACGTTTTGTAAAGCTTAGAATTTGTCCATGATCTTCTTCTAAAATAGGATCACTGTATCCGAAACTGAGCATTTTAGATTCAAAAGATCTAAAATGTAATTTAGGTATTGAAAAACACCTGCAATGATGTGGGTCTATTTTTGTTCTGATCATTTTTGTTCTTGTTACTACACGTTTGTTTTTTGATTTTTTAATTTTCAAGTATGAACTAAATCGAATGGGTTTCATGGAGCATTAGGTGTTAGGATTAAAATAATTTGAAAAATAATACCGCCAATAACTATCAACAATCCAAGTTTTGCAATACGACTTTGGCGAAGGAAGAATTGTACTGAGGGTAGTTTTAGATTCTCTTCATTTGTATTTCCTACAATTCTTGACACTCCTAATTCTATGGCATCTTTTTTTGAAACAATAGTGGACTTTGCTAATAGTCCTGTTCCTATTGCTATAATTATCAAGGAAATTATTGAACCAATCAAATCATTTCACTTTGCCTTTGATCGATCTACTGATATTAGATACATTGTCATACTAGCATTTAGGTAGAAAATCAAGATTGTTCAGTCTAGTATCGTCTGGCAGTGTTGTCAGATACCACCTTCCTGTATGATGTTTCCTTGCAGCAACATCTGCACGTTTGTTAGCTTTTAATGTGAAAAAAGTATGTGTCCTAGAATTTATCCAATCAACTACTGTTTGAACAAGATATATCTTGCTTCCAATGCCTACTTGTGCTATGACGTTATCTGTGTCAAATATTACGCATTTTATTTGATAGTCGCTCATACCTTATCGTACGGTACGAGTACCTAATAAGTTTCTTGACCGTATATAATTAATTCATTTGTGGGATCAAGTTGGCTCGATCAATAAATTGCAATTAGATTAACTAAATTTAGGAATATAGGGGATCAGAAATTGATCTTTTGTTATTCAGATGTTTTTATCAGCGCGATCAGAGTTTACTGAATTTAAAAAACTTGGTATTCAAATAATAAGCATTTTGAAATTTAGATCTGGTAAGATGATGGGGTTTAGTAACTAAAACTTGCCTGTGTTAAGAATCGGGGTTTAGATTATGGTAAACTAGACTCGAAATTGTTTTTCCATACTTCTACCTCACTCTTAAATTTGTCAAAAGCAGAAGTCATTTCAAAATAACTGGGCATTTCTTTTTCTACCCATTGGTTATTTTCATAATCTACATACATTACTGCCATTCTGTTTTCATGACTAAGAAAATCTCCTTGTATGGGGAATGATGTTATCGGTTTAAACTCCACTGATGAAGTTCCAAACTGAGGGATCTGAGAAATATCTATTGTTAATATTTTGATTTCTGGACAAGTTAAATTGGATTTTGCTTCATTGATTCGTGCTTTATGATCTGTGAATGTGACATTATCTGTTATAGTTAATTGACCAGTTGTGGCATTATCTCTGTTCTTTTTTAAGAGACACGCTTTACCAAATTCTTCTATAGCAAAGGTATACAAAATGTACGCTTGTTTTTTCTTATCTTTTTCCAATAAAATAGTAGCAGAATCAAGAATATCCAGTGAATTTTGCAGACATTTTTTTATACCTTCATTTATGTATGAGACAGGATATGTGCGAGTAGGCAATTAATATTCAACTTACTTCTTTGAAGCAAGTTTGATTAAGTTTTCTATTTTATTTTGACCTAATTCCAATCTTATTCCTGACTGTTCAGCAGGAGTTTTCTTGATACTACTATGTTCTCTTATGAAATTATAATGAATTCTAAACGCATCAATGATTTTCTGAGCAGACTCGGCATGATCCAAAAAATAACCTGCACGTGTGCAAAAAATGCAAGGATGAGTTATGGCCAGGCGAATTATGTGCAATTGAAAAATATGAAGAGGGCAAGATGAAATTCAAGGCTTTTACAAATGTGGAAGAAATGATAACCGAGAAAATACTGATCAAAAAAGTTTGTAAAAAAGAAAGCAAAATGAAGATCAAGAACGTATCAAACTAATCAAAAGATGGTTATGAAACAAGATTACAATGAATTCAAATATTAAAAACCAACAAAAAAGGACAAGCTAAAAACTATAGGGTTTTCAAGTGATAGAAAACTAGAAAGTCAGATACTGAAACTACAAAAAGAAAACAACAAGAAAATAAAATAGAAAATGATAATAAAAAAGAAGAAAAAGAAAGCAAAATGAAGATCAAGAACGTATCAAACTAATCAAAAGATGGTTATGAAACAAGATTACAATGAATTCAAATATTAAAAACCAACAAAAAAGGACAAGCTAAAAACTATAGGGTTTTCAAGTGATAGAAAACTAGAAAGTCAGATACTGAAACTACAAAAAGAAAACAACAAGAAAATAAAATAAAAAAATAAAGAAAATAATGAAGACAAGATGCGAAATGAGGATTTGAAAAATAGAATTCTGGAATAGTGGTATAAAAAATGACAAATCAAAAAACAGGAAACAGTGTTAACAAGACCAACAAGCAAAAATCAAGTCGTTAGACAGTCTAAAAAAATTAAAACAAAAAAGAAAGAAGCTATAAAAGATATGGGGAGCAAGAAACTAGGACTTTGACGAATTTTGATGGTTTGTAGACTAGGCTGTTTTTGTCATAATGGTTGTCTTGGTCAAAAATGTAAGGACCATGCAGAATTCTTTGGCAGTTTCAAACTTGTGGAAAATTTACTCCAAGTAAGATTTGATCAGGGTTTAACATCGCTTTTTCAAGAGGTTTCCAATCGCTCGGATGGAGGTTGCCATTTATGCCAACCATCCCCTGAATTTTTTCTGCCAAATAGATTGCCTGATTGCTAATCATTCTCTGCCAGGTCTTGTTTCTAGGGGACCACCTGAATCCATTTCTTTTCAGTCCAGTTATGATCTCAGTAGATGGTTTGCCAGGAAAGGCAATCTTCAGCCTGTTTTCGGCCTTGTCTGTATAAACCCGTACATTGTTTACAGTCTTGTCAATCTCTTCCAGAGATTGGACAGTTTTTAGGTCCTCGATTCTTTTCTTCTTGTCTCGCAGTTTTCTGCCGATGCTTTCCAATTGAAGCGTTCTGTATCTTGGTGAATCTTCTTTGAACCAATCAATTGATTCATCGGTTTTTGATTCCTTCCATTTTTTGTACTCGATCTCCAACTCTGCAGTTTCTGTCTTTAATTTTTGAATTGCTTCCGGATCGTCTGAGCTTACAAAAGTTGGGTTTATCCTGTTTTCTGCCTTTTTCCTGTATTCATTTGCCTGGTCCCTTGGCTTCATAGCTTTGTCGGTCCTGGACCCCATTCTCTCAAGTTCTCTGCGATGTCTGTTTTCAGAGTGATGGCCTACAAGAATCGGCGTCCCGTTCATGCAGTCAGCAATGCTTTTGTTTGTTGCATCAAGCCGGTCTGCTTCTTTTTCACACTTGTCTGCCAACCCAAGATATCTTTCTGCCTTGAGTTCTTGTTTTTGGTCGTAACCGTTTGCAGCATCAGAGGATTTTGCAATATCTTCGGGATTATTCATTAGAACCTGTTCAGGCTCGTTTGTGTTTGTGTTGCTAAAATTCATGTTTTCTACCTCCTAGTAGTTTTTTTAGGGCGTCGTGCTTGCGTTGATGATATTACCTAGTTGTTTTGTGATGTCAGACATCTTGTTTTAAAAAAATAGATGTTGTGAAGATTCACTTTGTCCTATTTTTTTGTAATAGAAAATTTTATTGCGAGTAGATATTGTTGGTTGTTTTTGTTTGCCCGATTTTGAGCGATTTTTTTATTACAAAATATTGTAATATTTCCAGCTCAAGACACAAGTGACCGACAATTGTCAAGATCTCAGAATGCGAGAATAAAAAATACTTGAAAGTTAGAGGCTATGTTGCCAAATTGCGCGGTACGGAATTTTTGTGTTTTTTGAGCTATTGCCCACGAACAAAACTTGTTTTGTTTTTAAAGGGTTACAAACTAGGCAAAACTATTGCTTGCAAGTATATTGATCGCAGAATTATTTGATACGGTTTTGACATGCGACATGGTTACAGATTTTTGTAATGATACATGAAGCCCTGAAAGGTCATGTAATGGCATGATATCAAACCCCAGAGAATCAGAGTGTGAAAATATCAAGTCCACATCGGATTGAACCAGTTCCATGTTTTTTTTCAACTGCAAAATTTTTCTGTTAATTCGAATTTTAAGCACGGCTGCATACTTTTTTGAGACACTATCAGGATGTGCAATAAATTTACGTTCAGACTTTGTCAGCATGATTGAACCGCCAGTTTGAACAGACCAAGTGCGTTAGACATGACCGGATCTTTTGGCACAATGATACTGGTTCCAAGTTTTGATTCTAATGCTTCTTTCATCCCGGGTAAAAGTATGCCTCCACCGGATACAACTATTGGAAGGTTTTCCATGTCCTGGCGCATATGGTTCAAGTCATCAATCAGTGCGTCAGCCAGTGATAGGATGTATGGCTTTACCCTTTCTTCTGTGAAAATTTCATGATTGACATAGGCTGTTTTCCCGCTACCAATCTCTGTCATGATTTCGCTAACAGCATGATGAATGGACGTACCTTTAATCGGAGATGAGTTTTTGAAGACAACTACTTCGCTAGTGCCGTGTCCCAGGCTCATTACCACCGCATCTGCAAGTTGTACATCTACCAGAGTGCCAAGCACCTGAGCTACTACCGTGCATTGTTTTGGGGAAAATAGCCTTGTTATCATTTTTTTTATATTTGCTGCATGACTTTTTGCCTCATATGGCAACCCTACAACAATACAGTTGATTTCAAGAGATTTTCCCAGTGCATCGTTTGTTTCTAGTGACATCTCTATTGCACTGATGACTAGTTTTTCAAAGCCTTTTTCATCAATTGGTTTTCCAAGCATGACTGGCCTTTTTATCCGGGTGTTTGGAATCTCGGCCATCTTTATTGCCTCATCCCCTACTGCTTCTACAACGCCCCTGCCTTCCCATGTGGCCAATTGCCTGCATGCATAAATGGAAGGAAATTTGATCTGTTTTTTGTCAGAGACACATTTGACAAAACCTGTTCCGATATCAAGTCCTATTGCGCTCATGTCATGAAATATACCGCAAATATTTAAGGCGAAATTACAAAGTTTCGTAATCAATAGTTCCGAATAGCACATTTTTGCTGGGCCAATTCTAAAAATTGGTCCGGACCCCCCTCCCCCACGGGCCCGCTACAATAATGTCCTTTTTAGGGTTCCAAACCTAAAAGAGGACAAATGATGAAAATAACCAAAAGCGAAATACAAAAGGTGTCAGACGAGCCAATAGGCCTGTTCTACCAGGGGATAAGGGCGCCCGCCACCAAGGAAAAGTACACTAGAACCTTGAGACGAATTCTATGTGATTTCTTTGAAGATGTTTTAGAAGGTACATTTGAGGAGAGGGCGTCACAACTGGTATACAAGGCAAGAGCAGACCCCGAATGGATTACCAGTTTATTGCTAACATTGTCAAAAAGACTCAAGGAGAGAACTGATCTTCCAAGGATAAATGATGATTATCTTAGCCCAAATTCTTTTTCAAGATTCTTCAAACCCATTAGAAAACTCTTGGACATGAACGACGTTCCAGTTGCATGGAAGAGAATCTGTTATACATTTCCGCAGCGCGACAATACGTATTCTGACAGTAGGGGATACACAAGAGAAGAGATACAAAAGATGCTTGGATTTATCCGGGCCCAATTGACAAAGCCATGATCCTGGTTGCTGCAAGTTCTGGAATCAGGGGAGGCGGTTTTATGTTATACTGGAATGACCTAATGCCAGTCTACAAGGTAGATGACAAGATTGTCTTTGATATAACAGAATCTGAAGAAAGTAGGGCGCAGATTGTCTGTGCTACATTGACAGTATATCGCAAGACACAGGAAGAGTATCCTGCATTTATCACGCCGGAAGCTTACAAGGCAATTATGGATTACAGGTTAAAGTGGATAAAGGAAGTTGGCAAAGAACCATATTGCCAACTGATCCCTTGTTCAAGGAAGCCGGGCCATTTGCTAGAATGCTAAAAGTCGATGCAGTAAAAAGAAGGATTACGCGAGTTGCAGAAAATGCAGGAATTAGAAAACCGCTTGTAAAGGGGAAGAGAAAACACGATGTTCCAATAATGAACGGGTTTAGGAGATTTTTCAATAAAGTAAACAAGGAGACAATATCAAAAGACTCGCCACTTGCAGCATTAATAAAAAAAGAGTATATGATGGACCATGTCGGTCTTGTAAAACTTGACAGAAACTACTTCAAGACACATATTTCTGAATTGGTAGAAGAATATCTCAACGCAGTTCCACAACTTACAATATCTGACGAGGAGCGAGAGAAAGCACTGAACAAGAAGCTACGTATTGAGAACAAGGACTTGTATCAAAAGAACGTAAGGATTGCAGAGCTAGAAAAGAACCAGGAGATGATGACCAGATGGATGATGAGATTCAAGGAGATTCATCCGGAAATGTTTGCAGAAGAAGTTTTGATGGGAGAAGTAAAGAAATAACAAATAATATACTTCTGGAAATTTAACCGGGTTTGTACTCATGAAATTCACTCTGTGCAAAATCGGGATGTATGCTAAAATATCCTAAATCTTAGAACTAATCTGTCTTAGTATGCTGTTAAAATTTACACGGATCACATCTTTTTCATGTTTATCAATGTAACTATTATGTGCTATCAAATTTCTACAATCTGCCAATTCATTAATTTTTGTTTCTATCCAACTTTGATCAGGAAAATAAGTTAAAAAAATAGTCCAATTATTTCGAATAATAGTAATTAAATCTTTAAAGTCCAAGTAAAAAATATCTGAATCTCCTCTAACTCTCTTCCACTTACTTCTAGTTTCTTCATCTTTTCTAGAGGATAATTTAGTACGTATATCTGAATTAAGTTTTAATTTGTTAAAATAGTCAAAACCAAATTCCTTTTCAGATATTTCTTTTACAAATAGTCTTAATGCATTCTCAACACAGTAGAGATAGAGATATGATTCGGTCATTTCTTCTCCTTTCTCTTTGACATCCTTAGGAAGAATATCCCATATGATTTTTGAAGTTAAAGTCTTTACAGTACTATTCAAATCCTCCATTAGGGATTGGTTTTCTGAGGGCTGCGTTATTATTGGTGAAAAATCAACGTCAATTACATCATAACCGTCTGTTTTGACAAGAATTTCATTTGAAAATTTTATAACTTTCGATACGATTTGATCAGTAATTCTGGGTATATTTTCCATTTCAAGATAAAAGTAAATCTTTAATCCGTATGCATTCCATCTAATTCTTGAATAACTACTAGTAGGATTAAACGTGCATTTTCCGCCTTTTAAAATGGAATGTAATTCATCTTCTTTTTTTATTTGAATCCAGCCAAGCAGAGTTTTATAAAATTGATCCTCATCAGGTAAACTATAATCAAATGATTCGAATGACATATGCAGTTTATTGTATTGTATGTTATAGAATCTTTTGAGCCAAATCTATTGTTGGACTATCTACTGTGGCATAAACAGGTAGATTGACTAGAATCAGAGTTGAAAAGAGAATGAATATGGAAACTGCTGATATTTTCAATACTGGCTAGAGTGCGATCTGACATTTAACTTTTGATCAACTTAGTTCTCGTATATTATTCTAGGTCAATTAACCACTACTCATTTAGTCAGATACTATCAAATCGATAATGTTTTACCTGATGGTATTGTATACTAATTTGCTGAGGATGATATGCTCCCAAAGAACATGTCTAGGCACCTCAGCATTTCTAATTTAAAATTATGAACTCAATATGAAATACAAATCATCAAGATGTAGATAAATATGAAAACATCCGCTAAAACATCACGTTAAAAGAAATTCATAAACATGCAATAAACAATAGAGAAAAAATCATTTCAATCCTCAATGATCATAAATTTAAAGATATTACACAAAAAGCAAAAGAAAATTGGGTATCATATACACCTAAAAAGAAGAAAACTGTTTTGTATGGAATTGACAGTAGCTACAACACTATAAAATTCCAAGGCTTGGAACTGTGGGCAGTAGATGCAGTATCTATAAAAACAACCGGTGATTCAATCGCGAGACTGTTTGACATGGGACTAGGTAGACAAAATGATAACTTAGGCGCAATTTCAAGTAAAATGGAAATCCAAGCTTGTGAGCAGACAATAGATTTAGCTGATTTAGTTTTAATGGATGGCTCTATCTACTCACATTTTACAACAAAACATACGCCATTACGAGAAATCAAAGACATAATTACAAAAAAAGACAATGTTGTGTTTATATCAAAAACATCAAACTCCACTATGCAGTTCTCTAAATTTGACTCCATGGCCGCTGATATTTTTTATTATAATCATGCGACAAGGAATACGGGTTTTAGTAATCTATTCGTAGATGAAACACATGGTAAATCACAAATTATTACTACGGCGTATGCACGATTAAACGAAGACACCCCAATTATGAAGATTGAGTTAGTAGGTGGTAATCACACTGAAAAAGACATCATGTCAATCATGGATTCCTTACTATCTGAAAGTGTGGGAGGTTATCCGCGCTCACTTACGTTAGCACATGATGAATGTAAAATCAGTACCAAAGATCTACGGAAAATAGTGAGCCTGTTTGGCATATCTAACGAAATCGGTTCGCGTGATTTGTTAGAGTAAGCCAATCTTGAACAGTTTAGTGAATAGTTATGACGGTTGACACAAAAATAGCAGTAGAGCGTTGGTACAAGAAGATTGAAAAATCATATCCCAATGAACGTGTAGAATTACAAGATGATGTCAATTATAGTTTCAAGGTAGTAATATAATCAGGCATCTCAGTATCTAACAACATGGCTAATGGAGTAGGTTCAGAAATTACAGTGATTAGACAGAGATATTTTCTAGATCATACTTCAAACTCCCAAACTTTCATCACTGACGAATACACGATAATTGCAAATAATGCGGATATTGATAATATTTTCATTGAAGTTCCTAGATTTCTCCTTAATCTAAAAATATATGATATGGACGGTCAAGAATTATCGCTCCTTCCTAATGATTACACATATGCTTTGATCGAAGACAGAATAGAAAAATTGAATTATCAAATCAGAAAAGAGGAAGAGACTCAATTAACCAAATATTATGAAGACCTTAGAAATCATACCAAATATCTACTCTGGATAAAACTCCCACCTTCAAAAAAATTGCTCAAGAATGAAATACGAAATATTACACTAAAGTATGATGCAGAGAGAAAGAAAAAACCTTCTCAAAAATTTGAGTTAGATTTTCCTAATGTCGAAACACATAATGTATTTTATGCCATACGAAAACCAGATGATTTCATGTTTACTAATGCTCGTATTGAAATAACTCATGGTAGTGATAAACCCAAGAAGTACAAAGGAGGAAATAACAAAAATGATCCCATTTATGTAAATAAGGGGTTCGATTCCATGGTGATAACCAAAAAATCTGAAACAACTATGCCTATAAAAGTCCGTTATTCTTTCCAACCTGATAAGAATATCACGGCTGGTCCAATGACAATTGCTGGATGGTTATCTTTGCTTCCATTGTATGCCATATTTTCAGTAGTTTGTCCAGGTCTTTGTTTTAAGAATCCTCCTCCAGGCGCAGAGTTCTTCATTCAACACAAATTAGAATTAGGATTAGGTATAATCACAGCTTCTCTCGTATTACCAACATTGGTAAACAATCAAGTAATTCGTAACTCATTACGATCAGTAATTTACTTGCCGATTATTTTAGCAATCGTAATGCTCTTTATTGGATAATGGAATATGTTATATCTTAGTCAGCCTATTGGAGTGCTAGATGGACTTTAGATCAACTCCGGAAATGAAAAAGAAAGCTATAGAATTATTCCAGTGTGATAAAGATCCACTGAATTATCTCATTAGATCAACTGGAGATGTGGTGGAAGTTGAATCCAAAAAAAATATAGTTGCTACATTGTTTGAGTCAAAGAAACAGTCCTGAAATAGGATTTGGCAGTCAAGAAATGAATGAAAAAATTAGGAATGATGCCGAAATTTGGTCAGAGAATTTAATATCTGAGATAATGAAAGAAAATTCAGAATAGTTTGGTACAAAATGCGCTTAGAGTTTTTGTCAGTGGTAAAGAAAGTGAACTTGCTACCGAAAGAAAGGCAGCAATAGAAGCAATAAATTCAGTGGGGCTCATATCTATGAGTTCTGAAAATCGAACTGCTTCAGACAAACCCATATCTGATGAATACACAAGTGAGATTCTTAATTCAAATATTTATGTTGGAATATTTGGAAGCATGGATAGTATTCCTAGTAGAGATGAATTTAACATTGCAAAGACTAACGGAATACCAACACTAGTTTTTGAAAAGAGACTGAATTCAAACGAAATACGAGAAAAAGGTCTCCAGGATTTTTTAACATCAATTAAAGATCCTCATACTGGAGTTACCGTAAGTCAATTTTCTGACGCGTTTGACTTAAGAGATGGAATAATCAATTCTTTGCAACAATTACTTTTTGATAAGTTTCTAGAATCAAAAAAACCTCGTGAAACTTCCCAAAGTGAATCATCAATGGAACAAGGCCAATTATTGCCTACCTCTAAACCACATATTTTATCGATAAGTGTAAAATCGGATAAAGCGGTATATCCAATATCTTCAAAGGTATACATGAGAGTTCTTACTCCATTCCTGCTCGTAGGTGAACCAATAATTTTTGAGGTTAGAAATCCCCAAAAAATAATTTTTTATCAGGAGTTAAATCCGTCGGAATCTGAAATGCCCGAGTTAAGAGAGGGTAACATATACCAAACCTCATTTACGATGAAAAAAGAAGATTGTAAACCAAAGGATGTCATAACTATCAAGGCTCAACATGGCCATGCTTATTCGTATGATTGGTCAACAATTGATGAAAGAAATCCAGTAGCGCAATCAGACAAATCTGTGTATGATTGGAATAGTGATATGATCTTAACTGTTGTAGATCCTGATGCAAACAAAGACTCTATGAAAGAGGAATATGTGGGAGATAGACAAGATAGTAAACTAATAATTTTGTCAAGTAAGGGAAAACTTGAAAATTATAGGCTAAAAGAAACAGGAAAAGATACCGGTATTTTCCAAGGGGTATTGGGTATAATCGGAGTTTCCAAAGATGGTACAAAACATGCTAGGAATCTAAATGGAAAATCTATTACTACAACACAAGGTACAGAAATATCTGATGGATTTATCGAATGTGGTGAAGATGAAATACTCAAGATCACTTATAGCAACAATCGTGCTACTGCTGAACTCACTTGTTTTATCAGAAAGGAACTCCCGCCTTTCCTACGATAAAATCCGGAATTGCACGATAGAATTATGCGCAGACGGAACCAAAAAATGCACTACGTTGAACATCTGGCCACTCAACCTCTAAATTAAACAGTCCTGCTTAAAAAAACATGGATGAAAAATCACTGCAAAAAGCTCTGAGAGTAGCAGAGAGCATAAAAGTAGACGAGGTATCTGGCAGTAAGGTAACATAGAACTTTCATGGTTTGATGTAAAAGGAAATCCAAAATCCGAGAAATTTGTCCTATTTGAAAGGGAACTCATAGAATTTTAAATTAATCTCCTATTGTTTGGAAAAGTTGTCTATCTAAAAACGATAAATGGTATCTTTAAAATCAATCCAAAGCCAACTTACCATAAGATAGTTAAATGATTGTCAGCATATCAGTAGTAAATGAATGAGCAAATAAGAAATATCAATCCATTAGACTACATAAATTTGAAAATAGATCTACATTCTAAATCATATGGGAAGGTGAAAATCAGAGCTGCTTTATTCCGAGAAAAAGAATCTACCCATCTTTGTATTGCAGATGTAAATTTTTCATACAAAACTGATTCAATACCTAAAGACGTTATACATGATTGTGGAAGCATAGTTCTAACAGAATAATCAAGAATTTGAAAGATCTTGAATCTGCCTTTTCTAAGTAACACGCAAAAGAAATTAATGAATGCTAAAAACTAGAAATGACTAGGACCAAATTTTGATTCTACCGTAATCTAATTTGTCTCCAAGTCCAATGTCATGAAGCTTCTACTTCGTTTCCTCTTTGATAAATTTTGGAACTGCTATATGCAATGGAATTAGTTTATTATTCATCGCTCTACTGGAAAATACTTTAAATTGTGTTGGGTTAAATCTTTATTGCAAGAAAGAACTTACCATGAGAGGCGATTAATTTAGATTCTCTAAAATTATCAGAAATTACCTTCAAAGCAGGTATTGAAGACGGTTCTCCGCCACTTGATGTTAAAATTGGTTCAATCATCGTTTTTGTAGGTCCTAACAATTCAGGGAAAAGTCTAGCCCTTCGAGAAATTGAAAATTGGTGTATTGGCCAAGATACAGAACGAAAAGTAATTTCTGACGTGAAAATAGATATCACAAAAGATCCAGAAAAAGCTGTTGCTCTTATTGAACATTTTAAGATTGAAGCCCCAACAGGCCAAATTACACAAATCGATCACATGTGGATTGGACAACACACCTTCAGAACAGATCAACCAGTGAGAAGATTCCAAATTCACTTACCTGGTCTTAAGCAATCAATATCCAGCAACAATCTACAGTTTTTAAAACCACATTTCATAGCTCCATACACTGTTAGGTTAGATGGTCGCACACGATTTGCATTAGCAAATGATTATCCATCAGGAGATATTAAAAAATCACCAGAAAATCATCTTTGGGCTTTATTCGAAAATGATGATGCTCGTGAGAAAGCTCGTAAAATTACTGAAGAGGCGTTTGGCCTTTATTTTGTAATAGATCCAACACCAATGCAAAAATTTAGCATTAGACTGAGCGAAAGACCACCAGCAGATAGTTCAGAAGAACAAGCATTAGACCAACGAGCAAGGGATTTTCACGCAAATGCTACCCACATATTAGATTTTAGTGATGGAGTTCAAGCATTTGTAGGTCTCATATCAGCAATTCTTAGTCTTGAACATAAAATCATATTAATTGACGAACCAGAAGCTTTTCTTCATCCTTCTCTAGCACGACTCTTAGCTTCAAACATGGGAGAAATTGCAAAGAAGAGAGAGGCATCACTTATTGTATCGACTCATAGTGCAGAATTTCTTATTGGATGTCTAGAAAAAGTGGACGATGTATCAGTAGTGCGACTCACTTACAAGGATAAGATTGCCACTGCAAGAGAACTAAACCATGCAGATTTGAAAGAAATGATGAGAGATCCACTTTTACGTTCTACCAAGACTTTAGAAGGTCTTTTTCACAATGCAGTGATCATATCAGAATCAGATACGGATCGAGCTTTTTATGATGAAATAAATCGTCGCCTTCAACCTAGTAGAGGAATAGGACAGGCTCTGTTCATAAACGGTCAGAACAAACAAACAGTACATCGTATACTTAATCCTCTTCGAAAAATTGGAGTTCCAGCTGTAGGCATAGTAGATCTTGATATGATTAAAGAAAAGGGAACCAATTGGGTGAATCTTTTGTCAGCAGCCGGAATTCCAACTGAGGAACAAGTAATTTTAGAAAAATTACGAAGTGATATTGCAAATGAATTTGAAACTCTTCCCTTGTTATCTGGAGGTCACGAACAAATGAAAAAAATTGGTATTGATGCATTAAACGAAAATAAGGCTTCAGCATTGGAATTAATCAAGAGATTGGCAGAGTATGGAATTTTTCTTGTATCAAAAGGAGAGGTAGAATGTTGGCTTTCATCCTTAGGGGCTAGGGGACATGGAGCTGATTGGTTAATCGATATTTTTGCAAAAATAGGCTCGGATGAAACAACTGCAAATTATATTTTACCTGGAAAGGATGATGTATGGAAATTCATTGATGATATTGGTTCTTGGACTGGTAACCCTAAACGGAAAGGCATGATACTTAATCCTACTCGACTTAAGGTAGAGACTTCTGAAGTCTAATATATCACACATATCTGATAAGCATAGTTTGGCAGACAATGCAACTATTCGTATTGGAAAAAACACTCATACTGAATTATTGAAAGTAATGGGTCAGATACAATCTTGAACTAGAAAGACTTCAACTCTTAACGTACAGAAATCTGTTGACTATCTAATCACTATCTGTAATTGTGACATGATACTATTGTCAACTAGTCCTGCAAAACCTTTGTCAAACGTAATTAGTGAATCACATGCAGTGTCCTTTGCTAATAATGCATGAAGAATATCAGCAGCAAGAATCTGTTTGTATTTTGAACTCTTGTATTGTGCACCACAATTTCCACATGTGTTATAGAATCGTACATCACCTTTTATGTCATCCATGATCTGATTTGCTGCATCCAAGACTGACTGAAAGTTACTCTGTCTACCTTTTTCGAATTTGATATTAGGTAATTGTAACAATTCCCCGATTAGTGCATTGTATATTTTTTGAGATTCAGATTTTACATATTCAGCCTGTTTGTTTTGCTCAATTGTTTCAAGTTGTAGCCTATCTATGCCTAAAATTGTTCTTATGACTCCTTTAAGTTCAATCAAAACAAGCGTGGATATTATACCAATGTACACTCCTTGTTTTATTTCACTGAAAATCTTTTGCGCCTTGGGATATTGTGTGGGTTCTTTTTGAGGTCCACTGATATATGATATCAATACATTTGTGTCTATGTAGAACTTTTGCACATTATGAACCCCGTATTGCTCGCACTGTTTCTACTGCATCTATTTTATCAAGTTTTATTTTCTTTCCAAGCATTCCTGCCAATCTATCAAATGCTGTAGCATCGAGTTTTGGAATGTCCCTCAAACCAATCTCTCTTGCTAATTTTTCTCTAGTGTCTTCATCGTTGAAGACATGTTCAGGTGCATTTCTGGTAACCAAATTAGTAAGATCAAAAGACAAATGTTTTGCCTGGTCTGAAGGAATGTCAAATTCTGATTCTTCAAATAATGTTTCTTGATCAATTTTATTTTTATTGACTTCATGTTTTATTGTACTGTTTGTAGTATATTCTGGATACAATGTGTAAACATCTGCAAGTACTTCCTTTGTAGATTTATCAAAATAATACTGTGCAATACCGCAGACATCTTCCACAATATCTTTTTTCACATTGATAAGATCCTGGATTTCATTTCTACCCTTGTCAGTAATTCTGTATCGGTATGATGTTTTTCCATAAGTATTGGTCACTTCATCTTTAGTCACATACTTGTCATCAACAAGCATTGTTAGATTTTGTGCAAGAGATCTACTAAATACTCCAAACTTATCAGGTCTCCAGTCGCTAAAAAATTCTTCCCTGTTGCCAATTTTTTTAAATGTTAAAAGACCATATTTTTGTAATCTTGTAGACCCTTCAACATATCTAGTTGCACCTATCAATACAAGAAGCCATTTAGAACTAGAAGGAAGGGACATATCTAACACATTTTTCTAAGACAATAAAGGCATATCGATAAATTCCAATGTGTTCTTCATTAGTAAAACTCGGATAAAATAATTATGGTTTAAATTGTTTAGCCTGATATTCTGAATCTCGAAATCCCGTATGGCTCATTCTTGCATTACATGGGTCCGGGTCTGTTGAGAACCCATCCGATATTGGCTCTATTTCAAATTATTTTTAATGGTCCGGTCCCCTCTAGAATGAGAACACCTCATACCATACAGTTTTTGAACATTACTGGAGGAATTATACCATGGTAAGAAGCAAATTCACGCCTCAGGAAAAGATCAGGATTATCCTGGAATCATGGAACACAAACATCATGCTCGCAGAATGTCGCAAGCACACCATAACTCCACGCACTTTTTACCTATGGAAGAATCGCTTCATAGAAGGGGGAAAGACTGCACTGTCCAGTTCTAAAGTTGGCAACCAAAAGGCCCTGTTTTCTTGCCGGTAATATTTTCGTGTTTCCTGTGTATTTTTATATGTTCTTTGATGCTTTCTGTTACGTCATATTCTATTTCGTTTCTGACACTAGAAAAAGAAGCAATGAAAAATTTGTCATAGCAAGACAGGAAAATGACAAGTTTCTATTTTGAATAAGGGTAGATCCTGATGAAGAGTTTGCAGGAAATTGTACCGGTCATGTCTCTACGGCATTTCCGCTAATGCCGTTTATGCTTCTAATATAGTTCCAGGCCGAAAACTCATCTCTGGCCATGATCGCGTGTTTTCCATAGTTGCATTAAGAGATATAAAAAAATAACTCTTATTGCAACCACAGGCGTGAGGATTGGCGTCTTTTTTGATTTTGGAGTATGTTGCCCTCCATGGGCCTGATCGCGTATGGCAGGTTAAAGCGCTGACAAGTTATCTGATGTCACTGACATTCTCAAACTTGGTGCGTTTAGTTGGCTATCTAACGGCAAAGACAGTTGTTGGATAAAGTCAATATCCTAAATTTTTTATCTTATTCATACAGGCCATAGTTTAAGTTCTTGAAAATGAAAGAATGAAGATATGGCAACTTACCCTCAAATACGAGAATATGTTTACAAAGAATTTAGAGTAAGGGGAATAAAAGATTGTCATATTGCACATGCAAAAGAGATGTGTAAAATTCCCGTACGAATATCTTGGAGAAGACAAGGACAAAGAAAAGTTCCATGCCCACGTGACAAACTTCCTTACCTTGAACGAACGTTTAGGCATTTCGGGATGATGTCATCTCCCTAACGTAACAGTCTGTCACCCTAAAGTAACACCTCTTTGAAAATCATGAAATCTCCCCAAGTACCAATGTCTCTAAATTTTGGGTGTCAAGTTTAGGGAGATTAAATTACTTTCATGCAGAAATATGATATGGAAGTTTATCGTTTACATACTTGTAAATGATCAACATGGGAAAACAATTTCTGCATCATCTCTTTTTCTGAATCTTGACAAGCTTGCGGTCAATTATACTCCGTACATGTTTAAGAAACTCGATCTGCATCTTCCCAGCCTTTTTATGTGAATCAGGATTGTCGTCCCTCCCGCAGCACACGTCTATTTTTTTTCCCCCGTCGCCATAATATGTAAAGTACAGGTAGTTTATTTCATTGATTTTCTTTACCTGCAAGCAGCCCAGTCCCTTTACCATGCAATTCCATTTGCAACCACGATATTTATGTTTAACTATGTACATATCTAAATATTTATAAATAAGACTGGCCTATACTATATCATGATCTCACTTCCAAAAGGAGTAACGGTATCAAAATTCTGGAATGTCGAATTAAATAAAGTCGGCAAAGGAATTCTATATCTTACCAATGTGGGAATATTATTTGAAAAGACCGGACACGGTGCCAAGTTTGAATGCAACTTTGAACATCTTGCAAGTTTTGAGGCAGTAAAGAAAGACAGGCTGCTTGTTGTAATTCGAACCTCTGGGGGCTTGAAGTCTGTAGAGTTCAAGACCAATCATAGAATAACATCGGCAAACCAGATTGAGTTTGAGATTGCACAAGAGAATAAAGCGTATGCAAATTCTGACTTTAATCCGATACCAGATACAAGTGGTGTTGATGATACCATGATTCCATCAGATGCATCAAATACTGGAAAACAGAATGACAGGTTTGACCAGGATGCACTCTCGCGTTCCGAGGCACTCTGGTTCCAGAACAACTGGAATGATATTATGACATTCCTAAAACCAGAAAGAGTCACTTATCTTAACGCGTTTGTCAGGAACACAAGGATTGGAACTCCAAATGAGGATCCATATTTGTTAGTAGTAAAGTATGAGGATCTAACCTACAAAAACTTTGCAGACTTGGCAGGATTCTTAAAGTGGAGGTATGATACCATGACAGACAAGGAAGCAGATATGATATCTGATGTCTTTCAAGACTTTGATAATTTTTCTGCTAGTGTACTTGAGATGGATGTGCAAATTGCCTCCAGATCAAAGAACTATGTCAAGTACGGTCATTCGCTTTACGAGCATGTAGCCATTGTTGCAAGAGAAAAATGCGAAAGCGGTAAGATCAGGGAAGCCAAGGAAAAAGAAGAAAGTGATAAAGCTGGTCGTGAAGCTCAGGCTCAAATTTCAAAAACATCTTTGAAAAATTAAAGTCTTTCAAGCAGTTGCATATTAGAGTGATGTTTGAGAATTATCCGTATCATGTAACGGCCTTATAGATTCAGAGTTTCGTATAAACTCCTTTACGTTTTTGTCTGTCAGGCCTCCCATCTTCTCCAGATTGTAAGAAATGTTTGCAAGATTTTCTGGCTCAAACCCATGATTTACAATTGTTGCAGAGACTGCTTTTGCAAAACTTTCTTTATCCCTGACAGGAACTGATTTGAAGTAAGGATGCTCAAGTATTTGCGAATAGTTGCCAGTCTTGATTGAACCATGTGCCAGGTTAAGCAAGTTGGCACCACCTTGCATGTGTACCGTGCTTTGCTCCATTGGAACTGGAATGGTTGCAATCTTGCTCATTACACCTGCCGAGTTTTCTGTCAGGGCCTGGTCTACTACTGGCTGAATCATGTTGGTTCCATGCTGATGAGCCAAAATATCAAAAGAATTTGCAGCCTGGCTTCCACTTTTTCTGAGATCGTAAGACATGTCTTTTGCACCCACGCTACGCAACGCATGGGAGCCGGCATATGACAATCCATGTGCAAGGCCGCCAAAACCTCCCATTGCAGCACCGCCCATTGCAGATTTTAACATGTCAACACCTGATATTGACTGGCCATACTCTGCTGCACCATGTTGTGCCGACATTGCAGCACCATATGCACCACTTCCAATTCCTTTTCCGCCTTGAATTGCCATCATGGTTCCAGCAGAGCCAAAGCCTACTCCGGTTGACACCATTT